>WNFR01001975.1_pt1 | contig 21355 bp, 13 predicted proteins | sample 5400221 | NCBI WGS metagenome assembly WNFR01 (sample SAMN13153357, study PRJNA577476) | soil metagenome | isolation source: 40 cm soil under Madrone tree | place: USA:California | collected 2016-06-14 | reverse complement strand
ACAAACTTTATCTGAATAAAAAGGACGGCACGTTCGAGGAGAGAGCCGTTCCTGCAGGCATCGCTTTCAGCGAGGACGGCGTCGCCCGCGCCGGCATGGGCGTTGATTCCGCCGACTATGACCGCTCCGGCCACCCCAGCTTGATCATCACCAATTTTGCCAATCAGATGCTCTCGCTCTACCACAACGAAGGCAACGGGCTATTTGTGGACGAAGCTCCCAGTTCCGAAGTCGGCCGTGCAACTCTAGTCACTCTCGGTTTCGGCTGCTTCTTCTTCGATTACGACAACGACGGCTGGCCCGACATCTTCGTCTCCGACGGCCACATCGAAGATCAAATCGAAAAAGTGCAAAAGCGCGTGAGGTACGCCGAGCCTCCACACGTTTTTCGCAACCTCGGCGGCGGCAAGTTCGTCGAAGCCACGCAGAATCTGGGCAGCGCATTTGCTTCTCCAAAGGTCGGACGCGGCGCAGCCTATGCCGACATCGACAACGACGGCGCCCTCGACGTGTTGATGACCACAAACGGCGGCCGTGCATATCTCTTCCACAACGAAGGAGTGACCAACCGTAGTCTGCGAATAAAGCTGGTCGGGACAAAATCCAATCGCGATGGCATCGGCGCTGTGATCACCGTGAATTCCGGCGGCGACAAACAGTGGAAGATGGTCCGCAGCGGATCAAGCTATTTGTCACAAAGCGAACTGGTCGCCACATTCGGCCTCGGCCAGAAAACAAAAGCCGACTCAATTGAAATCCAATGGCCCAGCGGACAAACCGACAAGTTAACCAATATCGATGCAGTCCAAACCATCACAGTGCAGGAAGGAAAGGGAATCCTGGCGACGCGTGCCTATGGGCCTGCGGCAAAGAAAATCGTCTTAACAAAGGTCGCTAAGCTCTCAGCAGAAAAGCATTAATCACAATAACGTGATTACGTGATTTTCATCCCGAGCTCGCTCGCGACAGCGGGCGAGAGAGGGACCTTACGATGCGACTGAGCCGGCACGGACGTAATCATGATGGCTTTCTACCGCATGCGTCTGGATCGACGTAGCCAGACTGCAACCCTATAGTCCTGCTGTCCGCCAGGTTCGTCGCCTGCAAGCGAGCGTGCTCGGAACAACTGGAGTTCAAGAATAACTCGTTGTCCATACTTTCTGAGTTGGTTCCACGAGCGACTGTGGTTAAATCGTTAACGATGCAATTGAAACTGCTGCTGTCCTTCGGTGGTCTGCTTGCGGCTGCGCTTATCTTGCTCGCTGCCGCTCCCGAAAAGAAACCCGATCCCACCGAAGCCGCTCGCCTCAACAATCTCGGCTGCGCTTACATGAACCAGCAGCTCTTCGAGAAGGCTCTGAAGAATTTCGAGGCCGCCGCAGCGCTCGATCCCAATCTGCGCGTCGCAAAACTCAATCAGGGCATCGCTCTCCTGAGCCTGGGTCGCGTAGAGCCAGCCAAGAAACTTCTCGACGAAGCCGCGAAAGACGATCCAAAAGATCCACACGTCTGGTACGCGCTCGGAATGCTGGAGAAGAACAGCAGCAATCCCGAAGCTGCGGTCGAAGATTTCAAGCGTGTCATCGAAATCGATGACAGTGACGCCGACACTTGGTACTTCCTGGGCACGGTTTATTCTCAGCTCAAGCAATTTCCAAAGGCGATTGACGCCTTCGAGCACGCGCTTAAGCTGAATCCGCTGCACGCCTCGGCGCAGTTCGGACTCTCGCGTTCCTACCAGCAGTCCGGCGACAGCCCGCACGCTCGCGAGCACCTGGCGCGCTTCCAGTACGTCACGCAAAATCATCTCGGCGCGGCCATGAGCCTGGCCTACGGCGAGCAGGGCAAATATTCGCTGGCTGAGGAGTCGCAAGCCGCCGCGGTGAAAGTCCCGCCGCAGATTCCGTTGAAGTTTGTGGATGTGACCAAGGAGGCCGGGCTTTCGCCGGAGGTCGGAGTGCAATTAGGTCTCGGCATGAACTCGAGAGTGCTCGCGCCCGGGGCCTGTTTCCTGGACTATGACAATGACGGAAAGATCGACCTTCTGCTGGCCGACAACGGTACTCAAGGGGGAATGTCGCTTTATCACAACGTCGGAAACGGGAAATTCGAAAATGTGGCACACAAAGCTGGGTTGGACCGCTATGCCGAAGCTATTTCCTGTACCGCGGGAGACTACGACAACGATGGTTTCGCCGACCTCGCCATCGTCACCGGAGGCCGCGTTGTGCTTCTCCACAACGAAAAGAACGGCATGTTTAAAGACGTAACGAAACAGGCAGGACTTCCTGAGCGAAAGAGTGATTCCAAATCCAAATCTGACACGACGGCGCAGCTGCCGAACACACCGATTGTTGGCCAGCCAGAACCTCTTGGTGTGACTTTTATAGATTACGACCATGACGGTGATCTCGACCTGTATGTCACAACCATTACTCCTGTCAGCACGCCTGAAGCCCTCAAAAATGTCTGGTCTGAAGAAATGCCACACGCCGGTGGTAATCAGATGTGGCGGAACAACGGCAATGGCACGTTCACGCTGGCGACTGACGTACGCCTCTCAGGCAACACCGGAAGTATTGCTGCAGTCGGCACGGACTACAACAATGATCGCGCTGTGGACATCGCTTTAACCGGGGGGCCGAGGCACGCAACCATATTTGAGAATCCTCGGGAAGGCGTTTTCAAAGTTCCTGAACTATGGCCCGACCGGGAGCCGTTGCCGGCGGTCGGAATTGCGGTACTTGACTTCGATCACGACAGCTGGATGGACATCGCTTTCACACATGACGCCGACCCGGGCATCACTTTGTGGCGGAACAATCACGGTAAAGGCTTCGAACAAATCAATCTTCCATCTCCGTATTGGGCCCACGCCTACGGCATTGCCGCCTTCGACTACGACAACGACGGCTGGGTAGACCTCGTTGCTGTGGGAGAGACCAAAGAGGGCAAAGGTGAGATAAAGCTGTTCCGCAATCTGGGTCCGGACGGATGGAAAGACGTCACCGCCGACGTGGGCCTCGACAAAATTCAACTCAAAGATCCCAGCGCCATCATCACCGGAGACTACGACAACGACGGCGCGACCGACCTGCTCATCACCCAGAACCACGGCCCCGCCGTCCTACTCAAGAACGAAGGCGGCAACAAGAACAATTGGCTGCGGCTTGCGCTCAAGGGACTGAACAGCAACAAGAGCGCCATCGGGACCAAGGTCGAAGTTTTCTCCGACGGCATTCGCCAGAAATACGAAATCTACGGATCGAACGGATATCTGGGGCAGAACTCGCCGTACCTCACGGTCGGCCTCGGGCAGGCCAAGCAGGCAGATGTGGTGCGCATGTTGTGGCCGGGCGGCGTGCTGCAAGACGAAATCGAAGTCGCGGCGAATAAGCAGCAGGATTTTCTGGAACTCGATCGGCGGGGTAGTTCGTGCCCGACATTGTTTGTCTGGGATGGTGAACGGTATCAACTCGTCGCCGATGTTCTCGGCGCGGGAGTGATTGGGCATTGGGTCGCGCCCGGCGAGCATAATATTCCTCGTCCGACCGAGTGGGTGAAAATTGATCGGAATCTGATTCAGAAAGAATTTGGATCTGAGGACTCCCACTTCTCGCAAAATCAGCGAGAAGCGGGGCACCCCATTTCTGTGGGACGTCCCATTTCTTCTGAATCCCAGTCATTGGGTGCTCGACGTCTCCCCGGTTTTGGGAGACGCGGGGAAAGTGTAGGGGCGGCCCTCCAGGCCCGCCCGCCCGGAACTCTCAGTTTCCGCCTGATGGAACCCATGGAAGAAGTCGTCTATCTCGATCAAGTGAAGTTGATTGCCGTGGATCATCCGGCAAATGAAGACGTCTACCCCAACGAATATTTCGCCAGCAACCCCCCGTATCCCGAATTCAAGGTGATTACCAGCCGCAATGCGCGCCCACCCGCTGGCGCCTGGGATGACAAAGGCCGCGATTTTTTGCCCGATCTGCTGGCGCACAAATACGTCGGCAACTTCGATCTGCTCCCCTTCAAAGGCTTCGCCAAGCCCCACAGCCTGACACTCGATTTAGGCGAACCCTATCGCGGAGGCCCGCTTCGACTGCTGATGCATGGGGAAATTGAATACTTCACCGCAACCGGAATGTATGCCGCGTCTCAGGCGGGAATTCAAGCGACCGCTCCGTACATAGAAGCTCTTGTAGGTGTAGGGGCGGCCGTCCACGCCCGTCCCGCGGAGCGCAGCTCCGCCGAGCGTTCCCGGGCCTGGAGGGCCGGGGCTACACGAACTGGGGCTACACGAACCGAGCCCGGGCAGAGTGCTCGACTCACACAGGATGATGGAACGACGGGCGTTTCGCCCATCGTGTCGGGCGGGAACGCCCGGCACTCCACAATCCGCACAAAATGGCTCCGCGTCACCAACGACATGGGATTCCCCGCCGGCCTACCGCGCACAATAACCACCGACCTCACCGGCAAACTGCCGCAAGGAACAACGCGCATCCGCATCACCACAAACCTCCAGATTTACTGGGACAGCATCCTGATCGACCGCAGCAAGCCAAGCGAAAACCTCAAGCTCAGCCCAGTCCCGCTCGTGAAGGCCGATCTCGACTACCACGGCTACCCGCGCCAAATCGAGGACCAGCCACCGGGAAATGTGAAATACGTTTACGAGCAAATCAGCCGCACTGGCCCTTACGCGCGCCAGGCAGGAAACTACACGCGCTACGGCGACGTCCTGCCGCTGCTCAACACATTCGATGACAAGCTGGTCGTCTTCGGTTCCGGCGAAGAGGTCGCGCTGGAATTCGATCCCGCGAAATTACCGCCCCTTCCAAAAGGCTGGAAACGAGATTATTTCTTCCAAGCCAATGGCTATGAAAAAGATATGGACTTCTACGCCGCCGAAGGCTCGACGGTCGAGCCGCTGCCGTTCCTTGGCATGGGAAGCTATCCATATCCGGGCAAGTCATTCCCAGCAGACGCAGAGCATCTCGACTACATGCTGAAATACAACACGCGGTTCGTGTCAGGCAACGAGCCGCAGGGATATTCGTATGATTTTCAGCCGAGAGGAAAGCAATAGGCAGAGGGGAAATGCTGCTTCAGAGATCCGTTTTACCTGACAGCTGAGAGCTGACGGCTGATAGCTTGCTCAATCGTTTTAATACTTGACTTTTTCACTCAGCACAAATTCAATACCGGCACATGGAAACCGCATCCGCTGTTTCGACTGCTCCCCGGCTAAAGCGCGTTCTTACCCTTTGGGACCTCATTTTTTACGGCATCGTCCTCATCCAGCCCATCGCCCCGGTGCCACTCTACGGCGTCGCGCAAAAGCTTTCGGATGGTCATTTCGTCACCATCATTCTGATCGCTCTGTTCGCTATGCTGATCACTGCGGTCAGCTATGGCCGCATGGCCGCACTGTACCCATCAGCAGGTTCGGCATATACCTACGTTGGCCGGGGACTGAATCCTCACCTTGGCTTCCTGGCCGGTTGGGCAATGATTCTCGATTACCTCCTCCAGCCCCTTATCAATACTGTGTGGATTTCAACCGCGCTGCATGAGCGCTATGCGCCCATGGTTCCATACATCGTGTGGGCAGCGAGCATCGCCGGTATCATGACGATGCTCAACCTCGCCGGAGTCAAGGCTTCCGCGCGCTCTAATAAATTATTACTGGCAGTCATGTCGGTCGTCGTGGTGCTATTCGTGGTACTCGCCGTCCGGTATTTATTCGGCGCAGAGGGATGGCGCGGAATTTTTTCGAGCCAGCCCTTCTATGATCCGCGTACATTCAATTCGCACCGCATTCTTACGGCGACTTCTTTCGCCGCGCTCACCTATATCGGCTTCGACGGCGTGACCACGCTGGCCGAAGACGTCGAGAATCCAAAGCGCAACGTCTTGCTCGCCGTGGTGCTCACCTGCATTTTCGCGGGAGTGTGCAGCGCGTTTGAAGCCTATCTGGGCGCGCGCGTTTGGCCCGACTGGCACTCGTTTCCGAACCTGGAGACCGCATTCATGGATATCTGCCGCCGCGTCGGTGGATTGTTTCTATTCAACGCAATGGGCGCTATTCTGATCGTCGCCGCGTTTGGCAGTGGTCTCACAGGTACGCTGGGTGCGGCACGTCTGCTTTTTGGAATGGGCCGCGACGGCGTGCTTCCGCGCAAAACTTTCGGCTACTTGAAGCCGGGCAGCAATACGCCAACGTTCAATATCGTCTTGATCGGAATCATTTCGTTTGCCGGCGCTGTCCTCTTGAACTACGTGGGCAGCGCGTACGAGCACGCGGGCGAACTGCTGAACTTCGGCGCCTTCCTGGCGTTCATGGGGGTCAACCTGGCGACTTTCTGGCAATTCACAGTCGCGCGCCAGGCGGGATACGAACGCAAAATTCTTCGAGACATAATTCTCCCCTTGATCGGGTTCGGCTTTTGCTTCCTGATCTGGTGGAACCTGAATTCGCTTGCAAAAACCGTCGGCGGGATCTGGTTCGCCATCGGACTGCTTTACGTCGGAATCCGCACCCGCGGATTCCGCGCCGCCCCAGTGATGATCGACTTCACCGAATCGTGATGGACGAAACCCAGCTCTGTTCCAGGAAGAAGTCTTTCTGTGTACCTCTGTGCGGCCTCTTGTGCACCTCTATGGTGAAGCTTTTTGGCTTTGTGACAGGTGCGCACCGGATTTGTCCGTCACTCCACGTTGTAACCGCTCACCTCAACAAAGGGCTTCATCGTCCCTAGTTCACTTGCACGATAAGTCGCGGTAATCTCGCGCTTCTCCCCCGGCATCAGCGAAACGTAATTGTCCTGCCAAACCACCGGCAGAATTTCCTCTCCACCTTTTCCTTTATCCACTTTCAGCCTCACAAAAAACGCAAGATTCTCAGACGGATTCTCTAGCACGACATGAGTGATCTCGGTTTCGCCCTGTCGCTCGCTGTGCGCGGTCACATTCACTTTTACCTTCGGCAACTGTGACAGAGCAGTGAAATCCGCGTAAGAAAGCGTAGGGGTCATAAACCAGTTGGACTTTGCCCAGTCCATAGTCTCAGGCTTGGTTGAGAGCCAATAAAAATTCGAGCCCAAAACCTTTCCCGCCGAGTCCAGAACACGCACAGCCAAGAAATATGTTGGACTCAAATCCGAAATTTCAGGCAAGCTGACGATTTTCACCACGCTATCCGCCGCAACATCAACCGAGCTCTCCTTCGAGAACTTCTCACTCATATCGAGATTTAGGATTTTTGTCACAACGCGCACACCCTTCGCCTCTTCGTAGCGGCTGTTCACCAAATAAACAGAGTTGTCGTCGTATCCGTAGACCGGATCGAGAGGCTGCATTGCAGACTTCGCGCCAAAATACCCGCCACCCGGCCGCAGATAGTAGTCGTACAAATGCCAGATCATTGAAGGCCACGCATTGTTCAGCATCCACTGAATCACGCCGCCAGATGTGTACTTGTTCCGGCTGTAAGCCTCATACATCGCGCGAATGCCTTCGTAAGCCTGCACCTGCGACTTTAAGGTGTAATCTTCCAGGCTGGTCGCCGTTCCGTATCGAGCGTTCAGAGCGTCCGTGAAAACGTGGAGGTCTTTGAACGCCCCCCCGCCAGCATGAAAGTTCCACCAGTCGTCGATCGGCCATAGGTGTTCCTTCGGCAACATCATCTTGACGCTTTCAATCGGAGGCACCGCCGGCCCCGGGCTGGTCTCAGTGTTAAATCCGTAACCTCCCCCGCATCCGCCCTCGTTGCAATTTTGCGGATGGTTCGCGCCTAGCGAGTCCTGCATCCAGTACGCCGGAGCGACGTATTCGTAAGGACCACTCATTTTTGCGCCGCTGTCACCACTGAATCCCGCCTTCTTACCCGTCGCCGAGGAGATGGTCGGATTCGGCCACAGTAGCTCTTTCTCAACTTTCAAATAAGTCTGTTCGACATCCGGCGGCGGAGGATTATCGCTGCCGTTCAGCCAAACCAGCAGGCTGGGATGACTACGCAATCGGTAAATCTGATCACGCAACGATTGTTCGGCGATCCCGTAATCTTCCGGCTTCCAGTTGGGCCAGTGCTCCCAGTGATCGCAACAGCACCAGCCAGCCATCACCAGAATTCCGCGTTCGTCAGCGAGATCGAAAAATTCCTTCGTCTCCAGCTTGCCTTCGAGCCGAATTGTGTTGAGCCCCATTTCTTGCGTGTAGCGAAACTCGTCACGTAAGCGCTGAGAATTTTCCCGCAGCATCATGTCCGGAGACCATCCGCCGCCACGTATCAGGATCTTCTTGCCATTGACCGAGAACACGAGCTTGCCAGCGGCATTCATCTCCGACGTGATCTCGCGAATGCCGAACTTCGTTTCTGCCCGGTCCGACACCTTGCCGTCGGCTTCGAATTCCATGTTTAAGGTGTACAGTTCCGGTTTCCCGATTTGCGTCGGCCACCACAGCCGTGGATGATCGGCATTGAGCTGCGATACCTGAGCAGGATCGAAGGTCACATCCTTCTGTTCGTTCGGCCCGAGTTCCACCTCCTGCGAGAACTCCGTCTTCTCGATCTGCCCTTTCAGCACTCCTTTGACCGCCTTGTCGGTGCCATTCTTTACCAGAGCGGTCACCGTCAAATGCGCCTTGCCATCGGAATCAATTTTCGAAACGACCGTCGGATACCGCACCGCCACCGGTCCGCTAGTTGTGATCTCGACGCCGCGATACAAACCCATGTTCTTGTCCGGAGGCGCCGGGTTCCAATCCACGAACGTGATCGCCAGATCTTTTTCTGTCGGCGAAAAAACTTCCACCGCTAGAACATTGGATTTTCCCGCGAGCGCAGCATCCGTGATATTGAACTCCCAAGTCCGCCAGGCTCCTGCGACATCCTCTTTCTTCCCGATCTGCTTCCCGTTCAGCCAAATGTTGGCGCGATAGTTCAGTCCTCCGAATTTCAGCCAGATCGCCTTGCCCCTATGACTCTCAGGCAGCACAAACTGTTTCCGATACCACCACGGCACCATGAATGGGCTGTCCTGCTGCATGGGAATATTCGAGAAGTTCGCGCCAATGGGATAAGTCATTCCGGGATACGACCTCAGGTTCATGCCGAATTCAGGATCGGGATAGACTTTATGAGCCACGAGCGCGGCAACAACGGTTGTCGGAACTTTGACCGCGTACCATCCCGTCGGCAAGAACTTCGTCGTGGAAATAACTTTGCCCGGTTTGTCCACTTTGCATGAGGATTGCAGCGACCATCCGTCGCGAAGAGTCAGGCTGCTTTCAGTTATGGCATTGGGAACCTTGCGGGCCTGCTGCGCTTGGCTGGAGCCCAACCAAAGAGAAGAGAGCAATAGGATTGCAAGCACCGCCCTGTGCTGGATCATTAAGGCTCCTTTGAGACTGACGTTGGTAGCTGAAATTCTCGAATTCGACGGCCCAGAAGTCATATCACGGACTATTAACACGTTTCAATAGCAGAGTTCCCGCAGATTTATCGAAGAGGTGCGCCGCGCTTAAAGTTGCTACTAAAATCTGGGGAGATGCCAGCCCTCGGCCGTGGCCATTAGAAATCCTCCACCCCAAAAAAGTGATGTCATTCCGAGACGGCAGAGCCGTCGAGGAACCTGCTTTCCTCGGCAGCACCCAAACTGCCAGCGGACAGCAGGCCCCTTAGGGATACGCGGTTCATAGTGACATACCTTTTTTTTGAGGAGTGGATTTTCCTGAAAGCTGACGGCTGACCCCTGATGGCTTCATAACAGAATGTTCACGTCCGGCTTCATTTATAATCAACTATTCAGCTTACAACTTTGGAGTTTCAAACAAGATGATTCGATTTTTGCAGACCCCTGGGCCGATCAAGAAAATTGTGTTGGGCGGTCTTCTAACCTTCATTTCCGTGATGATGGCCATAACGCTGATTCCCGGAATTGGCAGCAACAGTTTCCTTGGCGGTACGCCGACAAAGGGTGTGGTCGCCACCGTCTCCGGCCAAGAGATCAGCGCCACCGACGTGACCAAGCAGGCTAAGCGGATGGTGGAACAGCAGTTCCCGCGCGGTGGCCCACAGGCAAGCTCGCTGATGCCGTTTTTTGCACAGCAAGCGGCTAATAATCTAATTAGCGAAAAACTGTTGTTGGTCGAGGCGCGCCGCATGGGCCTGCGCGCAACCGATGAAGACCTTCGCAACTACCTCCATCAGGGACAGCTCGGCCAAATTATCTTCCCCAATGGCAAGTACGATCAGACGGCCTACGAAGACCTGGCCCAGCGCCTCGGTTTTACCATCCCGCAATTTGAAGGACTAGTGAAAGAGGAAATCCTCATCAATAAGTTGCGTGGCTTGGTCAGCGCGAGCGCATCAGTCACCGATGCCGAAGTTCGCAAACAGTTCGAGAAACAAAATACGAAAGTGAAATTCGATTACGCCGTCTTCAAGAAAGACGACATTCTCAAGAGCATCCATCCCGCCGACGCGGAGCTGAAGGCCTTCTACGATCGCAACAAGAACACATACGTAAATTCGATTCCGGAGAAGCGTCAGCTCAAGTACGTCGTATTTGATACCCCCAAACTGCTGGCGCAAACCCAAGTCACGCGGCAAGATCTGCAGAGCTACTACGATCAGCACCGCGAGGAGTACCGCGTGCCCGAGCAGGTGAACGTGCGGCACATTCTGATCAAGTCGCCTCTCCCGGGCCCTGACGGCAAGGTTGACCAGAAGGCGGTCGATGCTGCCCGCGCTAAAGCCGAAGACGTGCTCAAGCAAGTCAAAGCGGGCGGAAATTTTGCCGATCTCGCCAAGAAATATTCCGAAGATACTGGCAGTGCCAAACAAGGCGGCTCGCTAGGTTGGATCGGGAAGGGAAGAACCGTTCCCGAATTTGAGAAGTCCGCGTTCTCGCTTCCTAAAGGCGCGACCAGCGATCTAGTACAGAGCAGCTATGGGTTCCATATCATTCACGTCGACGATAAGCAAGACGCGCACGTCAAGAATCTCGACGAAGTCAAAGGCCAGATCGAGCCTTTGATCAAGCAGCAAAAAGCTGCGCAGGCTGGGCAGCACGAGGCCGAGCAACTTCTTTCCACCGCGCGCAACAGCACTTTGGAAAAGGCTGCCGCCGGGAAGGAACTTCAGGTCATCACTACGGATTTTGTGACCAGCAAAGACGTTCTGCCCGGCATAGGCAGCGACCCGCAATTCATGAGTGCTGCCTTCGGCCAGAACCAGAACGCTCCTCCTGATCAGGTTCAGCTGCACGCGGGATACGCGATTTACCAAGTAACTGCTGTCAAGCCGCCCTCGACCCCGACCTTCGAAGAAATTCGCAGCCGCGTTGAGCAGGAGTTCAAGAACGAACGCGCCGCTCAATTACTCACTCAGAAAACGCAAGAGCTTGCGGATCGCGCCAAGGCCAGCCACGATCTCAAGAAGACTGCGAAAGAGTTGGGAGCAGAGTACAAAACCAGCGACTTCGTCCTTCCCGACGGCCAAGTGCCGGACATCGGCTCTATGAGTGGGTCAGCAGCTGTGGCTTTCACTCTGAAGCCCGGCGAGATCAGCGGCCCCATTGACACCGGAAACTCCGGCGCGGTCCTCTCAGTAACTGACCGTCAAGCGCCAACTGATCAGGACTTCGCCGCGAAGAAAGATCAGATTCGTGACACTCTGTTGCAGACAAAGCAAGGCGAAATGTTCGGCCTTTATCTTGGCAGCCTGCGCGAGACCATGGAAAAGTCCGGCAAGATCAAGATCAACCAAGCCGAGCTGCAAACCCTGACCAAACAGCGAACCGAGGAGAGCGAGTAGAAAGTGGTTGGTCAGCGGATGGTGGTTAGTTCCACTCATCTTCTAATCATAGCCAGTAGACTAGCCGCACTAAACACTAACAACTAGCCACTAACCACTGCTTGCCGATGACTTTTCCCCGCTCGACCGGAATTCTCCTTCACCCGATCTCACTGCCCTCGCGAGGCGGCATCGGCGATCTCGGCCCTGCGGCCTACGAGTTCCTCGACTTCCTGGCCGAGGCGCGCCAGGGGCTCTGGCAAGTCCTGCCGCTCAACCCCCCCGCGAATGGCAATTCGCCATACTCATCAACTTCCGCCTTTGCGGGAAATCCACTGCTGGTGAGTCTTGACCGCCTCGCCGAGCATGGATGGATCGATCCATCTGCACTCTCGACCCTGCCCACGCAAGTCAGCCGAATCGATTACGACCAAGTGAATCGCGACAAGCTCCCGCTCCTGCAGCAAGCGGCAAAGAATTTCCTGGAGCGCGCATCCGGAGATGCTCGCCAGCACTTCAATCGCTTTTGCGAGGAAAATTCCTGGTGGCTCGAAGACTACGTCTTGTTCGATACTCTTCGCGGGCGCCACGGAAAAAACTGGAACCTGTGGCCCGCCGACCTTGCTCGGCGCAAGCCAGACGCCATCAACTCTAAGCATCAAGAACTCGGCACAGAGCTCTCTACCCGTCGCGCCATCCAGTTCTTCTTCTGGGAACAATGGCGCGCTCTGCGTTCGTTCTGCGCGCAAAAATCGATTCGCATTGTCGGCGACATCGCCATTTTTGTGGACTACGACAGCGCCGACGTCTGGGCCCACCGTGATCTATTTCGCTTGCGAGAAGCTGACCTTCTGCCCGAAGTTGTTTCTGGCGTGCCTCCCGACTATTTCAGCGCCACCGGCCAACGCTGGGGCAATCCTCTCTACAACTGGGAAGCCATTCGCGCCAGCGGCTACCAGTGGTGGATGCAGCGCCTGCGCTGGGCCACGCAGACCTGCGACTTCATCCGTCTCGACCACTTCCGCGGATTTGCCCAGTTCTGGGAGATTCCCGCCGCCGAGCCGACGGCGATCAAAGGTCAATGGGTGGACGGGCCGGGCGACGAATTCTTCAACAAACTTCGCCAAGAACTAGGCGGATTGCCGTTTTTCGCCGAAGACCTTGGCTTGATCACGCCGGACGTGGTCGAACTTCGGGAGCGTCACAAAATCCCCGGCATGGCAGTGTTGCAATTCGGTTTCGGCGATGCCGGCGCACATGCATATCTCCCGCACCGGCTGACTGCCGACCGCGTGATCTATACAGGCACGCACGACAACGACACCACGCTGGGCTGGTGGTCCACGCTGAGTGAAAGGGAACGCGCAGCTGTGCTCGCGCTAGTAGGCCCCTGCGAGGACGGCCCGAACTGGGGATTGATCCGCCTCGCTCAAAGTTCGCCCGCAAGTTTTTCAGTAGTGCCTCTGCAAGATGTCTTCGGGCTGGGCAGCGAGGCACGTCTGAATACCCCCAGCACCAGCGTCGGAAATTATCACTGGCGTCTCCAAGCGGGATCGTTCAAGCCAAAACTCGCGAAGAAATTAGCCGCCCTGGCCGAAGTCACCGATCGGCTACCCGAATCGACCCCAGCACCCGAAGCCCAATCCTTCATTGCATAAAAAAGCCGGAGCCTTTCGGCTCCGGCTTCAGCGTTGGCTGGTTCGCCCGGATAAAATTCGTTGATGCCTCTGCTCATGTGGGTCGGACATTCCTGTCCGACGCCGTTGACGTTGTCTTCAGGATGCCAAAGGGTGCCCCACTTCTTGCGTCTTTTGCGAGAAGTGGGAATTCAACCCTAAGCACTCCTCCGCGGACGCATAGTCAAATCCCTGACCTGCGTCAAAATACTCGACATCTGCATGCCGTTCAGCTGCGAAACGAAGGGCAGCATCTCGGCAATGAACGGATCTTTCATCAATTCGCTGATCTCCTCCTGGCGGTTGCGTTCGCCACCGCTTAGCAGATCGGGCACAGTCACCTCCAGGGCTCGGGCCAACCGCTCCAATGACGAAAGCGTCGGCGTGGCTTTTTCGTTTTCAATCTTCGACACATAGGTTCGCGGCACTGACATTCGTCCCGCAAGCTGCCGCTGGCTGAGGCCATTGCGCAGCCGTATGGAGCGAATGGAAGCCGCCAGGTTCAAGTGCCCACGATGCGCCGCTGGAACAAGCTGCGGCGCAGGTGCCTGCACAATTTCCGGTTCCTCCTCGTCTAATGACAAGTGGCACCGGCGGCAAAGACTATTAGATGTGCGAAATTGGACTAGAAGGCAGCGATCACACCGTACAACCTCCCGGGAATCAACCGGGGCTAGAGTAGTGGCCATCGACAGGTGGGAGTTGCCAGAGCGGGCAAAACCCCAGGAACCCAACGCTTACGGTTCCAATCTCCTGTGTAATCTGCGGTACCATGCCTGTGGAAGTCAAGCAAATTATGGTGCTAGATACGAAATCATTCCTGCAAAACCCGGAGATAACCCGCGAAACACCCGGAGGAACTCGGTGTGAAAATGGGAGCGGAGAAATGCTAGGCGCTGTTTACTATCTGGGTTCGGATTGAAATGGAATTATTGATCAGATCAGGAATGTTTCTACAGTGACGCTATCCGAGCAGCTATGGTTGGATTCGCCCCCGACAGTGTGCTGAGCCACTCCTTCAATTTCTTCATCTGATCTCCCGTAACTTTGTTAGTAGATTTGAGAGCCTCGACCGCTTCGATCAGCTTGTAATACGCAAATCCTGATGGAAGTCGGTTCGCCTGAATTCCGAGTACAAGTTCCCAGTCACGCGGCTCTGGATGGAATCGAATCGCAGCGAGGAGGGCAATATAGTAGCCGGTTTCATGCTTTACTAAGAGGCGATGCTTGTTAACGAGGTGCGTTTTACAAAATACGTCGATTTGGGCGCTGATGTGCTTTTTGGTCTCTACGCGGCTGTTTTCGTCGCTAATCCATGACTGACAGCAGTCAAACCTCACAGCAAGCTCGCGAAGTTCTTCGCTGGCTTGTCCGGCAAAGAGGCCCTGATTTTCAATCTGCTCTCGGATCTTAGAACAAAAGGAAGCGACAGCAGCTTCGTGGTTCCCGTCAGTTCGGCTATCTTCATATGATCCGCGGGGCTACCCGAAGATCTGTGGGGACGTGCACCCGGACTGTTTCAGGTACGACGATAAAGCAACGTTCTGGGCAAAGATAGCCGCTGAACAGACCAGCCTCGTAGACGACGTTGTCGCGCGGAACCTTTAGGAGTTCGCCTTTTACGGTCGCGTCATCGTCGGGGGCGAACACGAATATTCCAAAGTCTGAGTCGCGGAGATTTTTGATCAGCCCAGCCAGTGTGGAGGCGGAGATGTCGAAAGCGCCTTCTGTCCAAACGGTGCATTCTGCCACGCGTTGCAGGCGAGCGTGAATTGCAGTCGCAATTCTCTCGGAGCTCGCCGACGACCCGATGAAAATTCTAGGTTTCACAAACAACCGATTCTACTCCAGCAGAAAAGCGATAACTGCTAACCTTCGGATAAGGCAAACAAGGCCACACGTAAGGCGGCAAGGAGGCCATTTCACTCATAACTTGATAGGAGACGTGTAGGATATGACCGACCGAACTACCGCTTGGAACCTGCTCACCGAATTTACCGAATCCGAAAGCCTGCGCAAGCATGCCTTGGCGGTCGAGGCCTGCATGCGTGCCTATGCTCGAAAGTTTGGCGCGGATGAGGAGTTGTGGGGCGTGGTCGGGCTTATTCATGACTTCGATTACGAAAAATATCCCAGCGCGCTGGAGCATCCGTATAAGGGAAACGAAATCCTGAAAGAGCGTGGATATTCCGATGAGATCCGCCGCGCCATCATGTCCCACGCCGACTACACCGGAGTGACTCGCGACAGCCAAATGGAGAAAGCGCTCTTTGCCTGCGATGAGCTCGCCGGATTGATCACCGCGACTGCGCTGGTGAAGCCTAGCAAGTCGCTGGCCGAAGTGGATGCGAAATCCGTTCGCAAAAAAATGAAAGACAAAGCCTTCGCCCGCAGCGTCAGCCGCGACGACATCGTGAACGGCGCGAAAGACCTGGGAGTTGACCTGGACGAGCACATCGCATTTTGCATTGAGGCGATGAAATCAATCGCAAAAAGCCTGGGCCTGGAAGGCCAGTAATACAGTTGACTCATCGCAATGAGTCAGTAAAACTCACTTTATGGTTAAGCGGCTGCAAGTAGTCCTGCAAGATCGGGAATACCAGGAAATACAACGCGCTGCGCGCTCCCGACGCATGTCCATCGCGGAGTGGGTCCGAAGCGCTACAATTCGCTCGCCCCGCCAGGAGCCTTCTGGTGTTGCACAGAAGCTGGAAGCAATACGTGCCGCAACTCGGCATTCCTTTCCGACCGCTGACATTGACGTCATGCTCGCCGGGATAGAATCCGGATACACCGGAAAACATTAATGATTCTGGCTAATTCGAACATGGAGAAAAAATCAGCAGCACTTAATTCTTGGATGTTTACTTTGATCGTTATCTCGGAGGAATCTGGCATACGAGTCTCGGCCGACTGTGCACTGATCACGCGCGCAGAACCGCTGATACGCAGATTCGTCAAAAATCTCTTTTAATGTATCAAGAAATATCCGCAATAACTTCATCCCTGTTCCTCCGCCAAACGCGTGACCACAAATGGTGACTCTTTCAATCGCGCCTCTCTCGTCCCGCTCAAAAAGCCAAACCATTGACGTGCCGATTCCATCAGAATCAACGCCACCATTACGACCAACAAGCCGGTCACAACCGCATCCAGCCGATTATTGAAGATCAACCGCGCATTCCCGCCCGCCGTGGCAAGCTGCCGTGCCTGAGCCAGAAATCCAATCCGCGGGTCAGGATCAAGCACTTTGTGCCACGAAGCCGTAAACGTGACTGTGACGAGCCACGCCAGCGGCGCCAGCGTCACCAGCGCATACTTCGCGCGATGCATCTTGATAATGATGGTCGTCGCAACGCACAATGCCACCGCTGCCAGCAATTGATTCGCAATTCCAAACAGCGGCCAGAGCGAGTTGATTCCGCCCAGCGGATCGCGCACTCCCTGCCACAGAAAATATCCCCACGCGGCGACGATGATCGCGCTCGTTGAAAGAGTCGACGGATACCAGCTCGTGCGGCCCAGCGCTTTCCAGACATGCCCGAGTGCGTCTTGAATCATGAATCGGCCGACGCGAGTTCCGGCATCGAGCACGGTCAGGATGAACAACGCCTCAAACATCAGGGCAAAGTGATACCAAAGCGCCATCACCGCCTGCCCGCCCAGGCTGCTCGAAAAAATGTGCGCCATGCCGACTGCAAAAGCCGGCGCGCCTCCGGTTCGATTGAACAGTGTTTGCTCGCCGACGGTGTGCGCCAGAGCCTGCATCCCAGCCGCGGTCACCGGAAATCCCCAGCCCGTAATAGTGCTCGCTGCTTTCTCCGGCAGTTGCCCCGCAATTCCTGCCGGGCTGTTGATCGCAAAGTAAGTTCCCGGCTCGAGCACACACGCCGCAACCGTCGCCATGATCGCGACCATCGACTCTGCCAACATCGCGCCGTAACCGACCATGCGAATTTCTGTTTCCCGCCGAATCAGCTTAGGCGTAGTGCCGCTCGAAATCAGGGAATGAAATCCACTGATGGCGCCGCAAGCAATGGTTATGAACGCGAAGGGGAAGAGTTTTCCTGCAAACACTGGACCAGTACCGTCAATAAATCGCGTAAGTGGAGGCATGTGCAGCGTGGGATGCATTGCAGCAATTCCCAAAGCTAGTAACCCAATCGTCCCCAGCTTCACAAACGTGCTCAGATAATCGCGCGGCGCAAGTAACAACCAGACTGGCAGAGCCGAAGCTGCGAATCCGTATAGGATGATTGCGATCGCCAGTCCAGGCGCCGTCAGCGTGAAGTACTTCGCTACCGCCGGAGTTTGCGACGCCCACTGTCCTCCCCAGATTGCCGCTAGCACCAGCACAAATCCAAGAACGGATGTCTCCAACACGCGCCCCGGCCGCAGTCGCCGCAAATACACACCCATCAGGAGCGCAATCGGAATCGTCATCGCGATCGTGAAGGCGCCCCATGGACTTTGCTTGAGCGCATTCACCACAATCAAGGCGCAAACCGCCAGCAGGATTACCAGAATCGAAATGACCGAAGCATAGGCCACAAACCCGCCGACCGGCCCGATCTCCTCCTTCGCCATCTCCGTCAACGATTTCCCGTCGCGCCGCACCGAGAACAGCAAAATAACGAAGTCCTGCACGCATCCGCCAAACACCGCGCCCACCAGGATCCACAACGTTCCCGGCAGATATCCGAATTGGGCCGCCAGCACTGGCCCTACCAATGGTCCCGGTCCGGCAATCGCCGCGAAATGATGTCCGAAAACCACCCATTTGTTGGTCGGAACAAAGTCGCGCCCATTCTCCAAGCGCTCGGCCGGAGTGGCGCGTTGCGGATCAAGCGCCAGAACCTTCGCCGCGATGAACTTGCTGTAGAAACGATATCCAAGCGCGTAAGTGCAGATCGCCGCCATCACTAGCCACAAAGCGTTGATCTGCTCGCCGCGATGCAAAGCAATCGTTGCGAGCGCTAATGCACCCAGCACGCCGATGCCAATCCAAATGACCAGTTGAAGCTTGGATTTCATCTGAAAGCAGTCAAAACGGATGTATTGTGGCAAGGACTTCGACATTTTCTGTACATTGATGATCGGCGGCAACGGCTGCTCGCTCCTGGTAGTTTAATATTATCGGCGAACGCAGGCTGGCACCAGCCTATGATGGACGCGGTTATAACCCGGCGGATTTCCTCGGCTCCACGCTCTTGGCTTCGGGAGCAAGTCCGCCATACCCGGTAAAGGCAGTCTTTATCTCGAAGCAGCTCTGCCGGACTCACACTTTTAAGAAGCGTCCGCGAGTACAGCAGTTCCAACGGCAACAACTACAGTTCTTCGGGCTGGACACTCCATTCGAGACGGTGTGCACCTCCCACTTCCCCAGGACATCATCGATACCAGATCGCGGCTTTTCTGGGGCAACCAGTCTCAGTCGTCCAACGGTGGGCAGAATCAGGAATGCCCCCGATCCATTTCTCTTTCCCTAATACTTCCTAATGTCTTCGCTGCTATCTAATAAAAAATCAAGTGGTCAGAAAGCTCAACCACACTGGGAAATGGAATTTTCCTTGCCACCAACGAGCCATCTGTTTTAGCTTTAGCACTTAGAAAATGGGGGAATGTAGAGAGAAGCGTCCTATCTGAGGAGCCAATCTTTTATTGGACTTCGAGAAAATCTGCAAAAAAGAATCTGGGTCAAATAAAGTGTTACCTGGATGGTAACGGGTGTTCTGTCGTCAGGCTGACAGCAGTGCCGCAACTCAGCGCGGAGGCGGGTGCCTTCCTGGCCACCAAAAATTACTTTTCCTTGCGCACAAAGTGATACACGGTTACACTGTCCTTCCCATTTTTCCGCCAGGTCCATTCTTCCGTCATGTGATTTTCATCCTCGAACCGGAGGATGAGCTTGTGTTCGTGGCCCATCGAAAGCTCCGGAAGATTGCCGGCCCCGGTGAATTCAAAAACAAGCTCCTTCACTTCACCGGATTGTGGAACCGCACGCATCCGAGGCTGATTATTGGTTGGGCAATAATGCACTAAGGCGATTCCGTCGCGGTCAACCGTGTAGAGCGTTAACATCTCGTCCATGTCATGAGCTGCAAGGGTTTCCATGACGGTCGTATCAGCTACTACCACTTTGAAGTTTGTGGTGGCATGCTCGGGTGTGCTCTCCCAGTCGCCAGTCAGTGACTGCAGCTTCTTGAAAGCCATTGTGGAGGACGACGTCTGCTGCGTGCCCTGCGCAGGCGCAAAAAGCACAAGCCCGAAAAGCGATACCAGCAGTGTCGTAAGCAGTGTGGCTTTGGTTCGCGCCATGTGTAGAGGAATCGATGGACTCGGCAGCGGAGCGCTCATGCGCTCCGCCTGAGTCATTTTAGGTCAGAAGATCACTTTCATTCCGAATTCCATGGTCCGGCTGCCGCCACTGAAAATATGGCTATCCAGGAAATTCGGCGAGGTAACAAACGGATAAGACGTACTCAGCGGATTCGGGTTCGTGGTCGAATCAATGGTTCCGTTATTCGTAGGTAATCCGATGCTGAAGTTGTAATGGTTGAAGGTGTCAAAGGCCTCAGCACGGAACTGCATCGACAGCCGTTCATTAAATCGAACATTCTTCAACACCGACATATTCCACAGATTCAATCCCGGCGTCGGGATAGTATTACGTCCGACATTGGTTCTAGTGCCCACCCCCGCCTGGACAAAGCGGGCATTCGGGTTCTCGGCTACATAGCCCACGATGTTTGCGTCAGTATATGAGCCACTTACTAGCGGCCCACAGGGGATGCCGGCATTCGGGTTACTTGGGTCGGTGGTTCCTTGCACAATAATTCTGGTCGCGCCTCCGGATCCATCGTTGCACACGTAATCAAAAGCTGTGCCAGTGCGACCAACACCCGCAGGATTCAGGATTGCGCGATCACCAGCGGCATCGCCATTGTCATTTGCGTCCGTGCCCGACAATGCCGTAATCGGCTGGCCGTTTTGCGCAAGGTAGGAACCGCTGATCTGCCAGCCATGGAGCAAGCCCCTGGCGAATGCGTTTTGAAAAGACGCGTTTGGCAACTCATAAACCCAAGTCAGCACAAACTTGTTGGGGAGATCCAAGACGGAATTGCCGCGGTCTTGCGATAAATTAAATCCATCCTCGGCACGGCGTGGATTTACGCGGCTGGAAAAGAGTTCGTTGGTTGCGTCATCAATGGTGTGGCCATGGGTAAAGCTGCCCATCAGATACAGCCCATGACTAAACCGGTGCGTGACCGTAACCGAGCCGCCGTGATAGCTGCTGAAAGCAACCGGGGGGATGACCGTCATAACAGATTGAAAGCCAACGACAGAAAGTGGGGCCGGGTTGAAGTTATCGAAGTCCTGAAGTGTGCTCGCGGGACTTGCTATAGTCGACGGCACCGAGCTTTGAGAGAAGTACGTCGGCATAGCAGGAATGCCACCGCCTGGAACTGTGGGATCAAACGCCGAACGCGAATTCCACCGAATTTGCGCCGGCAAACTGATTCCACGTGTGCCAACGTAACGCACTTCCAGGCTTGTATCCTTCGTGATCTCGTGCTGAACGCCCAGGCTCCAGGTAAGAATTTTTGGCTCAACGATATCAGGGTAGAATCCCTGAGTTGCGGCACGAGCGCTGGCCTGGTCGGTTGGGGGTACATTAACTTGCAACAGCCCGCCCGATTGCAAAAATCCCGCGGAAATGTTGGTGCACCACGGCGGCGCCCCGGCCAATGCGCACGTCACCGCTGGTTCTTGCTCGCTCTGCAATTGGGGCGGCAAGTCGAGATCTGGGAAGTTCGTTGGTGTGACATCGTAGGCGATCCCAAAGCCGCCCCGAATTGCCCACTTCCCATTTGCAAAAGGATCA
>WNFR01003278.1_pt1 | contig 21359 bp, 19 predicted proteins | sample 5400221 | NCBI WGS metagenome assembly WNFR01 (sample SAMN13153357, study PRJNA577476) | soil metagenome | isolation source: 40 cm soil under Madrone tree | place: USA:California | collected 2016-06-14 | reverse complement strand
CCGCAAGTGCAATTCAACGTCGACCACCGTTTCGCTCGCAACTCGCGTCTCGGGTTCATGGCCTTTGTCTACAACGCCGCGCGAGGTCAGGAAGGAAGATCGATTCCTGACATCTCGATCCAGGCGCGGGTTCTCAAATTAGGTCAACCTGTGCTCACGACCCCGGTCCGGCCGGTGAAAATCGAGCCAGCGGACTTGGCGCGAATTTTTTGTGGCGGCGAAATCCAACTTGGATCGATCCCGCCGGGCCAATACATCCTGGAAGTCACCGTGACTGACCAGATCGCGAAGACCAGTGCTGTACAACAAACAAGGTTTACGGTCGAGTGAGGACGGCTCGGTACAGAACCGCTTGCGGTACCAAGCGGCTCAAGAGGTAAAGCCCAGAGTCAATAGCAGCTAACTCCCCAGTCTTGAACTGCCTGAGATATGAAAGGCGGCGCCAAATGCCGTTATTCAAACACTGCTCTCCTCGCATTCCCTACTTCTTACTAGTCTGCCTACTTGTCTTTCCTGCAAGAGCGCTCGGACAAGAGCAATCTCCAACACCGCCGCCGGAATCGGCAGACTATGTGGTGCGGGTCAAGACAGAGTTGGTACAGACAGATGTAACTGTTGTGGATAAGCGAGGCCGTTTTGTCGAAGGCTTGAAGCCAGAACAGTTTGAGTTGCGAGTTGATGCGAAACCGCAATCTCTGGCTTTTTTCGAACAGGTGACCACGGGAAGCGCTGACGAAGAGAGGCAGTTAGGTGTTGCCCGCGGCGGAAAGGCTACTAGTCCCGTAAAGTTGGACGGGAATCGAGCCGCAGAACCTGACCGAGGGCGTTTAATTTTCTTCTTCGTGGACGACGTGCATCTGGCGGGCGACAGCTTAACCCGCGCCCGATCAGTCTTACTTCACTTTATCGAAAATAGAATGGCAGCCAATGACCGGGTTGCCATAGTGTCGACCAGCGGACAGATTGGGTTTCTTCAACAGCTCACCGACAATAAGGCCGTATTGCGCGAGGCCATCAACCGGCTCAACTATAAGTACAACCCAGAGACGACGGCCAGTCAGGTTTCGATCAGCGAAGTCGATGCCAATCTGATCGCAAGTCGTGGTGATCGAGGTCTCTTCGCATATCTCGTTGAAGCAACGATGAAGGAGTTTCAGACCGGCCCAATTAATGCGGTGAACATTGTGAAGAACCGTGTTCGCCAGATCAATGCTCAATCAAAAATTGCTGAAATGGATACCCTTTCCCAGCTGGAGAGTTTGATACATTCCACCGCGCCACTCGCGGGTCGCAAGGTGTTGTTCTTCATATCAGATGGGTTTGTCGCTGATACCAAAAGGTCGAGCGGCTCAGATGTCATGCGGCGCGTGGCGAATCAAGCAGCCCGCGTCGGCGTAGTGATCTATTCGTTGGACACGCGGGCGAATTTCCTGGGCGCGGGAGTCGATGCCTCCAGAAACGAGTTCCCGGATTTCGGTCCAAGAACGGCTGCCAGGACTCTGGCTGAAAGCAGGATGCCGCAAGAGCCGCTGGAAACGCTTGCCGACGAGACCGGCGGACGCTCGTTTCTTAATTCAAACACGCTCGACGCTGGCGTTTCGCAGGCCTTAAGTGAAAGTTCTGCTTATTACCTGTTGGCTTGGCGACCTGATTCGGAAAATCAACGCGCCGGAAAGTCACGCCTCAATGTGATCGTCAAAGGCCGACCGGATTTACATGTCAGGATGAGGCGGCACTCTTTCGATTTCAAATCCAATCAAACCCCCAGGCCGATCAATCGCGAAGCGGCGTTGGCTTCAACGAACGCGCCAGAGGCTGAACTACGCATCGCGCTCGGCTCTCTCTATCCCCGCCGCGATTTGCCGCTCTCAGTCTCGACAAGCTTCGCCAGAACAGCCGACAAAGGGACGGTGCTAAACGTTTCAATGCAAATCGATGCAGAGATGTTGAGCTTTAAATTAACGGGAGGAAACGAGCAGGCAGCGGTTGATGTGCTGGGAGTCGCGCTGGATGATCGGGGCTCATTCTCTAGTTTCAAGCAGAAACTGGAGATCCCACGTGAGGCAGTGCTCGCGAAAGAAGGACGCTTCGTAAGGTGGAGCCAGTCACTGCCTTTACCGCCAGGTCTCTATCAGGTGCGGGTTGCCATTAGGGACCGCCAAAGCAAACGCACGGGTAGTGCGTTGGGATGGATCGAAATTCCTCCAGTCGAGCCCAAACGATTAAGTCGTCAGTAGTCGGCCCCTCGGGCAAGGGTGAGCAGAGACCCATTCTTTAGGCAGACTGCGCCGCAACTACTGCGTTGCTTTCTTGTGCGTCAGGATGTTGCAGGCGTCTTCGGCGCTGGACGGATCTATCGCCACGTTGCCTTCGTCTATGTGTTGAATGATTCCGTCTTTATCGATCACAAAGGTGGCGCGGTTTCCATAACCACCCTCTTCGTTAAAGATTCCGTAATCTTTCACTACCGTGCGTTTGAAATCGCTGAGGAGCGGGAACGTAATGCCATTCTGTTTGGCGAATTCGCGGTTGGCGGGAACGCTGTCTACGCTGAGACCAAAAATCTGAGTATCGGTCGTTTCAAATTTGGCGATATCAGCCTGATACGCCTTCATTTCCTTCGTTCAACCACCGGTGAAAGCCAAAACATAGAAGGCCAGCACCACGTTTTTCTTGCCCTTAAAGTCACTGAGCTTGTATCGCAGGCCCCTGCCGTCAGGACCCAGCGCGGTACTTGGGAGAGTGAAGTCCGGCGCGGCCTGGCCTACCTTCAAATTCGTGTGTGGCGCAGCCGGCGGCGTGGTTCTGGCCGGTGGAGTTGGAGTTGGCTGTTGTGCCGCAGCAATCGCCGCTGAGGCTCCAAGCAAGAAAATCAAGCCCAGAGTTTTCCTAATCATAAGATCGTCTCCTCTTTCAGGTCTCGGAAGCACCGAGAGTTTACTCCCGGCTCTGCTATCTGACAACAATCTGGGGGCGCTCCCGATCCGGCGCGCCGCTCAGTGATCGAGAATCTCTACAAGAAGGTCAACAGCACGCTCGACGATTCAGAACGACAAGAGATGGCGCGCCTTTGCTTTAAGTTAGTAGTGATGTTTGCTTCCAAGCTGTTCCCTCGTATTTGTAGCGTTTACGCAACTGAATGAATCTTGATTGACAGATGCTGACAAGGAGTATAGTCGCCGCAGTTTAACTTGGCTACCTACCCCATGTCACCGGATGTCTCGGCAGTCTGCTTCGCTTGTGAAAGTAACCCGCACCAAGGACCTTTGAAGAGGCGCTCTCGGGTTGAGTCCTACGAGGAGATGCTTATGAATGGCACAATTCGAAAACAACTGATCTTCTTAATCGGGTTTACGCTTTTAAGCGTGATCACGACGGCTCTCGTTAAGAATGTACGAAGCCAAGAACCCGCTACCCAAAACACGTCATCCGACGATTCCGAGGCAATTAGAAGAGGCGGACTGAGGGAAGCCGCGCGTATTAGAGGCCACTATGTTGGGATCAGGACAACAAGCTATTTTCTAAAGTATGACCTCGAGTCTCTGGCCGCGCACAGTGGGGACATCATCATCGGCACCCCGATCGACAATACGGTCCATTTGAGCGCTGATGGTCAAATGATCACGAGCTGGTACAGGATCAAGATCCTGCAGGCGCTGAAGGGCAAGCTCCAGCCGGACGAAACCGTGACTATTAGTTTGCCAGGCGGCAAACTAACTTTTGAAGATGGTACGTCCGCTGAGATTAAGACACCGGACTTGGAGACTATGCAGAACGACCAGAAATATGTTCTGTTCTTGAGTCCTATATTGGCGGTAGACGGTACTTTTACCCTACTCGGAGGAAGTCAGGGACTGTTTGAAATCGAAAACAAGACGAATCTAGTCAAGCCAAATGGTTATCCACTTGATCCGGTCCGCAAACACAAAGACCAATACGCCGATGCCTTCTTGAAAGAAATCAGAGCAGCCGTAAAGAAGTACCCTGAAGCGACAACCTCCTGCAACTAGGATGAGGTTCTTTCTTTCACATGATTTGTCCGCTTCGTCTCAAGTTTAGTAACGATGTTTACTTCGACTGGTTCCCATGCAATTCTTTCAGTTACCCCATTGACAGATTCAAACAAGAGAGTATGGTGGCGCCAGTTTAACTCGGCTCCCTACCCCACATCACAATGTGTTGGCGCCAGCCTTAATGAAAAATGACTACCAAGGTGACTTTCGGAGGATTGTTTTCATGTTAATAAGACGGAAGTTTCTATGGCCGCTACTAATGATGGCGTTGTTGACTGCGTCAGCGATTTTGCTGAGCTTTACCGGAACTCTCGCTCAGAAAAGCAAGGTTACCAATCAAGAGCCAACAGTTGAGTCATCAGCTTCTGAGTCAAGTGATGCGAAGCGGCAGGCGAAGGGTCGACGCTACGACAGGGCGAAGTCAGGGCCGATACTCGAACTCGGACCGGATGTTGACGAGCTGCCGTTAAATGGTCATTGGTTTATGGGAATTCCTGCGTTACCAATCGCCCAGAGCGACGTAAGCCGAAGCACTGTCTATTCGGAATTCTCAGTGTACATCGACGACGTTCTAAAAAACTCAAGCGGGCCACAAACCCTCAATGCCGGCGCAACGATTATTGTGGAAAGGTTGGGGGGCGCCGTAAGATTTCCCTCCGGCAAGGTTCAACACTACCAGGTTTCCAGACAGGGCCTACCTCAGACTGGCGAGAAATACGTCTTATTCCTCAAATGTAATGGAGAGGATTACGACATCGTCACCGGCTACTGGGTTAACGCCGGACAGGTTAGCCCACTTGATGGACACGGTGATTTACCGTTCGGCAAATATGAAGGCAAGACCGTCGATTCGTTTCTGAGCGAATTGCGGAACGCCATAGATACCTCATTGCCGAAAGGAGCTGGAGTGAAATGAAAAACCGCCGCTTCCTCTCGCGCGCGGTGATAGCTTCTTGCTTTCTGTTGTTAGCAATTCACCTGGTAACTACGGTCGCAGCTTATGATTCCATTGCACCCACTGCACACCTGGGCCTAACAACGGGAGCGTGGCCAACGCCCATATATCGGAATTGCAACAGAAGCGGAGCCACAACAGGCTCTCCTTACTTCCTGGGCTAAGCCGCGCCGAGCATTAATCGTTAAAATCGTCTCAAAACCGGGCGAACCTGCCCGACATTTGGCAAATGTTGTCTGACATAAGAGAAATGTCAGACGACATGCGCCTTTTGTTGTCTGACATGGGACAAATGTCAGACGACATTTCTCGTTTGTCATTCGGCATTCGTCTCGTGTCAGACGATATTTCACGATTGCGAGTGACATTTTGCGAATGTCAGACGACACGCGCCTTTTGTTGTCTGACATAAGACAAATGTCAGGTGACATCTCTCGTTTGTCATCCGGCATTCGTCTCGTGTCAGACGACATTTTGCGAATGTCAGACGACATCTTTGACGTGTCGAATGGAATTAGTGGTGCGACGGACTGTCACGGCGGGTTATTCGGCGTACGCCTGAGTTCCGGCGCTGGGAATCATCAGGGTGAGGTCGTGCGCGACCGACGCAACGGGGGCGACCCTTAGGCGGCTCCAGGGACGGCTTTTCACATAAAGTGGGTTTATCAGTCCGCAGAGCGGACGATGATAGTAGCCCAGCAGTTTACTGCTGGGATAAAGAGCTAAAGGATTTGTAGTCCGTGAAGCGGACGGCTGCATGATTACGGCCGGATCCCCTACTCTTTCAACCGTCCGCTTCACGGACTTTGTCTCGGGCTCCCGCCAATCCCAGCGATGAATCGCTGGGCCATTTTCAATCGTCCGCTAAACGCGGACTCGGAAATGCTATTTTTGTGCAACGCGCTCCAGGATGATGGAATTCCTCGAAGATCTCTTAACGAATCTCCTCATCGCAATCAAAACTCAAGAATTCCTCAAGGGGGTCTCTGGATAATTCTACTTGTCCAAGGCGAGCGCCGGGGACCTATTGCTCCTCGTGCCGGAAAGACGGAAAGCGCCATGAGCCCTCTACTTATGAAAAAAGACGAAGAACACCTCATCCACGAGAAAATTGCGGTTCCGGATGCGTCACCAAGAGTGTCACGCCCTCGTTTGCTCCAACTGCTGGCAGAGAACTTGGTGTGCTGCAACGCCACCATTGTTAACGGACGAGCCGGGACCGGCAAAACTACTTTGGCCGCGGATTTCGCGCGGCAGGCGGGGCGCCCGGTCTCCTGGTACAAAGTGGACGCCGCCGACAGCGACCTGCGCATGTTCGGCGAATACCTCTCAACCACCGTAGGCGTGCAGCGACTGTCGATGGATCCCGAACGTTTGTTGCAAATTACAGAAACTGTCGAGAGCGACCGGGCCGAACTGCTGGCTGAGGCATTTGTCTTTCAGTTAAGCGAAGGAAAATCAGAACCCTTGCTGATCGTCATTGAAGACCTCCATCTGGTCTACGATGCCGATTGGGTGGTTCCTTTTTTTCGCCGGCTACTGCCGTTGCTGCCGGCGGATGTACATCTGCTGATTACGTGTCGCAGTCTGCCGCCGGCGCCTTTATGGCGCTTGCGCTCGAAGCAAATGCTGCGCGTCCTGGAAGAAACGGAACTGGCATTCAACCTCGACGAAGTCATTGGATTGTTCGAAACATATGGACTCGGCCAAGAGCCGGCCCGCATTGCCTGGGACCGGACGAACGGCCGGGCGGCAGCGATTGCAGAGTTCGCCGCCACGCCGGGACGTGCGGGGCGGGCCTTTGCCGATAGTCTTTTGTCACTGAAGCGTTCGACGTTCACGCCGCTTGCCGGCCAGGCTCCTGATTTTCAAACTTAATCTTCAGATCTCACGGGCTATGCCTGAGTTGATTCGATCCCCTCTTTCCGCTGCCGGCGCGAACCGCCGCGCAATCCTCTTAGACTGTCTGGTTACCAATAGAACTCGCGCTTTGGGCTGTGTTAATCTCCGCGGCAGTCAAAAATCTCAGCTGGGTGTATTGATGGACAGTCAGCAACGTCGAACTGGAGCTATGAACGTAGTCCCGGTTAACGCCCCGGATTTCTCAGGTAAGTTCTTTCTCCGGACCAAGCTCCTGCCTCCGCGACCGGCGCCGGAGATTTTGGCGCGTCCGCGCCTAATCGAACGTTTGCAGGCAAATCTCGCACTGCCAATGACGTTGGTCACAGCCAACGCCGGCTCGGGAAAGACTACTCTGGTTGCCGACTTTCTGCGCAAGCAGGAGCGGCCTTACGTTTGGTATCAACTGGATCACACGGATGCCGACCCGGCTGTTTTCCTCGGTTATCTGGCTTACGGAATTCAACAACGAGTCGAAGGTTTCGGCGAAACGATATTCGCGTTCCTGCAACAGGCGCAGGAACTGGCCCAGCAGCCCGAACGGGCTGCCGACGTACTTTTGAATGAAATTCTGGAAGGCGTCGAGCAGCAGCTGATCCTGGTCCTGGACGATTATCACCACCTGGGCGGTGAGACCCCGGTCCATGCCGTCCTCGATCGGCTGATTGCCTATCTTCCGGATGTGATCCACGTGATCATAATCTCGCGCGACATTCCGCCGCTGACCCTCGCACGGCTGCGCTCGCAGGATTCGCTCTCAATCATCGATAGAGGCGATCTGCTCTTTACCGACGCAGAGACGCAGGAGCTGTTTCGCAAGGTCTTCGGGCTGGCCTTAACCGCGGAGCAATTGCGCGAGTACGGCGAGCGCACCCACGGTTGGATCACGGCCCTGCAGCTCGTGCGTCAAGTGGCCCAACGACAGGCGGGTTCTGCCGCGCCGGACAAAGCGCCGGATCCGTTAGCGGTGCTTCATCAATCAGAACGCGACATTTTTGAGTATTTTGCGGAAGAGGTTTTCGCCGCTGAGTCCCCGGAAATCCAGCAGTACCTGATGCGAATTGCTCTGCTCGATCGCATTGAAGTAGAAACCTGCGCGCGGCTTTTCCCACAGATTATTTCTTCCGCGATTCTGCCGGCCCTGGTGCGAGGTAATGTGTTTATGACCGTGGCCGGTGATGGCCGCGGCGAGGAATATCGTCTGCATCCGCTGTTTCAAAGTTTTCTGCGCCGACGTCTGAGGGCGGAGACGGGGGTGGCGGGCGTTTCCGCCGAGCATGCTCGTTACGCTAAATATTTTCTCGAGCGCGCGGCCTGGGAACAGGCAGTGCGACACTTACTCGAGGCGGAAGATTTTCAACAGGCCGCCGAGATTATCGCGGAACACGGAAGTAAATGGATTGCTTCGGGCAAGCTGGGTTCACTGGCTTCGTTGAGTGAAGCGCTCCCGTCGGCAGCAGTTGAGGCCCACCCGCGCGCGCTGGCCTACCGTGCTGAGGTGGCCCGCCTGCGCGGTGAATTCGAGTCCGCGCAAAGTCTGTTTCGCCGGGCGATCGCTTCCCTACGCGACCGCGCCGACCGCGAAGGCGAAGCTGAAGCCCTGCATTCACTGGCCACCATTGCGCGCCGGCGCGGCGACTATCGCGCGGTTTTCGAATACCTGGATCGCGCAGTTGATTTGACTGAGCCCACCTCAGTCGTACGCACAAAATGTGGCAACACCCGCGGGCTTTGTTTGGTTTCGCTCGGCGATTGGACCGCGGCTGAGCGAGAGTTTCGTGTCGCTCTGCAATCCGCTGAAGAACAAAGCGACGAGCACCACGTACGGCTGATCACTCATAACCTCGGTTTGCCCGCGATGATGCGCGGAGATTTTGGCGAAGCTCTCCGCTGGCTACGCCGGATGCTGCGAACCGAATCCGGAGAGCCACCCATCCCGCAGGAAGCCTGGGCACACCTGAATATCGCGCGCTGCCACCTCTATCGCGGCGAAATGGACGCCTGCGAACAACATCTCGACTGCGCGCTGGAGCGTTGCCAACTCTTCAACCTGGTAGGGCAACTCGGCGAGACGTTCGAAGCCTATGGCAATCTCTATTGTGCGCGCGGCGATTTGGCGCGAGCCGCGGAATTTTATGAACGCGCGGCCAGGTCCTACGGCGAAGCGGGAATCGACCTGGCCCGAGTTGAACTACTGGAAGAGCAGGCCTTCCTGAGTTTGAGAGCTGGTGATGCAGCGCGTGCCCGCGGGCAAATCGATCGACTGGTCGAACGTCGGCCCGCCGACAAAGACGACATCGGCCACTTCACGGCTACCTTGGCGCGCGGTCTGATTCTATTAGCTCAGTCTGAATACCCGGAAGCGCGCAACGAATTAGATCCAGCGCTCGCCTATTTCCATCGGCAAGGTCTTTATTACTATGAAGCGCAGGCCGGAATGGCGCTGGCGATTTGTGATTTTGCCTCGTCGCGCGAGCCGCGGATGCTCGAGCACCTGCGCCGGGTCCTCGATTTGGCCGCCCGCTATGACTATGAGTATTGGCTACGGCAAGAGATCGTGTCTCATCCGGCACTATTTGCCTCGGAAGACGCCCGGGAATTGCTGCCCGCCGATTTGGTAACTCAGGCTTTAAAGGTTTCAGTTGCGGCGCAGCCCGCTCCCGAAACCTCAATCACGCCCGCAGCGGTGCTGACGAATCCGCTGGTTGATCTGACCATCAACATGCTGGGGCCAGTCGAAATTGTCCGGGACGTAGCGCGGCCGTTCGCTGCCGACGCCTGGACTACCCGCCGGGCGCGCGACATTCTGTGCTTCATCGGTTCCCGCAGCCACCATCGCACTCCCAAAGACACGATCATCGATACATTCTGGCGCGAAACCGATCTCAAAAGCGTAGAAAAGAATTTTCACCCCACGATGTCCCACATTCGTAAAGCGCTCAACAGCAATCAGCCGCTCAAGCAGAACTTTCTCGTCTATCGCGACGGCGATTACCAGCTTAACCCTGAATTCTCTTACCGTATCGACACAGAGGAATTCGATCGGCTGATCGCCGATGGCGAGACAGCACGGCGCGAACGCGATTTTGACCGGTGCATTGCTTGTTACGAAAGGGCGGTCGCGGTTTACCGCGGCGAATTCATGCAGGGCAGCTATGAAGACTGGGTCCATGAGCAACGCTCGTATTATCGCGAGCAGTACCTTCGTATGCTCGAGGCGCTGGCCGGAGCGGCCGAAAAGAAATCGGACTGGTCGCGCTCGATGGATCTGGCGCAAAGGATCCTGCACGAGGATCCATTTCGTGAAGATATTCACTGCATGGTCATGAGATCTCAGGCGGCCACAGGTAACCGCGTGGCCGTGAAAGAGCAGTATGAAACCTTGCGCGGCCTCTTGCAGAAGGAACTAGGTGTCGAGCCTGCAATGCAAACGCAGAAGGCCTATCACGACCTGGTAGGCAGTTGATTCCTGGCGGCGGGTTACCGTCCACCGTTAACAAACCCGGCGAGCAGCGCCCTGGCTAAACGGGAGTAAATGCAGACGGTTACCAAGAAGGCAAATGTAAGCTGAACGCAACAAACGCGGTCGGCTCAGTGATTTAGAATTCGCCTGCCGTCCCGGTTCGTTTGACAATTACACCTCGCTGGATTCGCAGCTTACAAGCTACTGTCTTGACCCGACCGTGGCGATGGCTTGTGCTTGATGATTCGCAGACTCTACAACAAATCTCGCCGATCGATCGCGCTCGCGCTGGTAGTTTTGCTGAACTCCATTCCGGCGATGGCCGGTTTGACTATCATTGGGTCAAACGGCATTACCGTGAGCGGCGCCGATGGTATTGATTACTACGGCACTAATGGCATCACCGCGAGCGGCGCCGATGGAATTCTGGCCTTTGGACCTAACGGCATTACTGCCAGCGGGGCCGACGGTATTACGGCTTCAGGCGCGGATGGCATCACTGCCAGCGGCGCCGACGGCATTACTGCATCAGGGGCCGACTCGACGACTATCATGCGGGCGGACGGTATTACGGCCAGCGGTGCGGACGGCATCACGATCAGCGGCGCTGACGGCAGCACCTATCATCCAGACTCAGTAATCATCAGGAACCCAACCGGAATCACCGCCAGTGGCGCTGACAACGTAATTGCGACCGGCACCAACGGCATCACCGCCAGTGGGGCCGACACGCGCGCCATCAATCACGCCGATGGCATCACCGCCAGTGGCGCCGATGGCACTTTGACGGTCAATGGCGCCGACGGAATAAGTGCGACAGGCGCGGACGGAACGGTGGTTTCAATCACGCCGAACGCGGTGACGATCAGGGGCGTCAATGGCATCACCGCGAGCGGCGCCGACGGGATTACCATTAGCGGTGCTGACAACTTTGTTCAGACAGGAGTCAACTCGCTCATTTCCGCCTTAAACTATGCTGAGGCTCAGACTGGTTTGCAGAGCGTAGATCCGGAGTTCGCGGTCCTGCTCAATCGCTTGACTGACGACAGCAACATCGACGCCGTAATCATCTATCACCACCTGGCCACTGACGCTGACATCGCCGATCTGCAGGCCATTGGCGTTTTAGGCGGTACGCGCTATCGAACGTTGCCGATGATCTCTGTCACGACGACGAAGCGTCGGATCGCGGCGATCTCGCACCTGCCGTCGGTGCGTTCGCTTTACAGTAATCGAACATTCCAGTGGAACCTCGAACCCGCGGCGCGAAACTTGACCGGGGTCGAACGCGTGCGTCGCAATACCGAACTCACCAACGCAAACCGGGGATTGCCAGTCAGTGGTCGCGGCGTCACGGTGGCCGTGTTGGATACGGGCGTGGACGGTACGCACGGTGATTTGTCAGGCCGCGTGGTGCAGAATCTCAAGCTCGCCGATACACAAAGTCTGGGTGTGGGGTTCAATTACCCAGTGGCTGCGCCCAACCTTTCGAATACAGACCAGGTCTATGGTCACGGCACCTTTGTCGCAGGTGTGATCGCCGGCAATGGTCAGCAGTCGGCGGGAAAGTACGCCGGGGTCGCACCAAGCGCAAACATTCTGGGCTTGAGCGCGGGCGACGCGAGCCTGGTGTTCGTGCTTTCAGGCCTTGACTACCTTTTGACCAATGGCGCCGCGTTCAACGTCCGCGTGGTCAATTGCAGCTTCTCGGCTAACACCGTTTTCGATGTAAACGATCCGGTGAATATTGCGACGAAAATGCTGACCGACAACGGCGTGAATGTGGTTTTCTCTGCGGGAAACACTGGACCGGGCACAGATTCGTTGAATCCGTACTCAGTCGCTCCCTGGGTAATCAGCACTGGCGCCACGGATGATCGAGGGCGGCTGGCTGCTTTCTCGTCGCGCGGTGACTTCGGTAGCCCACTGTTCCGTCCGACTTTGGTGGCGCCCGGTGTTGACACTGTCAGCTTGCGCGCTTCTACGTTGGCCGCTGTGACCACCGTTGATGGTCTCGCTGCGAACGATGCGCAGCTAAGTCCCTCTGAAGTTCCGTATTACACGACCGGAAGTGGAACGAGCTTCTCGGCGCCTCAGGTCGCTGGCGTAATTGCCCTGATGCTCGAAGCAAATCCGCAACTTACGCCGGCGCAGGTTCGCGACATTCTGCAAAGAACAGCTACGCCCTTACCTCCATACTATACGTATGAAGTCGGCGCCGGCATGTTGAATGCTCAAGCCGCCGTTTTGGAAGCGGCTTTCCCCCAGAGACGTTTTGGGGAATGGCGCGGCACGGCCTATCAGGGCCAGTTCGAGTTCATTAACAGCGCGCCTCAGGTCTTTAGCGGCGCAGTGACACCGGGCTCTGCCAACGATTCAGCGATTAGCATTCCGCCAGACGTGCTGCGTGCTTCAGTTCAGATTGCCTGGAGTGGCTTGTTAAGCCAGAACAACCTCAATCTGACGCTACTTGATCCCCAGGGCGGGAAGCAGCCTGGTGTGAATGCCGCCAATTCGCCGGGACTAACCGGTGGCCGCCAGCGCAGTGTGGTCGAGGTTCCGGCTGCCGGCACATGGACGGCACGCGTGGAATATGCAGGCCCAAATCAATCCATTAACTCCAGCAGTGGTTTCGGTCAGCAGGCCTATACCGGAGTAATCGAAGTCACCCTTGCGCGTTACAAATCGTTGAGAGATGTTGGCGGCCTCGACAGTGCGTCGGTTTCTGAGATCTATCAAAACTTCCGCTCGCTGGTAATGTGCCCGATCGGACAGCGCTTCCGCCCGGGCTTTGCTGTTACTCGCGGTGATCTGGCGGCTGCTCTGGTGCTCGGTGCACGCGTGCCGCAGTATCTGCCGGGACGATCGAATTATTCCGATGTGCTCGATCAGGCGACCATGCTCTTTGTCGAAAGCGCTCAGGCAGCTCCGAACGGTGCAACGTTCCCGAGTATAACTCCGGGCGGGCCGTTCTTACCTGATAGCGCCGTGGATCGTTTGACCGCCGCCGTCGCGTTGGTTCGCGCCGCCGGATTGCGCCAGCAGGCGGAATCGGGAGCTTATACACTGACCTGCCTTGACGCGGCATCAATTCCCGCTTCGCTGAGGGGTTACGTCGCAGTGGCGGTGCAGAATGGACTGATAAAGACAAGCGGCTCGAACTTCAATCCGCAGGGATCTTTCACGCGTTTAGATCTCTCCCACGCCATGGCGCGTATAGCCACACTCGCCACACAGCAAAGCTAGTAAAGGTAGAAACGGGCGCCAGCCCTCGTATTCACGTGCAGGATGCGCATGCCAATTCAAAATGTTTCTTATCTGGCTGGCAGCTGTCCGTAATATAGTACCGTCTCGTAGGCGAAAATAACTCGGCCGTCCTGCTGATTGGCTTCAAAGATTTTTCCCAAGTCCCTGAGCATCGCTTCATAGTCAGGATGATCGGGTCCCGGTACAAACGAGGCTGACAAAAACCTTCCCTTCAGACCCTCGAAGTCAAAACTCTGTTGAAATTCGAAGCGCACGCACCTGCAAATGGCCGGAGCGTAGAATGATTCAACATCGCATCCCTCAACTTCGCGCCGGACCTCTGAATAATCGGTACCGTAACGCACAACCATATCCTGGTACGCTGACATCAGCGGACTCGATTTCACTCGATAGCCGTTCCAGGCCAGCATGACCCAGCCGTCGGGTTTCAGTACCCTGACAAACTCCGGGCGTGCTTTCTGGCGATCGAACCAATGAAAAGCCTGGCCGGCCACGACGAGGTCGACCGAGTGATCAGAAAGCCTTGTCGCCTCGGCAACGGCATCGACGCTGGCGAATTTCGGATACTTCGCCAAGACCTTCTCGCCCGCTGCGCGCATCTCGGGATTTGGTTCGACACCGCAAACCCGGTTGCCGTTTTTCAGGAAAAGCTCAGTCAAAAGACCTGTGCCTGAACCAAGATCGGCAATGATTGACTCCGCAGTCAGGCCGCACTCCGACTCAAGCAAAGGAATAATCTCGGGCGGATACGTGGGACGAAACTTGAGATAGTTTTCTACGCGGTTTGAGAACCGCTTCGTCGAATCAAGCATCGAAATAAAGTTTACAACGATACGGTCCAAAGGCAGTAAGCGAGCAGTGAGAAATCGGGGCAGTAGCCCGACCCGTTAGGGAAGCTAAGGGCGCCGCGGGGGCACGATGCTTCCTGAAACCCTGGGCGGTGACACGTAATACTTCGCAAAGATCCTGAAACCAAGGAGGACCGCCAACAAAAAGGCAAACGTCACAGGCAAACGCACGTCAGACTTGACCAGGATGTAGTAGTGCAGCACGCCCAGGATTCCTGACAGATAAACAATGCGGTGCAGCCGCGTCCAGCGCTTGCCACCTAAACGCTTGACCATTTTGTCGGTTGAGGTAATAGCCAACGGCAACATGAGAAAGAATGCCGTCATGCCGATCGCGATAAATGGGCGCTTAACCACGTCACTCGGGACGGTTGTCAGATGAAAGAATCGATCGAAAGCGACATACGTCAACAGGTGAAGCGAGCCATAGAAGAACGCGAAGAGGCCCAGCATCCGCCGAAATCTGGTGAGCCAGTTGAGTCCCGTAATCCTTCGCGCCGGGGTCACTGCCAGTGAGATAAGCAGAAAAACCAGCGTCAGCATTCCGGTCGTGCGGGTAACGAACTCCAAAGGATTCGCGCCCACTTGTTTTCGATAAACGTCCCACAACAAAAGCGTCAGCGGCACCAGGCCATTGACCAGCAGCACGAGTTTGGCAAAGCGTGCGTCTCTCATAATGGGAGTGCGGGTATCCTGCCCGCACAGCGTGCGCAGCACGCTCATAAACTCTGTCCAGAACCTGGATATTCGCGCTTCGCGCTCAGGTGGGCAGGATGCCCGCGCTCCATTCAGAAATTCGCTCTCAAATCCATTCCCTGATAGAGATACCCAACCTGATCGGCATAACCGTTGAACAAAAGTGTGTTGCGCGAAGTAAACTCGCCGATCCGGTGCTCGGTTCTTTGGCTCCAGCGAGGATGATCGACGCCGGGATTCACGTTTGAGTAGAAGCCGTACTCATTCGGAGCCTGGATGTTCCAGGTTGTTGGCGGTTGATTGGCAACCAGAGTGATCTTCACGATCGATTTGATGCTCTTGAATCCGTACTTCCACGGCACCACCAGCCGCAGCGGCGCGCCGTCCTGTGGCGGCAACGTCCCGCCATAAAGACCAGTGGCCAAAATCGCCAAAGGATTCATCGCTTCGTCGATGCGCAAGCCTTCGACATAAGGCCAATCAAGCACACTTGTGTTTTGATTCGGCATTCTCTTGGGATCCAGCAGAGTCTGAAACGCCACGTAACGCGCGGACGCAAGCGGGCCGACCTGTTTCAATAGAACGGCGAGCGGGAATCCAGCCCAGGGAATGACCATCGACCAGCCTTCGACGCAACGATGGCGATAGATTCGTTCTTCCTGTGGCGCCAACTTCAACAAATCATCCAGGTCGTACGTTTTCGGCTGGTTCACTAAACCGCCGACCTCAACCGTCCACGGCCGCGTGACAAAACCGCGCGCCTCTGAGGCGACCGAACGCTTTTCCGTCGAGAACTCGTAAAAATTGTTGTAATTAGTGATGTCTTCGAACGACGTCTGCGGCTCACTTACTTTGAAGCCTTTCCGCATAGCGTCGTCGGAAGGGGTTGTGATCAAGCCCGCAATCCTGGGCCGCTCTTCGACAACCGCGGCGGGCGGATTGAGTTTCCGGTACAGGAAGCCGGTCGCCGCAACCGAGCCCGCGAGAACCGCGCCGCGCATGAACAGACGGCGGTCCAGGTAAGCTTTCTGATCAGTGATTTCGCTCGATTTAATGTCGGTCGGCTTCTTAATTAGCATGCTGATTGTTAGTCTCTTGAACCCGCTGTTTCCTTACATTCAATTACGCGCGAGACTCCTGTTTGGTTTGGGGAGATGGAGCCATCCCTAACGGCCGAGCTACACGCCACACGCCCCGCATCCGAATGTTGTCAATAAATCGCTTGAACGCCGGGTCCGCAAATATTAGTATCGCCGCGATTTATTGCACGTCAAGCCAAACCGCTGAGGACTTCTGCACATGAATCATGTCGAGGACCAACCCGAAGGACACCGCGCTGCTCTCCTGGCTGGGTTTCTCGGATGGACACTCGACGCCTTTGATTTCTTTCTGGTCGGGCTTTCGCTCACCGCCATTGGGGCAGAGTTCCACAAGACTGATCCTGAAATCGCCTTTTCCATCGCGCTGACGCTCGGCTTCCGCCCGGTAGGCGCTTTCATCTTCGGTTTGCTGGCAGATCGCTACGGTCGACGTCTTCCTCTCATGCTCGACCTGGTCTTCTTTTCGGTGATTGAAGTCCTGTCGGGGTTGGCTCCCAACTACACCACCTTCCTCGTGCTGCGGGCGCTGTTTGGCATAGGCATGGGCGGCGAGTGGGGCGTAGGCGCCTCTCTGGCAATGGAAAAGGTGCCGCCGAGGTTGCGGGGCGTGCTTTCGGGACTGCTGCAGGAAGGCTACGCCGCGGGCTATTTGCTGGCGGCGGTCTGTTACTTCTTCGTCTTTCCGCGTTGGGGCTGGCGACCGATGTTCTTTATCGGTGGATTGCCGGCTTTGCTTGCCATTTTTGTTCGCTTTCGGGTGAAGGAATCGAAAGTCTGGGAGAAGACCCGTCACGAAAACTGGAGCCAACTGGGTCGCGCGATCGCCTCTCACTGGAAACTTTTTTTATATCTGGTGCTCCTCATGATGATGATGAATTTTGTGTCGCACGGAACCCAGGACATGTATCCGACACTTTTGAAACGCGCCTGGAACTTCGCTCCCCAGAAGGTTGCTGTAGTTACCGCGTTTACCATGGTTGGGGCGATCGCCGGCGGAATTCTGTTTGGGTTGCTTTCGGATCGATTTGGCCGCCGGCGTTCAATGGTGATGGCGCTTCTGTGCGCCGTGCTCGTTATTCCTCTCTGGTCGTTGTCACCGTCGCTGTCGCTTTTACTGACTGGCGGATTCCTAATGCAGTTTATGGTGCAAGGAGCGTGGGGAATCATTCCTGCTCATCTTTCTGAACTTTCGCCCGATTCTGTTCGCGGTTTTCTGCCGGGATTCGCGTATCAATGCGGTGTCCTGTTGGCGGGCTTTGTGGGTTTCATACAAGCACTCTTCGCCGCGAAGACGAGTTATCCAACGACGATGGCTCTGACTGCGCTTACCGTTCTGATGGGAGCGGCCATAGTGATTTCGCTGGGCCACGAAAAGCGCGGAATACATTTCGGCGGACAACTATCGATCAATGAGTAACCGTAGCGCGAATAGCAAACATCATTGATACAGGTTTGAAGATCCCGCGCACGGTAACGCAGATTTGATTGCTCTTCGATCGAAGGGAATTGAATAACGTTCTATGGCTGGCTACTCAGGCACACCGCTCGTCAAAAAGCTGGGCATCAAACCCGGTTCTAATATCGTCCTGGTAAACGCTCCGTCAGACTACGCGACCGAACTTGATCTGCCTTCGGACGTCACCGTCAACTCACGCTCAGGTAAACCACTCGACTTTGCTCAATTGTTTGTTAAGAGTGAAAAGGAACTGCAGAGAGAGTTTTCCGCATCTGCAAAGCGTCTTAGCGCTTCAGGCATGCTCTGGGTGTCGTGGCCAAAAAAGAGCTCCGGTGTGTCAACCAATCTTTCCGAAAACATTGTCCGGGACGTTGGTCTTGCCGTCGGCCTGGTGGATGTGAAGGTTTGCGCCGTGAATGAAGTTTGGTCGGGACTCAAATTTGTTTTTCGGCTCAAGGATCGACCGAAAGTGAACCAGCGAAAACGCGTGGCGCGAACTCCTAATCAGCACAAAGACTGACCATTCTTGTTTTCCACAGAAGCTGTTGAAAAGCTGTGGATAGCCCTTCTGACATGCTGGGCAAGTTACTCAGAAGACGAGGCTTTCCGCGTTTTGCACAACCAAGCGGCATCCACAGAATTCATCGCTTCAAAACTTTTGCGGCGGGGTCGTGGAATCGAGGCACTTTCATGAATACTTACAGTGATAAACTCATTTTCAGCTAGGTTCATTGATCGGTTCGGCAAACGAAGAAGGTAATAGGCCAGCAGCTGATCTTCCGGAGTTGGTCAGCAACCGACGCTACGAGGGCAGGTGTCATTGCAGCTACCTTGTCATCTGAAATCAAAAAAGATATCGATCAATCGGTTGAATTTTTTCCTATAGCGATCAGGGATCCCGGATTGAGCGAACGGTAAATCAACTAATAGTTGGACCACGATCGCATTCATCGAAGGTTTAGCGCGAAACATACGGCGAACGGTTTCTGCCTCAATCAAGAATGTATGTTTTTATTGGATCATTCGCAACTCGAGGCCCACATTGTTTCGCGCAGACCACGTCACGAAGTTCTATGAGATCAAAATTCAGGGCGCTCTATCTTGTTTCCTTAGAGACCTTGCAAAAGAGAAATTATTTTTTTGAACTGGTTTGCAGCGTGAAATGATCGCTTGCGCGAGTTGGACCATGTCAATGTGAGAAACAGGTTGCAAAAAAAAACTTCCTAACTATAATGCCAGTCCCTTACAGGTTCAGAGGTGGCGCAATGGCGATCGATGCGAGTTCATGATTTGAAATTAGAAGCAATTATTCATCCTCTCGAGTTAACCGTCAGCCATTCCTGCGAACAGCCTCGATACGCATTGCAATTCTCAATGCGTTGATGGGTGAGGGCGTCGTCACGCAATGACTAAACCAGCGTGACCGTCGACGGCGGATTTTTCCGGCTCACATCCGGAGTTCATCGCCAACATTAGTCACAAAGGGTTCGAGCGGGCCAGGGTGCAAGGCGGCTTGTCTGTCTGCAGGGCAGATGTTTTGTCCCCGGGGCCACGTATTCAAATCATTTTAGTGGAGCGCACAGAGTGACAAGTTTAGCGGAAGTAAGCGTAGTTGAGTTGAAAAGATGCCCCCGGTGCGAAGAGTCGCTGCCGCCGTCAGAGTTCGGCGTGTGCCGAGCACGCAAAGACGGTCTGAATCTTTACTGCAAGCGTTGTATTCGCCAGAAGATTGCCCACAGCCGGCAAGCCCTGCGCGAATACAAGAACGCGCGGATTAGGCAGGGCGCTACGGTCATTCCGGAAAAGTCCCGCGTGTCTATTGACGCCAAGTCGGGCTTTTCGCCGCGGCGTATAGCTCGCATGCTCAGAAAACTCTCACCCGCCGATCGGGTGCGCGAAGCCATTCGCTGTGGCGCGCGGACGCAAAAAGAGATTGCCCAGGTCACCAGACTTCCTAAGGACGAGGTTTGCGATGCACTAGCGAATCTCTTGCTCTGGACCCGCGAGATCCGCACTCAGATCGTCAACCATACGCGGATGTATTTTGTTAACGAGGCTTCGGAAGAGTTAACCAAAGCCCGCGAAGCAGTAGAGGCCAAGCGAAAGCGGTTGAATCCTTCATTTAGTTCGGTAGGCGTACTGATGCCCGGCCGCAAGCCTTCAGCCAGGGGAAAGAAGCGTCCATCGAGAACAGATGCCGGCAAGGCAAAGGAAAAGAGCGCCTGAAGACGCTCGAGCGGCAACGGCGGGGGAAATCATTCATCAAAGGCGGCCAGAACTTCTTCCGCGTGATCTTCCGGCTTAACCTTGTTGAAGATCTTTTTGATTTTACCCTTCTCGTCTATCAGGAAAGTCATTCGGTGAGTGCCCATGTATGTTCTTCCCATGAACTTTTTCTCGCCGTAGGTTCCAAAGCCTTCGGCAATTGCCCGGTCTGTATCTGCCAGCAAGCGAAAAGGCAAATCATACTTCTGGGCAAATTTTTTGTGCCTGGCTTCGCTGTCGAGTGAAACTCCCAGCACTTCAATATCACGCTTTTTGAACTTTGCGAATGAGTCACGGAAAGAACAGGCTTCTTTGGTGCATCCCGGCGTGTCATCCTTGGGATAAAAGTAAAGCACGACCTTCTTGCCGCGGAGATCTTTCAAACGCACCGTCTGACCTTCGCCGTCGCGCACTGTGAAATCAGGAGCTTTGTCACCTTCTTTTAGTTTTGCCACTTTGTTTTGAATCCTGCGCCTGGAATGAACGAACGCTCCGGATTCTAACGATTTCAACCGAGGACCTGCAACGACAAATGGTTAAGAAAAAGCCGTTAGCGAAAAAACGTGCCTCGAAAAAGAGCGGCACAAAGAAGCCTGAAACGTCGGGCCTGTGGTTGGTAAAGCAGGAGCCGGAAACGTATTCCTGGGATGATTTCGTGCGTGACGGCCGCACGGACTGGACGGGAGTAAGAAACTTTCAGGCCCGGAACAACCTGCGCCAAATGAAAGTCGGCGACCGGGTGCTGTTTTACCACTCCGGCACCGGCAAGTGTGTCGTGGGAATTGCCGACGTAGCTAAGTCTGCATATCCCGATCCGACTGCCAACGATCCTCAATGGGTCGCTGTCGATCTCAAACCCTTAAAGCCATTGAGCGAAGCGGTACCACTGGCTTCGATTCGCTATCACGCCAAGTTGGGCAATCTACCACTGATTCGCCAGTCACAACTGTCGGTAATGCCGCTTACCACAGAAGAGTTTGAGACGATCGTAGGGATGGGCGCGGGCAAGAAGGTGAGGAACAAGTAAGCATCTTATCGTTTGCCCGGCTTCGTAGGACCAGATGTTCATAGAACCAGCCGGAAATTGTTAGGCACGGCCAAGTACATTTCACCCTACGAGGCAAGGACAAGTTGGCATATGTCAGAGATTTCAGGCTCGACGAATGAACTTTGCCGCCAGCCAACCGACAGGCACCAGCACGACGAGATGAATCCAGTCGTAACCGCCGGTTGTATTTCCGCCATAGTGATTGCTGATCATCAGGAAGACCAGCGGCACGGCGATAAACGTGTTTTGCTTCGAACGCAGCTTGGCCTGGGCGGCAAGGGCCTCGTCGGGCTTCTGTCCGGCCTTAATCGCCTCAATCATCTTTCGTTGCACCGGCAGAATGCGCATC
>WNFR01004974.1_pt1 | contig 21372 bp, 26 predicted proteins | sample 5400221 | NCBI WGS metagenome assembly WNFR01 (sample SAMN13153357, study PRJNA577476) | soil metagenome | isolation source: 40 cm soil under Madrone tree | place: USA:California | collected 2016-06-14 | reverse complement strand
ATCCGCGTCGTCGTGCCCTATGCGCCAGGCGGCGGCACCGACATCCTTGTGCGCACCATCGCGGGCGCGGTCTCCGAAAGCCTGGGCCAGCAGCTCGTCATCGACAATCGGCCGGGCGGCGCCACCGTCGGCGGCACCGACGTTGTGGCCAAGGCGCCGGCCGACGGCTACACGCTGCTCGCCGCCGACAGCACCTTCCTCACCAATCCGGGCCTGCTGAAGAACCTGCCCTATCAAACCACGCGCGATTTCACCGGGGTGACGATGATGGCGAAGGCGCCCGTCATCCTGCTGGTCCATCCGTCGGTTCCGGCCAGGAACATCGGCGAGCTCATGGCGCTCGCCAAGGCAAAGCCAGGCGTCCTAAACTATGCCTCGGGCGGCAACGGCGCCTCCACGCATCTCGCCGGCGAGCTGTTGAAGCAGGCGGCCGGGGTCAACATCGTCCATGTGCCCTACAAGGGCACGGGTCCGGCGATGAACGACCTGGTGGCCGGACAGGTCCAGATGTCCTTCTCCGGCATCAGCTCGGCCCGGCAATATGTCGAGAGCGGCCAGTTACGCGCCATGGCGCTCACGGGCGGCAAGCGCAACCCGGCGATGCCCGACGTGCCGACCTTCGACGAGGCGGGGCTGCGGGGCGTCGATGCCGAAACCTACTGGGGCCTCTATGCACCGGCCGCGACGCCGCCCGAGGTCCTGAAGATCCTCAGCGCGCATTTCGCCAAGGTCCTGAGGAGCCCGCAGCTGGCAAGCCGCCTGGCCGACCTGGGCTACGAGCCGATCGGCGACACGCCGCAGGAATGCACGGCCGAGATGAAGCAGATGATCGCCGGCTGGACTGCCGTGATCGAAAAAGCCGGCATTCGCATCGAGTAGGTCCGGCGCATCGAGTAGGTCCTGCCGTGCCGCGCCAAACCGACCCTCATCGCTTTGCCGGCTTGCGCGGCGCGTAATGGTGCAGGTCGCCGCCCAGCAACACGGTCAGCCGCTGACAGGCATCGAGCAGGATATCGCCCATGGCCTGCGCCGCGCGGCGCTGGAACCGGGTCTGCGGTCCGGTCAGGGAGATGACGCCGACCAGTTCATCCCCGGGGCCGAAGACGCCGCAGGCGATCGCCGCAAGCTCCGGCTCGTACTCGCCGCGCGTGACGATGGGCAGCGGGCGCGCCGGGCTGGTCCTGAATTCGGCGGGCACCTCGCCGCGATCGACGTTGGGGCGCGAGACGTCGGAATCGAAATAGAGGAAGACGCGGCCGGGCGCGCCGATGGTGAGCGGCAGCAGGTCGAGCGTGGCGCTCTCGCCCGTTGCCTCGACCAGTCTCTGCAGGACCGGGACGATATGGTCGTCAATCCGGGTCGAGCGTTTGCAGATCTCGCCGAGCCGGATCAGCGCCGCGCCGAGCTGGTAGCCTCCGCCCTCGAGGCGGACGAGATAGTTGGCGCGCTGCAGCGACCGCGCCAGACGCAGGATCGTGCTCTTGTAAAAGCCGGTGCGCTCGGCCAGCGTGGCGAGCGACAGCGATTGATCGCCCGCCCGGAAGCTGTCGAGCACGGCGAGCGCCCGTTCGACCGAGGTGTGCAGTTCTGGCTTCACGCCGTTCGCTCTATCAGAACAGCGTTCCGGTTAACAGAACCATTCGATTTGTCGGCGAGGTAGGCATATGGACAATAGCGGCGGAACGGGACGCCTCGCCGGCAAGGTTGTCCTGATCGCGGGCGCCGGCCCCGGCGGGATCGGCGGTGCGGCGGCGATGCTGTTCGCGCGCGAAGGCGCCAGGCTCCTGATTGCCGAACGCGACCTCGACAAGGGCGCTGCTTCCGCCGAAGCGGTCGTGGCGGCGGGCGGCGAGGCGATGTTCGTGCAGACCGATGTCACCGACGAGGCGAGCGTGCGCCATGCCGTGGAAGAGGCGGTTCGGTGGTTCGGCGCGCTTCATGTGCTGTTCAACACGGCAGGCGGCTCGCTTCCCGAGGACAGCTGGATCACCGACGTCGATCTCGGCGTGTGGGACCGCACGATGAAGGTCGATCTGCTGGGCACGATGCATACCTGCCGGCACGCCATTCCCAGGATCGTAGAGGCTGGCGGCGGCGCGGTGGTCAACATGTCGTCGGGCGCTGCGCTGCGCGGCGGCAGCCCCTCGCATATCTACACGGCGGCAAAGGGCGCGATCCTGTCGCTCACGCGCGCTCTGGCGGCCGCCCATGCGCGCGACGGCGTGCGGGTGAATGCGATCTGCGCCGGGCGCATCCTGAGCCAACGCATCGTCGGCACCTATGGCGCGCCGGGCACGTCCGGTCCGGTCGTCGATCGCCAGGCATCGGGCGAGCGCATCAAGGAATATCCCTTCTGGGCCGGCGCGCCCGTCGACATCGCCAACATCGCTTTGTTCCTCGCCTCGAACGAGTCTCGCATGATCACCGGCGCCGCCATTCCGGCCGATGGCGGTCGCTCGGCTTACTAGAGTCGATGGTTTGTATTTTGCAACGTGGCCGATGACATAAAGGAACCCCAGGATGGATCAAATCATTTCAAACTCTGATGCGGTGGCACCGCCGCCGATGATCGGTGGCGAGATTCCGCTGATCGATGTCGCGGCCTATCTCGCCGGCGAACCGGGCGCGGCCGAACGGGCGGCGGCGCAGCTGCGCTTCGCCTTCGAGAATGTCGGCTTCTATTATCTCGCCGGCCACGGCGTGCCGCAGGCGATGATCGACGCGACCTACGAAGCGGCCGCGCGCTTCCATGCCCAGCCGATGGACGCCAAGCTCACCATCAAGGTCGACGAGCACAATACCGGTTACATGCCGATCCCGCCGACGGCGCCGCCGAACGCGCTGGCGCAAAACAAGAAGCCCAGCCAGAACGAAGCCTACTTCCTGCGCCGTGAGCGCCGCGCCGACGATCCCGACGTCCTGTCCGGCCGCCGCTTCCATGCGCCGAACAAGTGGCCGGCCGACCTCCCGGGCTTCCGCGAGACCACGGTGGCCTACATGACGACGCTGGAGGCGCTCTGCCGGAAGCTCGTGAAGCTCTACGCCCTGGCGCTCGATCTGCCGGAGACTTTCTTCGATTCCTGCTTCGCCAAGCCGCACATGATCCTGCGCATGTCGCGCTATCCGGTGATCCCGGCCGACGACGACACCATCGCCAGCCTGGTGCCACACACCGACTCCGGATTCATGACCCTGCTGCCGCCCAACAAGGTGCAGGGCCTGTCGATCCTGTTGCCCGACGGCCGCTGGATGGACGCGCCGAACGTCGAGAATGCCTTCGTGGTCAACGGCGGCGACATGCTGCACCGCTGGACCAACGAGCGGTTTCTGTCGACCCCGCACCGGGTGCGCAACGTCTCCGGCGTGCTGCGCTACGCCATTCCGTTCTTTTGCGATCCCGATCACGACACGATGATCGAGTGCCTGCCGACCTGCCAGTCGGTGAAGAATCCGCCCAAGTATCCGCCGATCATGTTTGGCGACTACGCCCTCTGGTTCTCCGCCCAGCGCTATAGCCACATGGCGAAGGTGCCGGTCCCCTCCGACGATGCCATCGCGCCCGGAGCCCGCGCCACGTCGCGCTGGCAGAGCTGATCCCATGAAGCTGCGCTTTATCGTGGCGGCCCTGGCCGCCGCGGCCTTTGTCGCATCTCCTGTCCTGGCCCAGACCAAGACGATCCGGGCGGTGATGCATTCGGACATCAAGATCCTGGATCCGATCTGGACCACCGCCAACATCGTGCGCAACCACGGCTACATGGTGTGGGACACGCTTTTCGCGATGGACGAAAAGCTGCAGGTCCAGCCGCAGATGGTCGATCGCTGGGAACTGAGTCCCGACCGGCTGGTCTACACCTTCACGCTGCGCGACGGCCTGAAGTGGCATGACGGGCCGCCGGTGACCAGCCAGGACTGCATCGCCTCGCTCAAACGCTGGGGCGCGCGCGATTTCACCGGCCAGAAGCTGATGAGCTTCGCGGCCGGCTTCGAGGTCGTGGACGACAAGACCTTCAAGCTGATCCTCAAGGAGCCCTACGGCCTCGTCCTCGATTCGCTCGCCAAGCCCGGCGCGTCGGTGCCGTTCATGATGCCCAAGCGCATCGGCGAGACCGATCCCAACACGCAGATCGGCGAGATCGTCGGATCGGGGCCCTTCATCTTCAAGAAGGACGAGTGGAAGCCGGGCGAGAAGATCGTCTATCTGCGCAATCCCGACTACAAGCCGCGGGCGGAGCCGCCGAGCGGGCTGGCCGGCGGCAAGGTGCCGAAGGTCGACAGGGTCGAATGGCTGGCGATCCCCGATCATATGACGGCGGTCAATGCGCTGCTCGCTGGCGAGATCGACTATATCGAAGCGCCGCCGCACGACCTCGAGCCGCTCCTGAAGGCCGACAAGAACATCGCGCTCAAGGTCTACAACAAGATCGGCGCCCAGTATGTCTTTCGCTGGAACACGCTGCAGCCGCCCTTCAACAACGAGAAGATCCGCCGTGCCGCGATGTACGCCTTCAACCAGGAGTCTTTCCTCAAGGCCGTAATCGGCGATCCGGACTACTACCGCGTCTGCCTCGCCATGTTCGTCTGCGGCACGCCGCTGGAAAACAGCGCCGGCATGGACGGGTTGCTGCAGTCCAATTTCGCCAGGTCGAAGGCGCTGCTCAAGGAAGCGGGATACGACGGCACGCCGGTCGTGCTGCTGCACACGACCGATATCTTCGTGCTCACCAATGCCGGGCCGGTGGCCAAATCGCTGCTCGAGCAGGGCGGCTTCAAGGTCGAGATGGTGCCGATGGACTTCCAGGCGATCGTCTCGCGGCGGCTGCGCAAAGGCCCGCCCGCCGACGGTGGCTGGAGCGGCTTCATGACGGCGTGGCTTTCCATCGACATGGCAAATCCGCTGACCAACACCATGGTCAACGCCAGCTGTGACAAGGCTGCCTTCGGCTGGCCCTGCGATGCCGAGGTCGAACGGCTGCGCGATGCCTTCGCGCGAGCGCCCGATACGGCGAGCCGGCAGAAGATCGCCGCTGAGCTCCAGGCGCGCGCCATCGAGGTCGGCACGCATATCCAGCTCGGCCAATACACCCTGCCGACCGCCACGCGCGCCGACCGGCTGAGCGGCATGGTGGTGAGCCCGATCCCGGTCTTCTGGGGGATCGAGAAAAAGGGCGATTAGTCTCCGCTGCCCGCCATGGCTAGCAAGATCTCGGCGAGTAAAACGGGAGAAGACAGGGATGGCACAACATCAGGCGAAGACGATCGAAGCGGCGATCGCCGGCATTCTCGACGGCACGGTCGCGGGCGAGACGCCGTGCTGCATGATCGAGGCGGTGAATGCCGAGGGCGAGGACGTGTCGGTCCAGGTCCTGGCCGACTCGATCAACATTTCGCCCTATGACTATGGTGACGAGCCGTTGCCGCGCCTGAAGGCGAGCGGCGCGCTCGACGAGCTTTCGATGGAGCTGACCTTGGTCGACTGGGAGGCCGACACATTTGCCACCATCGGCATCGAAGGCAACGAGACCGCCGATGTGGCACTCCTCGTCGACCGCATCTTCACCCGGTTGCTGGGCTGCGACGACGCCGATTACACGCCCATCGCCTCGATCGAGGATCTCGGCTAGGGCATCGCGGATTTGGATTCGAACCACCCATTCACTTCCTCCTCCTGGTCGGACACCGCGCAAAGGTCCCTCGCTACGCTCGGGATGACAGTTATGTTGTGGTCGGCAACGTGCGCCGACTCGAAGCGTCGATGAAAAATGGTGTCATCTCGCGCGGAGTAATCTCCGCGCTGGAGCGTAGCGAGGGACCTTTCCAACCGCCGCCAAATCCTGATTCTAATTCAAGCAATCGCGCTAGGCGTTGCCCTCGATCGCGGGCAGCGGCCGCGGCCGGCCGTTGTCGTCGACGGCGACGAAGGTGAAGGTGGCGTCGGTCACCTTGAGGCGCTCGCCCTGGCCCTGGCGCATCGCCCAGACTTCGATCGACAGCGTGATCGACGAGCGGCCGGTGCGCACGATGTCGGTGTAGCAGCACACCACGTCGCCCACCTGCACGGGCTGGCGGAAGACGATGCGGTCGACGGCGACGGTGACGACGCGGCCGTTGGCGATGGTCGTCGCCGACATTTTGCCGGCCATGTCCATCAGCGACATGATCCAGCCGCCGAAGATATCGCCCTTGGGATTGGTGTCGGTCGGCATGGCGAGCACGCGAGAGGCGAGATCGCCGCGCGGCGCGGACGCGGCATGCATGAGCCGGTTCCTATCGGGCATAATTCGTTGTCTCAGGACGCTTCGGGGATCGGCAGCGTGTCTTCGCCCACCGGCACGGTTTCGGTTCCAGCGCTTGGGGCGAGCCAAGAATTTTCACATTCCGTGTAGGACCACATATCAAACTCCTTGATATGGACGCCCCCTCCCTCGCGCGCCGATGCTGCAACGCACACAAGGAAGTTAAGCGCGTTTTGTGACATTTCAAGGGAAATTGCTGCGTCGCAGCAAATGAACGGTCATTTCCATCCACCTCGCCTCGGCATGAGGGGAGTGAGTAGGGACCAGAATAGGGTCGGGGGCATCGGCGGGCGTATCTTCGCGGCCATTCGCAACCACACCGTTCTGGAGAGTGCGACGGCCATGTGCTTCTTCTCCGCTCCCTCGATGCCCGCGCCACCGCCGACGCCGACGCCGCCGCCCGATCCGCCGCAGATGGCCGACAAGGCGGTGAGCGACGCCGCCAATGGCGTGCGCGCCAAGGCGGCCGCCGCCCAGGGCTACGGCTCGACCCTGCTCACGGGCGGGCAGGGGCTCTCCACGCCTGCCAGCACCACACAGAAGACCTTGCTGGGCGCGTAAGCGCGCCTTCGCATCTGCCCAGTCTCGGCCGGGGCGATGGGCGGGGGGTACCCCCGCCCGGTGACGCCACGGAGTTTAGCGTTTCTCGCGTAATGAGAGTGAGTTCCCGTGGCGTCACAGTCCCCTTCGGCAGGCTCAGGGCAGGCCGATCAGCTTTGGTTGAGACAGCATTTCACGACACGGCTTGGCGCGCTCGACGCCGACCGCGCCGGCTACTGGGCGACCTGGCGCGATCTCGCCGCCCACTTCGCACCGCGGCGCGGGCGCTTCCTCGCTTCGGCCAACGATTCTACGCGCGGCCGGCGCAAGGACCAGCGCATCATCGACAACACGCCGCTGTTGGCGGCGCGCGTGCTGGGTTCCGGCATGATGGCCGGCATCTCCTCGCCGGCGCGTCCGTGGTTTCGCCTGCGCCTCGCCGACGATGCGGCCACCGAAAGGGACGGCGTGCGCCAATGGCTCGACGAGGTGCAGAAAAGCATCCTGCACGTCTTCGCCAAGTCCAACCTCTACAACTGCCTCGCACAGCTCTACGAGGAGATCGGCACCTTCGGCACAGCCGTGCTGTGGGTCGACGAGGACGAGGAGGACATCGTCCGCGGCTATACGCTGACGGTGGGCGAATACTGGCTGGCCTCCTCGCAGCGCCTGGCCGTCGACACGCTCTATCGCTCGATGTGGTGGACTGTTCGTCAAATCGTCGACCGCTTCGGCCTCGATTGCGTGAGCGAAAGCGTGGCCGCGCTTTATCGCAACGGCCAGCTCGACCGCGAGTTCGAGATCGTCCAGGTGATCGAGCCCAACCCCAACGCCACGCCGCGCCTGCGCGGCGAGGATGCCGGGATGTGGCGCGGCACGCTGGCCGGCCGGATGCCGATCCGTTCGGTGTGGTTTGAATTGCAGCTCGCCGTGCTGGACCGCGCTGGGCAACGCGATGGGCTTGCAGGTCCAGCAGCGCCAGAAGATGGAAGCCATCGCCAAGATGGTGAAGCCGCCGATGGTTGCCCCGCCTTCGATGCGCAATGAGCCGGCGTCGCTGCTGCCCGGCGGCGTCACCTATGTGGCCGATCCCACGGGGCAGGCGTTCCGCTCGGCCATCGATGTGCGCATCGACCTCTCGCACCTGGGCAAGGATATCCTCGATACGCAAGGCCGCATCAAGAGCGCCTGCTACGCCGATCTCTTCCTGATGATGGCCGAGAGCGACCGCCGCGAGATCACGGCGCGCGAGATCGACGAGCGCCACGAAGAGAAGATGCTGATGCTGGGGCCGGTGCTCGAGCGGCTGCATGACGAACTGCTCGATCCGCTGATCGTGCGGGTGTTCAGAATCATGGCGCGCCGGCAAATGCTGCCGCCGCCGCCCGAGGGCCTCAACCTCGCCGGCATGCAGATCGAGTTCATCTCGATGCTGGCCAGCGCCCAGAAGGCCGCGGCCTCGGCCAGCATCGAGCGGGTCTGGCAGTTCGCCGGCAACATCGCCGGCGCCAAGCCCGAGGTCATGGACCGCATGGACGCCGACGGCACGATGGAGGCCTATGCCGACATGCTGGGCGTGGGCGCCAAGATCCTGGTGCCGATCGACAAAGCCAATGCCGCGCGCAAGCAGCGCGCCCAGCAAGCGGCGCAGGCGCAGACCGCGCAGCAGGCGATGGCGGCGGTGCAAGGCGCCAAGACCCTGTCGGAGACCCATGTTGGCGGCGGCGTCAGCGCGCTGCAGCGCATGACGGGCCAGGCGTGATGGCATGAGCGATACACCCGTCTACGACACCAGCAACGTCCGCCACGTGCAGACGCGCGAAAAGCGCGCACGGCGTGCCCGCCAGCGCTACGACGCGGATTTCCGCTGGCTGATGGCCGACGCGCGCGGCCGGCGCCTGGTCTGGCACTGGCTCACCGCGGCGCGGATCTACGAATCGAGCATGGGGCCCAGCCCCGAAGCCACCGCTTTCAACGAGGGACGGCGCAACGCCGGCCTCGTCCTGCTGGCCGATGTGACCCGCATCTGCCCGGCCGACTACGCGACCATGATGGTCGAAGCCCAAGTTGCCAGCAGCCTGGCAACGACCAAAGAAGAGAACAACGGAGACGAAGATGGCCGATTTGACGCCGAATAGCCCGACACCGATTCCCGAGGCCGCCGTAGCGCAAGGCGCGCCGCCGGCAACGCCCGTGCACGCCACGCCGGCCGCCGCCCCGTCCGCGCCCGGCACGCCGTCCGCGCCGCCGCCGCCGCCCGACTCGCTCCTGGGCGCGGCGGCGGCTGAGCCGGCGCCGGCGATCCAGTACCAGGATTTCGCCTTGCCCAAGGGCGTCGAGATCGACAGCGACACGCTCGGCGCAGCCAAGAGCCTGTTCGCCGAGCAGCGTCTGCCGCAGGAACAGGCGCAGAAGCTGGTCGACCTCTATGTCGCCCGCGCCACCGCCGCCGCCGAGCGCAACGTGGCGGCATGGCGCGACACGCAGGAGAAATGGGCGGGCGAGGTCAAGGCCGATCCCGACATCGGCGGCCCGCGCCTTTCGGCCTCGGTCGCCGCCGCCTCGCGCGCCATCGAGTGGGCGCGGGTGCCGGGGCTGAAGGAGGCGCTCGACTTCACCGGCGCCGGCAACAACCCGGCGATCGTCAAGGCCTTCGTGCGCTTCGGCCAGGCGCTGGCGGAGGACCGCTTCGCCGCCGGCAATGGCGGCGCGCCGGACCAGCGCTCGATCGCCGAGCGGCTCTACAACAACACGCCCAAGCAGAGCGGGTCGTAGCGCCATGGCAAGGACTTTCTATATCCCCGAGGGGACGGTGTTCTCCGAAGCGCCGCCGCCCGCGCCGGTGCCGCAACCGACGCCCGAGGAGGCCGAGGCCAACGACGCGCGCGTCAACGACCTCAAGAACCAGTTCATCGACGACAAGCAGCAGGTGCTCTACACCGCGCCGCAGGCCTTCCTGCGGCAGCAGGGCAGCGACACGATCACCCGCGCTGGAGAAGCGGACGAGATCCTCGACACGCTGCGCCAGCAGACGCTCGACCAGGCGGCCAATGCGCATCAGCGCACGCGCCTGGCCGGGATGCTCGACTGGCACCTGACCGATGCCAAGGAGCAGGTCCGCCGCCATGTCGTAGAACAATCCGACGTCTGGCAGCAGAGCGTCGCCGCGCGCACCGTCGAGCTGGCGACAAAACAGGCCGCGCTCGAATCCGGCGACGCCGAGAAGGTGGGCTTCGTCGCCCTGGCCGCCTACGACGCCGAGAAGGCCCGCGCGATCAAGCAAGGCTTGGCCCCCGAGGTCGCGCACGAGAGCGGCCGGATGGCCTGGAGCGGTGCCTACCAGGCCGCCATCGAGACACAGGCCGGGACCGATCCTCAGCAGGCGGTGAGGCTGTTCGACCAGGCCCAGGCCACGCTTGACCCGCAGACCCGCGAGGCGCTGCAGCCGCGCATCGACGATCTTTCACGCGGCGCTCAAGCCAATGCTCTGGCCGACAAGGCCCTCGTGCCCGGCGCAGATAGAGCGTCGTTCCTCGACGATGCCGCTATCACACCCGAGGTGAGGCAGCTCGCCGAGAGCAAGATCGCGATGCGCGAGACCGCTGCCACCGCCGCGCACCAGTCGCAGATCGACACGCTCGACAACCGCCTCGGCCGCGACACGCCCCAGGCATTGGCCGGCGCCACCTACACCCCCGGCACCTACGCCGCGATCGCCAACGGCTACGCCGCGGCCGGTGATGTCGAGAAGGCCACCAGCGCCCGCCGGCTGGCCGCCAACGAGACGCTGCTGACCGGCTTCTCCGGGATGACGCCTGCCGACCAGGCCCTGACGCTGAACAAGCTGGAGCCCGGCCCCGTGCACGACCAGGCGCTGCGCATCAAGGAGGCGAGCGACAAGATGCTGGCCAACGATGCGCTGCGCTGGGGCACCACCACGCAGCGCGCCAACGGTGTGGGCGAACTGGTGCCGCTCGATCTCACACCCTCACCCCAGAACACCCCGCAAGCCATCGCCGCCGCGCTCGGCCAGCGCGAGCAGCAGGCGCGCCAGATCGAGACGCTGTCCGGCCAGCCGGCGCTCCCGCTCACACAAGACGAGATCACGGCACTCGGGAGTCGTCTCGATCAGGCGCCTACCGAGGAGAAACAGAGGCTCTTGCGGCAGTTCGCGGGTGGCCTGTCGGCCCAAGCGATTGCCCCGCTGGTGCCCGAGCTTGCAGGTCGCGGCTCACTATCCGCCGGCTATGCGCTGGCTTTGTCGATCTACGCCGCCCGACTCCCCAGCCAGGACGCGCTTGCCGACCGCATCGTTGGCGGCCTGGACAGGATGAAAGCCGGCGAGGCTGATCGGTCCAACGCCGATACAGGCTCTGATTGGAATCGCGCTTTCGACCAGAGGCTGGGCGTCACGCTGGCCGGATTCGACTCCAAGAACATCGATGCGCTCGACCGGGCGGCCGGCGACATGCGTCGTGGTGTCGAGGGCCAGGACGGCGAGCAGCCAGAGAGCGATCCCGAGCCTGTCCTGATGGCGGAGAACCCAAGCGACACCTATGCAGACCCGGCGACTACTTCACTTCCAGGCAAAGCCCCGGGCACCTGGCGAATCGAGCTCCGGTATCTGCCGATCGGTCACCGCGGCCATGCGTTTCTGGCGCTTATCGACCCGAACGGAGATATTGTACGCGAACTGCACGGATTGGCGCGCTCCAAGAACACCGGCAAGATCATGGGAGCGGGTATCGATGGCTCGGATCTGGTAACGCGGCATGACGATCTCCCCCGTTTTGGGGGCACGCGGGATATTTCCACGGTGGCTTCTGGCTCATACGAGGAGATTGTTGCAGGAACTTGGTCACGTGGGCAAAAAGCGGCTGCCGACATTAACGGGCGCAAATTCGACTACAAGCTTGACGATCCATCTTATGAAGTTGGTTTTGACGGTGGACAGATTCAGAACAGCAACTCCGTTGCCTTTTCGCTCGGCAAAGCCATGGGCCTTGATCTCGACGGCGCCGTTCGAGCCGCTGGAATTCGCCGAGTGTTTCCCGGCTGGGGGCGAGACCTGCTCGACCCAGCATATGATCGCTATGTAAAGCCTCCTGAATTCCCGTGACTAACGCTCCATGAGCGAGTGGGGCGGGATACAGCGGCTTACCACAACGCTCTGCGGGTAATGACAACTGTTGGTTGGTTGTTGGATGTCATATCTCCCATTTACTTTGGCACTTGGTCGACCCGGAGAGGCAAATGATGCAGGCTCATCTTAAGTGTGACCGGCGGACCATACTGGGTATTTCGATTGTCCTCTTCGGGCTGTCCGCTTGCGGGGAACTGTGTACGTGGAACGATCCGGCCGAGCATGCTTCAGCTTACCCATATAGTTATGACCTCGGTTACAGGCTGCCTTTCAACACCTGGGTCAGAAACCAGAAGCTGGAAGTAGCTCTTCATGAAGCCGTTGAGGCGGGTGGCATCGAGCGAGTCACTTCACAGTATCGTCTTCAGTGTACTCCGCGTTCGATGCCTTCCAATTGTACCGATTGCTACGTTTGTAGTCGGACCATTCCGAAGACCTACAATGCGGGCAGCCTCGGAAACCTTGCGATGAGCTGCCGTGACGATGGCGAAATGATGCTGCGCGCCGATGTGGGGCCAGGATCGACCGTAAGTGCCATGACGTTCTGGAAAAAGTAGCTAGTCTGCATACATCCTAAAGTCAGAAATTCCTGCTTTATCAACGCGGCCAAGGCTCTGTTTGCCGAGCAGCGTCTGCCGCAGGAGCAGGCGCAGAAGCTGGTCGATCTCTATGTCGCGCGCGCCACCGCCGCCGCCGAGCGCAACGTGGCGGCGTGGCGCGACACGCAGGAGAAATGGGCAGGCAAGGTCAAGGCCGATCCCGATATCGGCGGGCCCGCGGCTCACCGCCTCGGTCGCCGCCGCTTCGCGTGCCATCGAGTGGGCGCGCGTGCCGGGGCTGAAGGAGGCGGTCGACTTCACCGGGGCCGGCAACAAGAGTTTATAGAAACCCGAGACAATATCGGAAAGAGCGGCGTATTTGGCCCACCTGCATCGCTTCCATCTATGGCTGGTTCGTTTGGCTCTCAAGCGGCGCCGCGCATTGCCTCTGTGTTTGATTTCAGAGTTGCACTCTGTCGTTTCACCCGGAGGCCCTCGACCTTTTGTAACGATTGATTGCAAACGCAATCACTGTCCAGGCAACGACGATCGTCAGTGTGATAAGAAGAATACCTGGGAAGGGGTTTGGCGGCTCTTCATCGAGCCCGATTGGCTCGAACAACACTGCCAACGGGAAGATGACGAAGCCCTCGAGGCAGCTTTCGAACGCAGCTGCTGCCGAGCAGCGTGGCCAAGTGATCAGCAGAAAGTAGAGGCTCGGCGACACCAAGAGGGCAAGCGCAGTGCGGCCGGCCATGCCGAAGAACCCCGCCGCAACAGTCAAGACGGTAACCGTGATGAGCACTTCAATGAATGTCATGGCATACTTTGATTCTCGCTGCGTCTGCTCTACTCGGGGTGCGAACTATTTGAAAGGTTGATGGAAGGCGTGTCTGCGGCGCAGCCAAGATACTATGCATTGTGATCGAAGGTAAGTTAGCGGCAGAGCTACCTATCGAACGCTGCCGTCATCGCTCGATGCAGGATCGTTTCTTTTCTGCCGATTCTTGCGGAAGTTCGCGATGCTCGCCCAAGCGAGAGTGGGAGCAAAAGCGATAAAAATGATTTCCAGGCGATGGGTGGGAATTGGCTCGACTTCGTCGTGAATAATTGGTGGCGTCATCATGATAAGCGGGGCCACGGAGATCATCACCAAGCACATACCAAGACCGGGCTCGATCGTAATGCACCTAAATACGGCAAAGCCAACGGTGTAGACGATCCAGCAAACGGGCAGCGTTATGAGGAAGCAGGCGAAGAAATCCAACAGCCTCACGGAGACCCAGGGCCAAGTCCTCGCGAATGCCGCGGACAGGGCGATCTGGAGGGCGAAGAGCTTGCTATGCATGGTTGTAGATTGGCTGCATACCCAAACGTCCCATGGGATTAAAAGAAGAGCAAGCACCGCCCGGTTGCATAGTCATGTCCTGGTTTGCGACATGATCGCTGCGGCAACGGCGCGGCGCCCGACCAGCGCTCGATCGCCGAGCGGCTCTACAACAACATGCCCAATCAGAGCGCGTTCTGACTGAGTAGGGACCAGAATAGGGTCCGCGCCCCCGCTGGCGTATCCTCCGCCCGTTCGTGGACCACGGACGTCGAGAGCGATCCTCCCATCGCCGGCACAGTCTGAACGCCTTCGTGGCGGCAGCAGCCCGCGCGACCGATCGGCTCGAGGCGCCGGGGTTCAAGGCATGTCCGCTTGGCCGCGCAGGCCGCGCGCGCTTGTCCGCACGACGTCCTCTCCCGAAATGCGTCCAGCGTAGGAGCACGCGCAATGGCTACTTTGAGTTCGACCGCCCTCACCCTCGCCGAATGGGGCACGCGCCTCGATCCCGGCGGCAAGACCGCCGACGTGATCGAGCTGCTCGGCCAGACCAACGAGATGCTGACCGACATGCTGTGGATGGAGGCCAATGACGGCACCTCCCATCTCACCACCGTGCGCACCGGCCTGCCGTCCTCGACCTGGCGGCTGCTCAACTACGGCGTCGCCAAGTCCAAGAGCACGACGGCGCAGGTGCGCGATGCCACCGGCATGCTGGAAGCCTATAGCGACATCGACAAGGCGCTGGCCGACCTCAACGGCAACACCGCCGAGTTCCGTCTCGGTGAGGACATGTCGTTCATGAAGTCGATGAACCAGACGATGCAGGGCCAGGTGGTCTACGGCAACACGCTGGCCACGCCGGAGCGCTTCACCGGCCTCGGCCCGCGCTTCAGCTCGCTCAGCGCCACCAATGGCGTCAACATCGTCGATGCCGGCGGCACAGGCTCGACCAACACCTCGATCTGGCTGGTCGGCTGGGGCCAGAAGACGGTGCATGGCCTCTTCCCCAAGGGCAGCAAGGGCGGCCTGCAGATGCGCGACATGGGCGAGGTCCGCCTGTTCGACGCCAACGGCAACGCCTACCAGGGCTACAGCACCCACTTCAAGTGGGACTGCGGCCTCAGTGTGCGCGACTGGCGCTATGTCGTACGCATCGCCAACGTCAACGTGACGTCAGGCGCGGTCACGACCGCCAACCTGATCAACTCGCTGATCACCGCGGCGAGCAAGGTGCCGTTCATCCAGGCGGCAGGCAACGCGGCACCTCCGGGCGGTACCAAGCCGGGCGCCGTCAACTTCTCCTTCTACTGCAATCGCACGGTGCGCACCGCCTTCGACATCCAGGCGCTCGCCAAGTCGAACGCTTTGCTCACCCTCGAGACCCGCGACGGCAAGCCCTACACCGCCTTCCGCGGCATCCCGATCCACATCTGCGACCAGCTTCTCAACACCGAAGCGCGCGTGGTCTGAGACTTTCCCTTTTCTTCCGGAGCAAAACACAATGATTATCGATCAGCTCAATCAGTTCAGCAGCGCGCAGGCGATCACCGCGATCGGCAGCACGCCCAGCACCAACGTGGTCGATCTCGGCGTCGCCCGCGACATCGGCGGTGCGGCAACCGAGAATCTGGCCCTGCTCGTGCAGGTCGTGACCGCCTTCACCTCGGGGGGATCGGCCACGCTGCAGGTGCAGTTCCAGACCTCGCCGGACAACGCGACCTGGAGCAACCCCGCGATCAGCGACGCGATCCCGGTCGCGCAGCTCGTGGCGGGCTACAAGTTCCTGGTCAACGAGCTCCCGGGACCGACCTCGCGCTATCTGCGACTGAACTACATCATCGGCACCGCGGTCATGACCGCGGGCACGCTTACCGCCGCGATCGTCTCGGCGATCGACGTGCTGCCGTCCTATCCGCGCGCCTACGTGGCATAGGGGCAGCACATGGGCACGTTCAGGGTTCTCGAGACCTCCTACATCAACGACCGCGTCGTCGAGGAAGGCGACATCGTCGAGATCGACGACAAGACCTGCAAGCCCGGCACCAACCTGGAGCCGGTCAAGCCCGGCACCAAGCCTAGCAAGCCGCCCAAGCCGGCGGTGGAGAACGACGAGGAATAAAAGTCGTCGGGGCCGGCCTAAAACCGGCCCCGTTCTTTTCAGTAGGGACCAGAATAGGGTCTCGCCCACCTGCTGCCTTATCTTCGCAATCTTTCCCGGAGGCAGCCCATGCCCACCATCACCGATATCTGCAACGCAGCCCTCAGCCATTGTGGCACGCGCTCCAAGGTGAGCTCGATCGACGAGCCCTCACCCGAGGCGCAGGCCTGCACCACGCATTTCGCCATGGCGCGCGATGCCACGCTGCGGGCCTTCGACTGGAACTTCGCCCGCCTCACCGTGGCGCTGGCCGATCTCGGCTCGCCGCCCGCGCGCTGGGCCCATCGTTATGCGCTGCCGGCCGATTGCGTGCGCATCCGCCGGCTGAACGATGCCCCGGTGCTGAAATACCCCGAGACCTTCTTCGAGATGGCGGCCGACACCGATTCGACCGGCGCGATCATCTCGGTGATCCTGACCGATCTTTCGCCGGTGAGCGCGATCTACACCGCGCGCGTCACCGATCCCCTTCGCTGGGACCAGGGCTTCACCGACGCCATGGCCTATGCGCTGGCGGCGCGGATCTGCTTCGAACTCACCGGCAAGGAAGACCGCGCCTCGGCGCTGACCAAGATGTGGCAGTACAGCCTCACCGGCGGCGCGGCGGAAACCGCCAACGAGGGCAGCGGCGCCAACCGCACCTATCTGCCTGAGGCACTGGCGGTTCGTGGCTATGACGACTCGATGGGCACGGTATAGCCATGCCCGCGCTCCCCACGATCCAGCCCAGCTTCGCCGCCGGCGAGCTTTCGCCGTTCCTCTACGGCCGCGTCGATCTGGCGAAATATCACGTCGGCTGCCGGACGTTGCTCAACTTCTTCGTTCATCCCCATGGCGGCGCCAGCAACCGGCCGGGCACGATGTTTGTGGGCTCCGTCGATGACCACACCGTGCGCCACCGGCTGATCCCGTTCCAGTTCCGCACGTCACCGGCCGGCCAGACCTATGCGCTGGTCTTCGGCCACATGACGATGCAGGTCGTGATGAACGGCGGCTTCGTGCTCGATGGCGGCGGCAATATCTACACGCTGGTAACGCCCTACGCCGCTGCTGACCTGCCGACGCTGAAATTCGTGCAGAGCGCCGACACCATGACGCTCAACCACCCGGGCTACGCGCCGCGCAATCTCACCCGTACCGGCCATGCCGCGTGGGTGCTGACGGCCCTGGTCTTCGCGCCCAAGACCGCTGCACCCACCGGCGTGGCCAGCAGCGCGCCCGGCGCCGGCAATGACTATGTCGTGACCGCGGTCGACGACACGACCGGCGAGGAGAGCCTGCAGAGCGCGACGACCAGTTCGACCACCACGAATTCGACGCTCACCTGGACCGCGGTGCCCAACTGCGCGCGTTACAACATCTATCGCAGCCGCAACGGCCTCTTCGGCTTCATCGGCAACGCCGCTTCCTCGGGCTTCACCGATACCAACGTGCTGCCCGATGTCTCGAACTGTCCGCCGGGCGCGCGCAATCCCTTCGCCGCCGCGGGTGATTGGCCCGCGTGCTCGACCTACTACATGCAGCGCCAGGTCTTTGGCGGCACCAACAACAATCCGCAGACGCTTGTTTTCAGCGGCACCGGCACCTTCAACAACATGAATGTGAGCCAGCCGACCAAGGACGATGACGCGATCACGCGCACTTTGGTCAGCCGCCAGATGAACGAAATCCGGCATTTCGTGCCCGGCAGCTCGATGCTGGTGATGACCTCGGGCGCGGAGTGGCGCTGCTATCCCGGCACCACGGCCAACGCGCTCACGCCGGCTGCGTGCGCGACGCTGCCGCAGACGGCCTATGGCAGCTCGCACACGCCGCCGCTGCAGATCGGCTACAATATCCTGTTCATCCAGGAACGCGGCAGCCGTGTGCGCGAGATGGCATACGACGCCCTGCGCGACAACTACATCGCCACCGATCTTTCGGTGCTGGCCTCGCACCTCTTCCACGACACGTCAGCGCAGTACGACATCCAGGAATGGTGCTTCGCCCAGGAGCCGTTCCAGATCGCCTGGGGTGTGCGCAGTGACGGCCTGCTGCTCGGCTTCACCTACATGAAGGAGCACGACGTGTACGCCTGGCACCGGCATACGACCGACGGCGTGGTCGAAAGCGTGTGCAGCATCGCCGAAGGCCGCGAGGATGCCGTCTATATGATCGTCGCCCGCACGATCGGGGGCGTCACCAGGCGCTATGTCGAGCGTATGGCCAGCCGCACCTTCGCCACCATCGCCGATGCCTGGTTCGTCGATTGCGGGCTGAGCTACGGAGGCTGGAACACCAATGCCCTCCACACGCTCACCATCCGGGGCCCGAGCTATAACGCAGGGGACACGGTTTCCCTCATCGCGTCCAATTTCGTCGCGTTCGGCCCGTCTACGGTGGGCAGGAAATTCATCATCCGCTCCGGGTCCCACCAGGTCGGCGTGACGGTCACCGCCTATCAGGACGGGGACAATTGCTACGGCACTCTCGACGCCGCGGCTGATGTGTCGCTGCAAAATCTCCTTCTGCCGGACTGGAGCGGCCCGGTGATGACAGTGAGCGGCCTCGATCACCTCGAGGGCAAGACCGTGGCGATCCTTGGTGACGGCAGCGTCGTGCCCTCCCAGGTCGTGACCGGCGGCACGGTCCAGCTCGACGGGCCCTATGCGACGGTGACGGTCGGACTGCCTTACGCGGCGGACCTTGAGACGCTCAACCTCGAACTGCCGAGCAACGGCGGCACGCTGCAAGGCCAGATGAAGAAGATCGCCCAGGTGACCGTGCGGGTGAAGGATGCGCGCGGCATCAAGGTCGGGCTCAACCAGGGCGCGACAACCGAGGTCAAGCAGCGCCAGGCCGAGACGCTGGGTTCGCCGATGCAGCCTTTCACAGGCGATTTCGCGGTCGTCATCCCCACCGAATGGAACCGCGACGGACGGCTGTTCGTGCGCCAGGAATATCCGCTGCCCTGCACCATCACCGACCTCATTCCCGAGGTGAACCCCGGTGACTGAGATCAGGATCCTGCCGGCAACGCTGGCGCATGCGGCGGCACTGGCGCCACGGCTGCGGCCGGCGGACGAGGCCGAGGTGCGGGCGCTGGGCGAGCGGCCCTACGAAGCGTTGCGCACGTCGATCGCGCGCGGCCTGTGGGCGGAGGCCTATCTGGTCGACGACGAGGTGGCGGCCATTGTGGGCCTCGGCCTCAGTTCCTTCGCGGGCGGTCACGGCGTGCCCTGGCTGCTGACCAGCCCGCTCGTCGATCGTCACCGCAAGACCTTCCTGCGCTGCTCGCGCGCCACGCTCGCTCGCATGCTGGCCGAGACGCCGCTGCTGGTGAATTGGGTGCATGCCGAAAACCTCCAGGCGATCCGCTGGCTGCGCTGGCTGGGCTTCGACGTCTCGGCCGAGCCGGTCGCCCTGCCGCCACACGGCGCACCGTTCCACCGCTTTCAGATCGAGCGTCCGGTCGGACAACTGAAGGTGCGTCCGTTCCACGCCGGTGATCTGCTGCGTGTGAGGATTCTGCCGGTGTTCGAAGGCGCGCGGCCTTTGCTGACCGGCGATGTCGCTGCAGCCCTGGAGCGCTGCCCGTCTTTCACCGGCGAGATCGCGGGGCGGGTGGTCGGCTGCGCGGGCTGGCTGCCGACGCCAGACGGCGCAGTCGAGGCCTGGGCGCTGTTCGACCGGCGCAGTGGACCGCACATGCTCGGCATCGTTCGCGCCTGCGCCGCAATGCTCGGCAAGACGGCCGGTCCGGTCCGCGCACTGATCGACACCGCCTTCGAGCCCAGCCGCCGTCTGGCGGAGATGCTGGGCTTCGTGCCGACCGGACAGATGTCGCGGTCGCCCGATGGCCGGAATCTGCAGACCTTTATCAGGAGTTAAGCGATGAACGTCTTTCTGCGACCGCACAGGCACCCGGCGGAGGCGCCGCGCTACGCCATGCTCTTCGATCCCATCGTCACCCCCACGGTGCTGGGCTATGCCAGCCTCGCAATGGCTGCCGCCGGGACGGCGACCGGCGTCATTGGCCAGGCCAACCAGGCGCAGGCCCAGGCCGCGAGCGCCAACTACCAGGCTCAGGTCGCCCGCAACAACCAGATGGTGCAGCAATGGAGCGCCGCCAATGCACTGAAGCAGGGGCAGGTCGCCGAGGACCAGCAACGGCAGAAAACCGGTCTCGTGATCGGGGCGCAGCGCGCCGCGCTCGCGGCCCAGGGCGGTGACGTCACCAGCGGCTCGGCCATCGATATCTTTGGCGACACGGCGCGTGCCGGCGAGATGGACGCGCTCACGATTCGCAGCAACGCGATACGCCAGTCCTGGGGGTTTCAGGTCGCCGGCGCCAACGCCGGCGCACAGGCCGGGCTCTATTCGGCACAGGCGGCGAACACGATGGCGAACCTGCCTTTCGGCATCGGTAGCTCGCTGCTCGGCGGCGCGTCGAGCGTGGCCAATAAGTGGTCCTCGTACAAACAGAACAACCCGGGCAGCCAAGGCTTCACCGGCACGATTGGCGATGCGACCGCGGTGTATATGTGATGTTAGCCGCGCTGGTTGCAGCTGAACGATATGCTGATGCCCGTGAAGCGGTCGCCGCTCTCGGCTTGGGGCAGCGCGTCCTTGCGGAATTGACTGCAATACTCCTGGGCGAGGTGTTGCACCGACCCCATGCTCTGGCGGGCAGGGTCGTACCAGTAGGTGATGGACGACTGACTTTTGAAGTCGACCCTGTAACCTGGGCCACACCCCGCCACGAACAGCACCACCATCAAAACCACCCGCCACATGCCCTGTCTCCCCGTCTGTTTGCGCCACGCTATCACGGGGGTTTGCGGCCGGTCACCACCTCAGGAGGCCGCTAATGGTCGGCTTCGTCATGGACTCCCCGGCGACGGTGGCGCCGTCGAGCGCGCCGCAACGCGCGAGCGAGCCGGCGAGTAGGGACCAGAATAGGGTGCGCCACAGTCACGGGTTTATAAACGCTGCAAGCCGGAGCAACAGCCCATGACCGTTTCAAGCACAAGCAACCGCGTCGTCTACAGCGGCAACGCCTCGACCACGAGCTTTCCGTTCGCCTTCAAGGTGCAGAGCGCGGCCGACCTGGTCGTGGTCTATACCGACGGGGCCGGGACGGACTCTACCCTCTCGCCTTCGCAATACGGCGCGGCAGGCTTCGGCCTCGACGCCGGCGGCGCCGTCACCTATCCGGTGAGCGGCGCGCCGATCGCCGTCGGCACCAGGCTCACCCTCTACCGCGATGTCGCGGTGACCCAGCCGGCCGCCATCTCCAACCAGGGCGCGATGTGGCCCTCGGTGATCGAGGCCGCGCTCGACCGGGCAACCTACATCCTGCAGAAGGTCTCCGACTCAGTGTCGCG
>WNFR01002308.1_pt1 | contig 21376 bp, 19 predicted proteins | sample 5400221 | NCBI WGS metagenome assembly WNFR01 (sample SAMN13153357, study PRJNA577476) | soil metagenome | isolation source: 40 cm soil under Madrone tree | place: USA:California | collected 2016-06-14 | reverse complement strand
GTTCAGGATGAGGTACGTGGTAACCCCGGTCTTCAGATCGAATTGATACTTGTGCGGGGTTACGAACAACATCTGTCGGACACTTATGAAAACGCTGACGCGCGGCTGGAGGACTTGCGACAGCTTGCGCAGTACGCGACCCGTTATAAATCTACTGAAGACTTTCTTTCGGAGTTGGCATTGCTGTCGACCGAGCGATACGGAGCACCGAAGCCGATCACTGGGGAAGACGTTGTGATGGGCAGCGATGAAGATGAAACCCTGACCCTGACCTCGGTCCACCAGGCGAAAGGGCTTGAATGGCCGGTTGTGTTTATCATTTGGGCCGCTGACGGTAAGTTTCCGTCGCCACGGTCGTTGCGTGACATGGAAGGCGAAGAAGAAGAACGCAGACTGTGGTATGTCGCGCTAACCCGTGCGGCTGACCAACTATATGTTTCATATCCTTTGATGGTCACTGATTACACGAATCAAACGGTCGTGCAAAGGCCATCGCGATTTGTTATCGAAGTCCCCCGCGAGCTTTATGATATCTGGTCGTTGGAGGAGGAGAACGTGCAGCAGCTTGGCCAGTTGGATCCGACAAGCGAGGAGCCACGGGGCTATCTTCATTGAGACGGACAATGAAATAGCATGATTGGACCTCGACCAGGTATGGCGACGTGCACCGAATTTTGGGAACGGAGAAAGTTCTTTGACACGTATGGCGGAGCCCCAAGTCAACAGGCGGCAGGTCTGGCATCCAGGCAGGTTTACGTTACATGCCCGTGCTGTGGCTTTCCCACACTTGGCGGAAGGGGAATGTGGGAAATTTGTTACCTCTGCAGTTGGGAAGATGACGGACAGGATACACCGCAGGCTGACGACGAGCGATTAGGCCCAAACCACGGTTATTCACTGGTCGAAGCAAGGTTCAACTTCGAGCGATATATGATCATGTATCCTCCAGGTGGGGATAGTCGCGTTGGAGGTTCCGATTCAGAAGAGGAGAAAGATCTCAAGCGTGCGATCATCAAGTGCTTTGAGCAAATGATTTCGGATCCTCCCGAGGAGAAACTGGCGAGTCTATGGCAAGTGGTCGGAGAAAGCAGGAAGGGCCTGGAACAAGAGCTGAAACGAAGAATCTTCGGTCCATTATATAAACAATTTCCGTGCCCTTATTGCGAAGCACCATTAAGAACATACCTGGCAAAACAATGCCGGAAATGCCGTAAGGACTGGCATGATCCTGAAAATATCGTCATGCTTTGAGCGGAATTGCCGGTTGTGCGCGGGTCGCAAAACTATTGGATCAACTGACTGTTTTTACTTCCCCCTGATGAAATCAAGCAATGAACAAGGCCTCAGAAATCTCCCAGACCACTTCGACTGAATACAGCGATGACCGGTATTTCACGCAACTCGCCGCTTCTTTCGTGCGTGGGAAATTGAACCATATCTCGCCGGGACTTCAGTCCGAAGAAGTAATACACGCGGGCCTTGCCGCCGGATTACGCCTGTAGGCAGTGGCCGGGGGACATTTCTTTGGCCATTGGTCGACGCCTTTCCGCACCTTGAAGTGACAGCTATTGATATGAATCCAGTACGAGTCGCCGACATTAATGCAGTTCGAGTTGGTGGGATTAGTGGTCTTCGCGCTTTAGAAATGGACGCGTCCGAGATGCAACTCGCGGACGACTACGTCGACGTTATAACTATGCTGGAGGTGCTTGAACATATGCCTTCTCCGCAAAAGGCGGCTTTGGAAGCAGTCAGAATTGCAAGAAGGTTTGTGGTTTCGTCCGTACCGTCGAAAGCAGATGACAACCCGGAACATATACACCTCTTTGATAAAAATGGCCTTGAGACTCTATTTCTTTCAGCAGGCGCAAAGAGTGTAAGGATAGAGTTCGTCCTGAACCACATGATCGCCGTGGCAAAGGTCTAATTGTAGGGTGTTTGATTCATTGTACACGCTAAACAAATACCCCAGGACGCCACACCTTACGGGCTCGCGCCTTCAGCCGGGTGACGAGGACCTCCGAGTGATTTCGACCAAATTGCTGGCGGGTCGACACCTGATAGTTGAAGAGAAACTGGATGGAGCAAATTCGGCAATCAGCTTTAGCGAGGACGGACGGCTACTGCTCCAGAGTAGAGGCCATTTCCTGGACGGGGGGCCGAGGGAGAAGCATTTTGGGCTAATGAAAGCATGGGCAACGTCGATCCAGCGTGCTTTATGGGAAAGGTTACGGAGCCAATACGTCATCTATGGCGAATGGATGTATGCCAAACATACGATGTTCTACGACCAACTGCCGCATTACTTTTTTGAGTTTGATGTTTTGGATAAAGAGCACGGCGATTTCCTATCGACCGCTGCAAGACAAGAACTGTTATCGGGCCTGCCGCTGATCTCCGCGCCTGTTTTATTTTCGGGATCAATCAAGAACGCGCGGCAACTTCGGTCGTTCATTACAAGATCTAGCTTTCAATCTGTTCGATGGCGCGATACGTTGACCGAGCTTTGCGGTGCGCGCCGGCTCGAGCCAACGCGCACGTTGTCAGAGACTGACTCATCAGGATTGATGGAAGGGCTGTACATCAAGGTAGAAGATGCGCACAAAGTCATCGAACGTTTCAAATTTGTCCGCAACACCTTTCTTCAGGCGGTGGATGAATCCGGGGATCATTGGCTAAATCGTCCGATAATTCCAAACCAGCTAAGGGAAGGTGTTGACATCTTTGAGACGACCCAATGAATTACACGTTTCATAATCGCCCATCCGCCCCGGATTTTCAGCTCGATTGGGAGGGCACCGAACGGGAGTTTCCCTGCATTACTGCGTTGGTAGGATGTCAGCAGGACAGCCATCATCACGCCGAGGGCGATGTCTATATTCACACCCGGATGGTGGCAGAGGCGTTGCTTTCGATGCGAGCCTGGCGAGCCCTGCCTGATGAAGAGCGCGAGATCGTGTTTCTGGCCGCGCTACTTCACGACATTGCTAAACCCGCTTGCACCAGGATTGAAGGTGATCGGATCACCAGCCGAGGGCATTCGAAGCGCGGTGCTATCATGGCAAGGACACTGCTATGGTCAATGGGATTGCCCATCAAGGCGAGAGAGCAAGTCGTAAACCTGATTCGGTACCACCAGGTTCCCTTCTTCCTGATCGATAAACCAAGTCCTCAACGAACGTTGTTCGAGGTCAGTCAATCTGCGCGATGTGACCTGCTTGCACTGGTGACCGAGGCCGACGCAAGAGGACGGATCTGTGCGGATCAACAGAAATTGCTTGATAATATCTCGCTATTCCAACAGTACGCGACGGAGCAAGGCTGTTTAAGTCAACCCAAACAGTTTCCGAGCGACCATAGCCGGTTCCTTTACTTTCGTAAAGAAGATCGGGATCCCGATTATTTGGCGCATGAGGACACGAACTGCGAAGTGGTTATGATGTCGGGCCTTCCAGGCGCCGGCAAAAACTTCTGGATCGCACGGAATCTGCCCGAGTGGCCTGTGGTGTCGCTAGATGAGATACGTCGCGAGATGAAAATATCGCCAACGGAAAACCAGGGACCCGTGGTCTCCAGGGCGCGTGAGAAGGCACGTGAGTATTTACGCAAAAAGCAGTCGTTTATCTGGAACGCGACCAACATCAGCCGGCAGATCCGCGAACTTTCAATCAATCTCTTCGCGGCTTACAACGCCCGTGTGCGAATCGTGTATATCGAGGCCCCTGAGGAACGGCTCTACATTCAGAACCGTGAGCGTGAATCTTCCGTCCCCGCAGAGGTAATTCGCAAATTAACCGCGCGCTGGGAGGTGCCGGATTTGACGGAAGCACAAAGCGTTGAATGGATAGAACCGACAACTGACCAGCCGCGGGGATATTTTACGTGAGATCGTTATTTATTTTATGTTCTCGTTTATCCACGCACGCAGCATCCTCAGCCACTCTGTGCGTCTCAGTGTTTCAATCTTACTAACGAAGTCAGTTAGAACCTCGCTTGTAATGAAAGGGAACGCAATGCTCTCGTCCGATGCGACGTAACCGCCACTCACGAGTCGGAAGATATTCAATTCCGTTCCATCGAATCGCCAGATCTCGGGCACCCCAACCTGTGCGTAGATGGGAAACTTGTCAAGCGAACCGCTGGTGATATCGATCTCGATTACCAGGTCGGGGCTGGGGTCGGTCGTGAGGTCGATTCTTGCCTTGCCTCTGACCTTGTCAGCGTTCTGAATGTAAAAACAGGAATCAGGTTCAAATCCACGCTCGATGCCTTCTCGGCGGAAGGTGGTCGATCCCAAATTATCTACATCGATATTTAATTCCTCTGCCAGCACTTCGACAAGAAGTGCTACTGCGCGATTGTATCGTTCATGCTTGCCGGATGGACTCGTGATCTCCAGCAGTCCTCGGTCATAAGTTAAACGGGGCGCACTCTGGTTTTCGAGATCGGTCAGAAGTCGCTCGTAAGTACTCCAGCTGACGCCGGTCAGGAGCACCCGTTGTTCCGGTGCGCCTAAATCTGTAGCCATAAATATCTAGCTCCTACGGCGAGTTCCATAATTCTAACGGTCTATGCCTGGATCGAAAATAGTCTGTGCGTGATTTCTCTAAACCTATACCGGTGCGATGCGCGGAAACTCAGAGAATTTGGCCATTCACGTTCGACACGCTCGACTCGTCAGTTGCCGAGGCCGGTCACCTATCCATTTTACTTGCGGATTCGATATAGTAAATGAATGGCGTCTCTCTTTTCGTCAATCCCCCAAACGCTTTTCAACCCGTTGGCATCGCCGGGCGCACAGGTTTACGCCGAAGTTCTATTGACACTTTTCGCGGCGGCCCAGCGAAATCATCTGCCGCTTTCGCGCGAGCTCGCACAGGCAATCGTGGCGGAATGTTTGCTTCAGCCCGAAGCCATAACCCTGACTGACGACTCCGTGACAGATTCAGCCGAAGTGCCGGCGGCAGAAATTGAAGAAGACCCGGCCACCATACGCGCAAGCGCCGTGCTTCGATATCTTGCCCGCTGTGGCTGGCTGCGAAGCGAGATGCAAAGCGACTTTTCCGTAACCTTCATTGTTCCCGATTATGCGTTTCGTATATTGCGAGTCTTTCAGGAGATCGCCGACGACGAACCTCCGCCCTTGCGGGGACTGATCTGCGCCATTCATGACCTGCTCCAGGCCAGCCTTCGCGAGGGCAACGCAGACGTCCGTCTTCCTGAGGCACATCGACAGACCATGCACCTGATAAACGGGTTGAAGGAGCTGCAGCATAATATCGGCCTGCACATCGAGAAGGTGTTGCAACAACACCGAACAAGCGACGTTTTGGAGCAGGTCTTTTCCACTTATCGCACTGAGGTGGTGGATCGCGCTTATCACCAACTTAGAACAACAGACCACGTCTCGCGGTATCGTCCCGGCGTTATTGCCGCCGTAACTGAACTGGAGCGAACTGAACAGATCGGTCAAGCGGCCAGAAGGCTGTTCGAGCGTGGCGAGGAACCGGGGATTGAAGACGCCTCGCAAAAATTGCTGGAACGCATTCGCGAGGTTCGCACGCAATTTGAAGCACTTGACCGCATTCTGCAAGCCATTGATATGCGCCACAGCCAGTTCGTCGATTCGGCGGTGCGCAGCATCGAGCTTCAGCTTGCTGCGAGCACCACAACGTCAGGCCAGCTTCACTCTGTCTTGAGCTACCTTCTATCGGAAGATGTTAGTGCCGATGTCGAAACGTTTAGTGAGATCACCGCTAGCCTGAACCAGCTTTTTGAAATCGGATTCGTCGACATGGAAAGCCTTGCGCCCCCAGGTCGCACGCCCGAACCGTTCGAACCCGATGCAGTGTTAACGACGGCGCCATCCGCAAAAGAGCTCGAACGCGAGCGTGACAAGACCATGAGACAACTATTGCGCGCAATAAGCCGCGATAGGGTTCGCCGTTTTGCGGACGATCTGCTTCGCGACAACCCGCGCGTTAAGGGCGGCGAGATTCCCGTGAAGGGTCCCGAGGACCTGCCACTGTTGATTTATCTGCGGGCCTATGGCGATGGTTCACTTGATTACGTGATTGAAGAGATTGAAGATGGAGACTGGATCGAGCACGAAGGAATAGGGTTTCGTGATTTCATCCTGAGAAAATGCTAAATCACGCCACGGAAGATTGGTACACGGGAAGAAATTTAGCCGCAGAAGGACGCAGAAAAACGCAGATAAAAAACCCAATCAGTATTGGACAATGCGTCAATCGAAGAATAATCTGCGCCATTTCGCCCTTCAAAAGAATGTGCCATTCTCGTTTGTTTTGAGTTAGTTATCGGCCAAAGCCGAAGTTAATATGTCTTTAATCACTTTCGCGCGCGAGTATGAATTACTGACGCCGAACGAACAGGCTCAGATTGCTGATGTCGTGCGCCGTTTGCTGTCCGAGGGAATACTATGGCGAGAAGAAGAGGCTGACCGTCGCATCTACAACTTCATAGTGCGCAGACGGGAATTGATTGCGGACTATTTGCAGGTGGGGGGCTGGGAATTGCGGCACGATGAACGCGTGGCGGCCTTCCAGGTAGTGCATCGCGAAGGCGCACACCGCAGGCGATTCACCCGCGACACTACGATCTGGTTATTGATATTGCGCCTGATGTATGCCGAACAGCGCGAAAGCCCCCGTATCATGCTTACGCGCAATCCGGTGGCGACAGTTGGCGAGTTGGCCTCGCGGTATGCTGAGTTTTTTCCAGGCAAAGTAGTCCGGAAAAAAGGAAGTCTTGAGGAGGCATTGCGGACCTTGCAGCATTTAAAACTGATCAGGCCTGCCGGAGCATCTGGAACACTCCGTGCGGCGAATTCGGAACAGTTGATCGAGTTGCTGCCGGTCCTGGAGATGGTCGTCCCGGCCGGCGAGATTTCCGCAATTGCCGAGCGTATTCGCGAATATGACCGCGCTCAAACGGCGGTCGATGAAGACGTGGAATAAATGCTCTCGTTAACACGTATCTTTCTTCATAACTGGCACCGTTTCCAGCACAACCTGATCGAGGTTGAAGACAGCCTGTACCTTGCGGGACACAACGGTTCAGGCAAATCGTCCGTGCTTGATGCCTTGCAATTAGTGCTGGTGGCCGACCTTCAGAAGATTCGATTCAACAGTTCCGCACAGGATCGTTCGACGCGCGATCTTGACAGTTATGTTCGCGGCAAAATCGGCGAACACAGATTCCTCAGGCCAGGCAACACCGTTGCCTACGTCGCGTTGGAGTTCAAAGACTCTGACAGCGGTTCCATTTCAACGATCGGTGTATGTATTGAAGCAGGGGAGGCACGCGCAACGGAACGGGTGCACTTCATAATTCCGGACGCCCTGGATACCAACCTATTCGTGGTAAATGGGCGCGCCCTGCCAAGGCGCGAATTAAAGCAGGCACTGCGCGGAACACGAGGAGCTCGGGTCTTCACACAGATCGGCGAGTACCGTGATGAAATGCTGAACCGGTTGGGGGGATTAAATGAGCGATTCTTTGATCTGTTCCTTCGCGCTCTGACATTTCAGCCAATACGCGACATACGCGAGTTCGTCGAACAATGGTTGCTGGAGGCGCGACCGCTGGAGGTTGAGACTCTGCAACGTGTGGTCGAGCGATTGGCGCAACTACGCGCAACGACCGAACAGGTCGAGATACAGGTAGCAGCGTTGAACACCATCGCCGATCAACAGTTCGAGGTTCTGCGTCTGCGGCATCGGCATGCTGAATATACTTTGCTGGTCGCCCGGTTGTACCTGACGGCAGCAGAAAGCCGAATTGCCGAACTTGAGCTGCAGCACTCGGCTTTGCAATCAAAGCTTTCTACCGCTGCGACGGAACTGTCGAGCCTCCAGGTGGCGCTGGCTGGATCGAGGAACGCGTTGCGTGACGCGGAAGTTCTTTTGCACTCGTCCGACGTAATGCGCCGGCGCGAAGAGCTACAGAAACGTTTGCACCAGGCAACAAACGAGGTCGAAGCGATTCAATCGCGACGCAAAGCACTGTGGAGCGACCTTCGCCACGAGGGGCAGGCTCTTCGGGAAATCGTGGGGTCGCCCCATTTCGAGAGGGACGAAGCTTCAGTGTTGAGGCAACTCCTCGGCGAAGTATCATCACTTGACGATAATATCCCACCACAGTCATCGCTGGACGATTCAATAATTGCGGCGATTCCCGCTGTTGACACATCACTACTTCGTGCGGGGGAAAGCGATTATAAGCTTCGTCACGAAATTGCAGCGCTTCGCGAGCGTGCGCTGGTTCTCGAAAATGAACTCGCGGAACTGCGACGTGGCGGACGCCCCTCTTATCCACAAAATGTCGAAAGATTTCGTGATCTATTAATCCCAATTGTTGGCGAGCGGCCCACACTATTATGCGAGCTGCTGAGGATTCCTGACGAACGATGGCAAAACGCCGTCGAGGCCATGCTTGGTCAACGCAGATTCAATGTCATCGTCCTGCCAGAGTTTTTCGAGCGGGCGTTAACCGCACTGGATCAGGCCCGCGCAAACGAACGGCTCTTCGACATCGGACTGCTGGATCTTGAGCGTGCCCAGAGAGATGGCCGCGCAGCGCGCGAAAACTCGCTGGCACTGCAGGTCGAGACCGACTTGCGATTCGTTCGTGCTTACATCGACACGGTGCTCGGCGACATCATTACCTGTGAGACAGTCAAAGATTTGCGACAACACAGGCGTGCGGTAACCGCAGAGGTGGTCACCTACAGCGAATGGACGGCGCGAGCGATACCTCCGTCACGATTCCAGCCGTGGTTTATAGGGGAACGAGCCCAGCGGTCGCAGATCACCGTACGAGAACAGGAATTGGCGGAAATAAATGCCAGGCTCGGAATCCTGACGCCTGAAGCTGCGGTCACGGGGAGGTTTATTGCCACCTTAAGAGCAGTGCGCGATTCGTTGCCAGGCCTTCGGCAACGGCTATCGGCGCCGTTGGATGAAAGAACCTTGCTGGAGGATATCGCCGAGTGCACCACTGAATTAAACTCGCTTGACTTGAGCGGAGTTCGAATTCTTGAGGCAGAAGTTGAACGGCTTCGTCAATTGGTGGAGCGTGACGAAGCGGCCAAGGATCTGATGATGTCGAGATTGGGGGGTTGGCAAAAAGAAAACGAACAAACAGAACGTGAATTGCAGGCTGAGCGATCAAACCGGGACGAGCGCGAAATCGCGCTCCAGGAGGCATGCGGGCAACACACTCCCACAGTGGTTGCAGCGTCTATGGAACTGCACGATCAGCGATTGTCACAGATCAAGCAGGCCAGCTCTCAGACAGCGGCCGAAACTCCGGTTCGCGATAAAATCGGTTTACTGCTGGAAGCAATCCGTAACGCGGACGTTGCCGCCCGTAACTTTGACACAAGGGCCGGCAACGCTTTACAACTTTTGACCCAGGAAGCGACAGCGTACAACACCCGATTTCAGTTCGGCGCAGCAGCAGGCGATCCGCTGGAGAGCAGGTACGGAGATGAATTGCGGCGGTTGTCATCTACAGATCTGCCGCGATATAGGGAGCAGGCAGCGGCCGCCCAACGCGAGGCCGAAGAGGAGTTGCGCGAACATGTGCTGCATAAATTGCGCGAACAGATCCTTGGCGCAAGGGTGCAGTTGGAGCGCATCAACGACGCACTGGAGCGGCTTGAATTCCGAGGGGAACGTTACCGGTTTCGTTCGCAACCTGCAGATGATTTCCGCGAGTTTTACGACCTGATTATTGAAGCTACGCAACAACTTGCCAGCGGATCCCTTTACGAAAGCCAGTTCTACCGGGATCATCGCGCCACATTTGATCGTTTTTACGAAATACTTATTCGAGCGCCCAAGTCGAATGCGGAACAATTTGAACAGGAACGCCTGATCGATTACCGCCGTTACCTTGATTATGATATCGAGATAACACACGCCGACAACCGGGTTTCGCGCCTGAGCAAAATCGTCAACCAAACCTCGGGCGGTGAAACACAAACGCCGTTCTATCTAACGATTGCGGCGTCATTCGTTCAGCTTTATCGAATCGGCGAACGCACCGGCCGGCCCACAATGCGGCTGGTTGCCTTTGACGAAGCATTCTCAAAGATGGACCAGGACCGGATTGGCGCGACGCTTGATCTTTTTCAGTATTTCAAGCTGCAGATCGTTACTGCAACGCCGCTGGAACGATGCGAATACCTTGTGCCAAAAATCTGTACTAACCTGGTGCTGACGAGCGTCGGAGACCACGTAATCGTCGAACCCTATCGAAATTATGAAGCAAGGCTGGAAGAATTTCATGCACGGGAAGCTGTGGGCGAGGCGTCGTGAACAGAAGTACGCAGATAATCCTCAATACTCTGTTGGACCGAGTCGAACAGCCCGAGCGGAAGCTTGTCGTGCGCGTCAGACTTGATGTGCGCAGGCACGCAGCATACTTCGACGATCGTGATGCAAACCCAAGGCGTGATGTGAATGAATCTTTGAAGGCTTTACAGGAGCAGGGAATATTACGCCTGCACTGGCGGAAATGGGAGGAGGATAACTGGCTGGAAACGGTCGACCTGGTCCCCGAACGGGCTGGTGCTATTTATGAAATGCTGGGTCGGCAACCTCGAACTGCACAACAGGCAGCACTGCTCGAATTGCTAAAGGAACAGGCTCCGCGTGCTGCATGGCACGCGCGGTTCCTGGAGTGGGCAGCGGCACAAGTGAGCGCGCATCGGCGTGCTGCACCGCTTGAGTTGGGAGATCATGAACTTAATTCAGATATCCTTGCAGCGGTCGATGCCCTGGCGCAACTTACTGAACCGGTCCTGGAACGCACCCTTAGCACGCGGGTCTTTGGCGACAGCAAACGATTAAGGCAGTTACGCGGCGCCATCCTTGCAATCCTGCGTGAGCACGATGTCGATTCTGCTGTTTATGCGGACGACGATTGGGCGTTGCTGCGTGCGCATAATCTTGAAAGGGTGCCGGAATATATTACAGTTGCAGGTCCAATTTCGATGCACTTCGAGGGCAAAACAATTGACCTCGCAGTATTTACCCATGGCGTGGCCCTTCCAGCCAGCATGCTCCGCGGCGTCGATAATATTTCATGCAGCGCTCGAGGCGTGATTTCGGTTGAGAACTCGTCCAGCTTTAATGAGATGGTATTGGTCCTGCCTGCCGGCGTCATTGCAGTGTATACCGGCGGATTTGCCAGTCCTTCGGTTACCGCGCTCTTGGGTCAGATCAAGCAAGTTTCACCGGGCGCACGTTTTTTTCATTGGGGAGACTGCGACGCGGGTGGACTTCGCATCCTCGCGCATTTGCGGACGTCGCCTGGAATTCAGATTGGGGCACTGGCAATGAATGCCGAATTGATTCAAGAGCACCAGTATGCAACGCAACCTTTGACACCAAATGACCGTTCTTCACTGACCCAACTGCGCGCAATGCCGGCCCTGAGCGATTGCATGGAATTGATTGACTATCTTCTTGAAAACGACTGCAAGTTGGAGCAGGAAGCTGTCGCCGCGCAGCAGGTTTTGAGATATGCCGGGCTGGTTTGATTCTCTTATTTCAAAACCCTTTCCAGCGTCCCATTCTTTACATTCCAAAGCACTACAGAGGCATTGCCGCAACCGCTGGCAATAAACTGTCCATCCGGTGAGAAGGAAACTGAGGTGACCATGAGGTCATGACCTTTCAGAGTACGTTTTGATTTGCCCGAGCTTGTCTCCCAGATAATCACAGTCTTGTCGTCTCCACCGCTGGCGAGTAGCTGTCCGTCCGGCGAAAACGCAAGTCCATTAATCGGGGCGTTATGTTTCTTGAGATGTAGCCTTTCTTCGCCACTCTTAATATCCCAAAGCGATATACTAAAGTCCGCATTTGCGGTCGCAAGCCACTGGCCGTCGGGTGCAAATCGCAGTGCATTGACTCTGCCGATTCCTGACAAAGTTTGCCTGAGCTGTCCGTTTCCCAGATCCCAGATTTCGACTGCCCCATCTTCACCTGCTGTCGCGATGAACTGGCCATTATCCGAAAAAGCGATTCGGTTGACCGTGGAGTGATGACCGGTCAGCGTCCTTACGGTATTTCCCCTGGTTGAGTCCCGAAGCGAGACATCGGCCCCGGTGCCGATTGCCAACATTGATCCATTTAAGGAGAGTCCAATTGCTGAGATCGTTCGATCGTTTGGAGTCTCGACTTTGCTGCTGGCGCCATTCGCCACATCCCAAAGCTTTATCGACTCATTACCAGCTTCCTCGGCCAGAGTGTTACCATCGCGGGAAAATGTCACGAGTGACGAGGAGTCCTCGCGCTCAGCAATTTCCTTTTTTAGTTCCCCTGTTCTGGGGTCCCAAACCTTGATTCCGCCCTGTTCGATAACCCCGGCGACTGTTTTTCCGTCCGGAGAAAACTCTGCCGCCAGAACGCTCTTCACAGAAAGCAGATACCTGCTATTGGTTATGGAACCGAGTTTCCCATCACCTTCCGCATTGAAGGTGTGTTTCACCCGCCAGGTTTTTGGATCTAAAATCTCAACGGTCGAGGGACTGGTCTGAACTGCCAGATGGCGTCCATCCTGTGACAACACAAGCGAATCGACGGACCCATTTTCGCCCGCGTTAAAGCTAGCCAGAGTTCCGGCTTGCAGGTCCCAAAGCTTGATTGTGCCAAAGGTACGTTCGGGTTCATATTGCGTGGTGCCAAGAATCAGCACGCGCCCATTTTGGCCAAAGGCAAGAGAGTTGATAACGTCACTGTGACCGGTTAACTTACGAACAACTTTTCCTGTGGAAATGTCGTAGAAGCGAACTTCAGTGCCGGGGGCAAACGTCTGATGACTTGGCCAACCACCGGAATTTCTGGAGACAACCGCACAAGCAACCGTTCGCCCATCTGGAGAGAACGCTACCGCATTTAGAATGCCCTTGGAAACCTTTATTTTACTAACTTCCCGCCCATTATTGATCTCCCAAAACTTCACCTCGAATGGCGTCCACTCGGCAAGGAGTTGCCCATTGGGCGAAAAAATGGTCCGCTCAGGGCGGCTGCCGGAGGCTCTAAGCGCTGGACCGAACAGTCCAATATATCCTGGCTGCTGCCCCCTGTAGCCTCCCTTGAGCCTGGTTTTGACCTCGCCGGTTTGTGAATCCACCAGCTTAAGATCAACGCCAAAGTACATAGACCTTCGGGTAATCAACCCGTGCTGGTGAATTTGACTAACCTGTGGATCAATCACGTTACCGAAATCCGCTGCAAGCCCCATCTGGGAATAATATTCGACCGTTGCCAAAGTTTTCCCGTCCGGAGAATAATCGGCCAAAACGCTGGAGCGATCGTCGGAGGAGACTTTGACCTTTTGTTTGAACTCTCCAGTTTTGGCGTCCCACCATTTGAGTTCACCAAGCGAGATAGCATCTCGATTCCCCGGTTTCTCCTGAATCTTCCTGTCGTGAAATTCCGAGCTTGCACTGACAAGCGTTCCGCCATCGGGAGAAAACGACACGGACCATACTGGGCCATCGAATCCTTTGATGACATGCAAAAGTTTACCTGTATCGGTATCCCATAAATCTATCCATCCCGATTGCCGTGAGATGACTTTGAAGCCGCTGGCTATGGCAAGCGTTCCGCCATCGGGCGAAAAACTGATGGAAAGGATTTCTGCACTGTTGTGTGCGGGCGTTCGTTCGCGAGGCCCGCGTGTTTGTGGGACAGTCCATATAGTCGAGGCAAACACAACACACAGCACAGCGGGGAAAAACCGGCGACAATTAATTCCTGAAACAAACACCATGATCTTATCTTTGATTCCGTTATAGAAGTCCGATTGCCCGTGTCCGCGATTGTGAAACGCATTGTTGCCGGATCGAACTTTTCACTACGTTTTTCCTCAAGATATTCTCTCTTGCAAGAAAGGTAAATAGGATTTGGTAGTTTCCTGGAACATTCGAATGGCCACAGGCGTCTAAAAGCACTGACCTCGCGCAACAATTGCCTTTTAACGCTGGAAATGTCATGAACTCAACAAAACGGTTTTTAATTGCGTCCGCAGCGGTTGCGCTACTGGCCCTGGCTTGCTCCGGAAGCGCCGCAGGTGTAAAAAATGCGCTACAGCCCGTGGAACAAAAATCAACTAAAGCGCCGCGAACAACATTAATGACGGAACAACCTTTGAAGCTGCCGCTGGCGAATCCGCATATCGAAGTCAGCAAGGGTAAACGTGAGCTAAGGCTCTATGATGGAGCAAAGCTATTGCGGACGTATCATGTCGGCCTTGGGTTCAGTCCGGTTGAAGATAAAGTCCGTGCCGGCGATGGCCGCACACCAGAAGGAGAGTTTTACGTCTGTGTTAAGAATGCCAACAGCAAATTTTACTTATCGCTGGGCATCAGTTATCCAAATATTGAAGACGCCGATCGTGGGTTGCGTGATGTCCTGATTACAAAACGACAACGCGACCAAATTGCGGAAGCGATAAGCGCGGGCAAAAGGCCTCCGTGGGACACAAAACTTGGCGGCGAGATTTTTATCCATGGTAACGGGTCGAGCAGCGACTGGACCTGGGGATGCGTCGCCGTCGAGGATGCCGAGATCAAGGAACTATTCAATGCAGTGCCGATGGGAACGCGTGTCCGCATTGTCCACTGAAAAAGATAGATGTTAGAGGTCAGAGGTTAGAGGCTAGTGAAGGCTGCGCGCTGAGAAAAGCAGATGTTAGAGGTCAGAGGTTAGAGGCTAGTTTGTTCGCCATTCGTGTATCAATATTGTAAGCTTTGCCTTAGAATGTGCGAACTTTCACAAGCGTGATTTCGTATGTTTAATTTGAGGGTTTCGAGAGTTCCCTGGTGACATCCAGGGTATTGTTTCCTGGCGTTTTATAGAGATTCAGCGAGGACCAGGTGTGGAAGGTAAAGCATACAGGAAATCGACCATGGAAGTGTGTGAGCAACGCTGGAATTAAGAGTGAACTAAAAATGTCTTTCGATAAACTTGTTGAAAAGATAATTCAGGAAGGAATTCAGAACGGCGAGTTCGACGAGCTGGAAGGGACCGGATGTCCGGTTGATTTGGACACGTATTTTTCGGTTCCCGACGACCTGCGTGCCGGATATTCTGTCTTGAAGAACGCTCGGATAGTGCCGCCGGAAATGGAACTGCTGAAGGAAGTCAACGAACTTAAAGCGAGATTGGGCGCATGTGAAGATGCGCCGATGCGAACAACGCTGAATCAGGAGCTGAACGATGCGACGTTGAAGTATAACCTGTTGATCGAGAGTTTTCGGCGGCGTGGGAGGTAGTATCGTATCTAAACTCAAGCCACGAAAGATTGGTCCATTGGAAGAAATCTAGCCGCAGAAGAACGCAGAAAAACACAGATTAAGAACCCCAATCAGTATTTGACATTATGTCAATCGAAGAATAATCTGCGCCGATTCGCCCTTTAAAAGAAGGTGCCAATCTAATTTCCTTTGATTTAGCTGCAGAAGAACGCAACGCGGCAGAGCCGCAACCAAAGAAGTCGGTGTGGGAAGTATGTGTACAAATTCACCCGTGCTCAATTTGCAGCATTTCCGTCGCCCCTTCCAGGGCTCTGAATCCTATTGCGGGCTGACCCGGGGTTCCTTCGTCACCCCGGGCTAAATTCCTACGCCCCATCCGGGGCTAAAAACCAAATACAAACTTCTTGCTAAGAAAACAAGAAGTTACGGATTTGCATTGCAACGCGAGGGAAGCACTATTCGCCAAGTGCGTTTATTACCTCAGTAAACTTCTCAACGTTCTCCTTTGTTCGCTCCATAGCACGCCGGCTGTCGAGGTACGCCGTCCACACGGGCGTATTGGTTAACGCTTCCTGGGTCTCCTCATCAATAACCTGCGCCATCAATGCGACCAGGTCGCTGACAACGCGGGTATGATCAAGTAAATCGCTGATGATCGAAAATGCGAGTCGGGCCTGGGCAGGGTCCAGGTCGTGTGATTGCTGAGCCTCTGCTTCCGATGGGATTTCGCTCATGAGACGTCGCCCGTCGCCTGTTCGTCGGAGTGCCAACTGCCGCGAACGAACGGCAGAGCCGCGACCGTTGCCGCAACCTCAGCAGAACCGGAAAGCACACGGACCGCTGTTCCATTTGCGAGATAATCATACTTCACAAAGGCAAGCGCGACGTTCCTACCGAGTTGCGGCGAAGACACAGCGGAAGTAATACGACCGATCTCCTTGCCATCCTCCGCCAACAGTTTGTCACCGCTTTGCACGGTGCCATTCTCTATGATCAAGCCGGACAGTCTTTTTGCGATGTGTCCGCGCCAGTGAATTCGTGCGATGATTTCCTGGCCGATGTAGCATCCCTTTGTAAAGCTGACGGCTTCATCCAGTCCCGTTTCCAGCACGACATTTGTTTCATCCATGTCGATGCCGTGCCTGGGTATTCCAGCCTCGATTCGCAGTACGTCGAAAGCATCCTGCCCAACGGGTACAGCGCCCGCGGATGATAGCGCCGTCCATATTTCGCCAGCCGATTCTGCCGGAACGAATAAGTCGAAGCCATCCTCGCCAGTGTGCGTGGCCCGGATAATCCTGATCTGATGTCCGCGCCATTCGAGGATCGAAACTCGGCCTCGTGGCAGATCAACAACATAGGCATTGATTGCATCGCGAACAATTGCGGCCGCGTCCCTACCCTGGATGGACAACAGGGCGAAGTCGTTTGTCAATTCTGTAACCTTGAAATCGCCGGCAGCGGTAAACCGTGAGAGTAATTGAACGACCTTTGCAGCCGTTACTTCTTCGCTATCGAAAAGAAACGATTTATCCGTGTGCAAAACCCGAACAACCGCAACCAGGCGTCCCAGTACGGTGGGAAACGCAGCAGTAAACCAGCCATCGTCCGGAAGTGTTTTGACGTCGTTCGTTATCATCCCGTCTAGAAATGCGACCGCATCTGCCCCGCTGACCTCGACTCTGCCGCGTGATGAGAGATCGATTAAGCCGGCCCTGCCCGAACGCACGGCCGCATATTCACGCACCACATCTCCATAGTTCGCAGGTACCGCCCACCCGTTCCGCACCGTCATCGCAGCACCCAAACCGGTGTGGAGATCGTTTAGTTTTAACTGTATTGCTTCTGCTTCCTGTGTTGATTCAGTCATTCTTTACCCAAAACCATGTCATAAGACTTACCGGTAAATCCCGAAACCGCGTTGTTTCCCAGATCCAGCACCGGACGTTTTATAAAAGTGTACTCTGTCGCCATTAAATCCAGCATTTCATCGTCCAGGAGTTCCCTGTCGGCCAGACCCATCGAACGATATAGTCGAGCCCGGCGAGAGAACAATTCATTTGCACCGCCGACCAACTTCGACAGCCGCTCGACCTCGGTCCGAGAGAGCGGATTAGCTTTGATGTCCCGGTATTCAGTAACCGACTTCCCCGTTTGTTTGAGGTAGGTGTCCGCCTTTTGACAAGTCGAACAATGCGGCAACCAATATAAAGTGATCTTTTTATCCATTAAGGCCAATGCATTTCGGACAATTTTATAATCGTTTAATTGCTGCTCCTCACGGCGATGCGAGGCCAGGACCTGCGGGCTCGGGTGATAAAGCGGAGCAAGCAATCGACCATTCCAGCGATAAACATTCCCAACTGCCTCTTTTAGCGATAGTTCATGATACTCAATGCGTTTTAACGCGGCAAGCGCGATGCTCCCAAGGGTTACAACAACCCGCGGTTCGATAAGTTCAATAATTCTCTGTAAAAAAGGGTTGCAATTTTCAATTTCGCTTTTCTTTGGGGTGCGATTTGCGTCTGAAAGACTTCGAGGGCTGCACAGGACTGCGCTTGTAATAAAAATGTCGTCGCGAGAAAGATTTATTGAGGCGAGAAACCGGTCAAAGTTTCTACCCGATTGGTCGCCCGAAAATGGCACCCGAGTTCGATCCGCACCCTGCCTGCCCGGAGCTTCGCCAATAAACAGGATTTTCGCATCTATCGAACCATTCAGATTGCTCAACACAGCTTTGCGGTCACACAGGTCCGGACACACTCGACAAGCGGCAGCCTCTGAGCTTATGAGCTCAAAGAGATCTTTCTTCGTATTCGGCTTACCCATTCGATTCTCACGCCGGCAGCCCTGGCACGCGCGTTTCCACAAATGCAGATTATCGCCCAGGAACGTAAAAGCGGCCATTCCACCTATAAACAGTTTTTCGAAGAGGCCGCCCATCTTCTCCGTACTTGCTCTCTGAGTCGTCGTCGTAGACGATGAACTTTGGGGCGAGACGGCCATGCTTGATGACCTGCATCTCCTGCATATAGCCAGGCCCGTTCAAGTCGGTCAATGTCAATACTGAAGTCATCTCGTTCGTCAGTTTTCCACCGTACTTGAAAAGCTTTTTCGGAACTGCCTTGCCGCTCCTTTTATCGATCGCAAAATAATAATTGGTGACATAAGGATTCAAGCCACCCGTTCCCGTGGCGAGCTCGATTATTCTTTCCGAATCGAGCATTGCCGTACCGAGAAAGATCGGGTTGTCGGCCCGAGAAGAGAAACCGTCGATCGCTTCCGTGACGTGAACACCATTCGCGTCTCGGTACAGGAGAAACGCGTTCGAGCCGCCGAATCCGCGCCGGTAACACGGGTCCGGCGCAAGTATAAATCTAATTGAAGCATCCCCCTGCAAATGGAATTCAAATTCGCCGTCTTTGAAATCCCTTTCCTGATCTTCTGTCAGGACGCCAGGTTCTTTTCTCAAATAGCATGCAGTCAATTCTTCAGGACTTGCCGACCACCATTGGGCGGAGTTTAACGAGGCGAGCGACGTTATATATTTTCCAATGGCCTCGCGCCGTTCCGGTCTTTTGAGAACAGCTTCACCATAATCGTCTTCTGCCTCGGGCTGACACTCATACTCAAGCTTCGGTATTGGCACCAATGCAGCAAACACCTTTGCCTTGCAGACATGCGGCTTTTTGTTTTGCGAATAAGAGAAAGCCGTGTTCAAAGCAAGCAGAACGGATAGCGCGATCAAGGTCGATGGGGCTTTTCGCATTTTTTCTATCAATGTTTTGGAGTGGAATTGGAAGTCAAGTGTTCATGAAAGGAGTTTCGTCAAAGCATCGGGATGAATGTTCCAACCTAAGAGGCCGGCCAGCCCCATTAGGACACCGAACACCGTCGGCACCAGCGCCAGGTAATAGAGCCACCGCTTCTGAGTCAATGCAGTCACTGCCAAAAGCGATATTGCGAGCGCCAGCATTGCATCGGAAAGATCGAACTGGTCGTCGTGGAAATTAAGATCGTTGTAATTCTTGTCTGCCGCCGCTGCATCATCCAACTGCTTCTGTTTCTTGTCAGCCTCATTCTTTTCCAAAGCCTGAAATTTTGCAATCTGCTCGTCGTAAACCTTGCGAGCCTCGGGCGAAGCGGTCGCGGCCTGAGCGGTCAGTTGTGCTACCGTAGATTTTGCAATATCTTCGCGGACGTTTCGCGCCTGGTACCAGGTATAATTATCAATCTTGTCAGCCTGGGCCTGTTGCATGGCCTGCACAATATTATCGTCTTTAACTTTGCATATACCCATGAAAGTCGCCAGCAAAGCCACAGTAATTGCAACCATGGTGTTCAATTTGCTACGCGCTTTGTTCGCTGCTTTCGCCTCGTCGGACTCTTGTCCGTCATCTTCGACGTAACCCATCGGATCGGGATCCATATTTTATGGTTTCCTTCTTTATTTTTTACTGGACTTGAGAGGAGACGGGTTGATTGTGAAGGGGCTTGAGAATTCTTTCAAGTCTGCGAGGTCTGCGAGGCTCAAGCCGCAGGTAATTGCAACTTTAAACAAATGCGATCTATTGGAAGCAGTAGCTTAATGGCTTGGCCGCGGAAAAATATCGCCAGGAACTCCCGGAAAAGTCTTCTTCAGATTCCTGATGAAACCCGGACTGGCGTCTTCTGGTCCAAGTGGATCTTTCGGGTCTTCCGGGACTTTTGTCAGGTCGAGAACCTTCCAGACGCCATTTTCCAGATGCAGGAGATTTGGTCCGCCCTCTGCTATGGCGTTTCCCTTACTGTCAAGCGGCGTTACATCAAGCCACGCCCAGCCGTTGTGAACTTTGAAAAAGAGAACCTTGTAGACGACCTGCTGGTCTCCACGCAGTGCGTCGAGGATTGCCTTGCGTTCAGCGCTGCCTTTAGCCGGAGTGTGCACTGCGTCGACTGGCTGACCTGAGCCGACCACGCCAAGGGTTAGAATCAACATCGCCGCAGCAATCCAGGAAATTTTCATTTGAGTCTCCACCTTCGCCGCAATCCGTCGCGGCCGGTTAAAGAAGATAAATATACGATTGATTACAATCGAACGTCTTCAAAAGTCGTATTCACGCGAACCGAAACAGCAGGGGCCGCTATTGTTCAGCCTGTTCAAAAGATACCTGCATCGACTTGACCAGGGCCGCTGGGTATTTATTTTTTAATTTCAACAGTAAAGTTTCAGCCTCGGCCCGAGTTGCGCCACCATATACCGCGAGAAACGTATTCACGTTGTTCTTTCCGCTGATTGTGTAACTGACGGCACCCATGTCTGGACATTGCTGGTCGGCAAACACCTTGCGATCCGGGAACATTGATTGCACTCTTTTTCGCTCATTTTCAAGCTTTGACGAGTATTCGCCTTCGTCACAGTCAGTGTCCGGGTCGGCCGATTTTGACTTTAACAAAACCGCCCAAAATGGCGCAGATTTATAACCAATATTCGGTCTGAGCCTTTTCGGAAGTTGGAACGAGAGTTCGTACGGAGCAAATTCCTTGTTCGGACTCTTGCACGGCGCCGATGGATCCGCACAAACTTTCAAGGGCGCCTGTGCGGCGGCGTCATACGCGAAGAGTGTCATCAGGCACAGTGCAAAGCCGGCACATATGCCAAACGAACTCCCACCGGGATTCATCCTGTTCATTAAATCGCTCCGATTTTGTTTAAAACATCCGCGTTGTTAAATCGTACATTGAATCTGTTCCCTCAATGAACTCACAATTTTGAATAATAATCCCGCTCCGTTAACTCTTGCGAGGCATTTTTGGAACAGTTCGAAGTTCAAAGCAAAAACCGATTTGATTCATTTCAAACCGTTGCGTTAGGAAGGACGGTGCTATTCGCCAACATTGCCGTACGTAGACGCAAAAAAAGCAGTGGAACCACAGCACAAATAGCTGCCGGCCCACTGCTTCCGTTGCTGCCGAATCTAAACTACCTGGTTACCGTTATCTCCCTATTTGTGGAATCATAACCACCGTTGTCAACGACATTGCCACTCTTGTCTATAAGTTCCAGTTGTACCGAGTGTTTGCCCGTGCTCCAGCCCGTCA
>WNFR01001971.1_pt1 | contig 21376 bp, 15 predicted proteins | sample 5400221 | NCBI WGS metagenome assembly WNFR01 (sample SAMN13153357, study PRJNA577476) | soil metagenome | isolation source: 40 cm soil under Madrone tree | place: USA:California | collected 2016-06-14 | reverse complement strand
AGCCGGGCCGCGCCGGCCGGCTGCGCCTCGCGCTCGGCCAAGACGGCCTCGTCCCGCTCTCGGCCCTCGAGGGCGGGTTCACGCGGCTCGGCCGCGACGACGCGAGCCTCGCCTACGCCGAGGCGTATTTCGCCGCCGATTATCTCTTGCGCAAGAAAGGCGCCTACAACGTGCGCCGGCTGCTCGAGACGATGGCCACGGCGCCATCCATCGACGACGCATTCCGCCAGGCGCTGTCGTTGCCGTACGCGGACTTCGAGCGCGATTTCCTGCGCGACGTCGTGCGCCACCTCGGCTGACGCGCCGCTTCCACGCGATGACGCAGCCGCTGCGTCAGGCGTCTCGACACGAGCGTGGAACTAGTGACAGAAAAACCGCCACGCGCGCGGTACCGAGGGCACTGGGAAGGCCCTTCCTTGCGGTAGAGCGGCCCTACTATCACGTCCGCGAAGGGAAGTTACGTCAACCAAAGAGCCCGTTCGGAGTTCCTCCGATCGAGGTCGCGGACGGAATATTCAATGTGTCTCCCCAAGGCGTTGAATGGCCTCCGCGGCATCGCATTCTTTGACGTATTTCGGTGCCCCGACATTCAACTGTTGATATATCCGGAGCGCCTCGCGTTGTCGGCCGGCGCGCTCGGCGTCCTCGGCCTGCTGCAACCGGGCTCGACAGGCGTCGCGCACCGCATCCGTTCCGCGCAGAAAATCCAAGGTCCAGAGATAGGCGTTGAGCGCGCGGCCATTGTCTGAATCCATCTGCGACGCACGCTCATACAGCGGCAAGGCGCGGTCCAACTGTCTCATGGTATAGAAGTGATTGCCCAGATTGTAGTAGGCCGTGAGAGAGTTCGGGTTGCGCTCGATCGCATGGGTCCAGAACGATTCGACGCTCTTCCAGTGCGAGGCCTCGCGGTAGCTGAGCGCACTGCAAGCAGCCAGGAGCGTCACCGCAGCAATGGTTTGCGCACGGCGCGCAGCGCCGCCGCGCGTCGTCCATCGCGCCGCGGTCTGGGCCATTGCGACCCCGCCGCCGATGCACGCGAGATAGAGATAATGATCAGCGACGTATGAGTATTTCTGATAGTTGAAGCTGACGAGCCCGAGGATCGGCAGAACGGCGAGAAACGACTGCGCGAGCCCCCACCATGTCAGTCCGTCGATGCGCCGGCGAATGCGGAACAGCACGATCGCGGCGGCCACCGACGCTAGGAGCGCGCCCCACCAGACCAGCGCTGCGGGAGATGCGGCGAAGGGCGCAACCTCCCAATGCGGATATATCGGCGCCAGCCGCAACGGCGCCGCGAAGGTGGCGACGTAGGACCACAGTGCACGGGCGGCGATGAACAACCGCAGCTCGATGGGCGTCGACGGCAGCACCGCGCCAAGGGTGTGGGCGAACTCGACCCGCGCCGTCAATTGCGCCGCCGCCAGCGCCAGCACGAGCATCGGCAGAAGGCGGCTCGTCAGGCCGACTCCGCCGAGGCGAGGCAGGCGGCCTCGGCGTTGCAAGACGACGTCCGCAGCGGCGAGCGCGAACGGAAACGTCAGCGTCTGCGTCTTGCTCAACAGCGCGGCGACGAACGCCGCCACGCACGCGGCGTACGCGATCCAGCGCCGCGCCCCGCCGGACCGCCGATGCCACAGATACATTAGAAACGCGACGAGATAGAAGAATCCCGACAGCAGGTTCTTGCGCTCCGTGATCCACGCGACGCTGGATACTTGCGCCGGATGCAGCGCGAAAACGGCAGCCGCCGCCGCCGCGACGCCGATCGAAGCCCCCAGCGTGCGTAGCAGCCACAGCACCAACACCACGTTGAGAACGTGCAACACGAGATTCGTGGTGTGGTAGCCGCGCGGATCGAGACCCCAGGCATGGTGCTCCAACCAAAAGGAGGTGAAGACGAGCGGGTAGTACTGGTCGAGCGACATGGCGAAGAGGTTGGATACGTCGCCGGCCAAATATCGGCGCAAAGCTTCGGAGGCTCGTAGCGCGGGATTGAAGGGGTTCCAGATGCTACGCAAGCCGGCAACGTCCTTGAGCAAGCAATCCGGTCTTTCGACCGGCTCGCCATTACGGCCCCAGTCGAATCCCAGGTACTCGGGGTCGTCCCAGGAGATGAACTGCGCTTCGAGAACCGGACGAAACGTCATCACCGTCACCAGAATCAGCCCGCTGGCGACGAGAGCCCATGCCCAGTGTGGCGTGGGAACGGCACTTCGCGAGAACACCGCGTCTGAGGTGCCGAGGTGCGTCACATCGGCCTCATCGGGGTGCTACAGAAGACTGAACTGGTAAGTGCCCCACGCATTGGCCGCGACGCTGAACAGGATCAGGGTGCCGGACAAAAGGGTAAGCCGGCCATTCATACCAGCAACCACCAGCAGCATGGCCAGCGGCAGCAAGTCCAGCAGGTAGCGGTTGCCGAACGTGACCCAGCCGGTGGCGAAGTAGCAGAGCAACGTGGCGATGCACACGCCGCCGCCGACCCACACTCCAACGATCAGCCAGTTGCGTCGCCGGTAAGACCGCAGCGCATACAATAGGGCGGGCGTGACCAGGAACATGCTGTTCCCGTCCTTGTCGAAGGTCCATGCGCCGCTCTGGGAATCCCGATCCAAGCTGGCATTGGCGAAGTAGTAGTACGCATTGCGGGCCACGTAGTGCAGGCTGAATGCGCCATGCTCCCGGAAGTCAGTCTTGAAGCGCGCGTTACCACCAGTCTCCACCGCACTGCGAAACCCGGTCTCGAAGGCATTGCCGAACCTCGCGTAGTCGAATGCCAGCATGAGAAGAGCGGCCGCAAGGACCGGTGCGCCAAACGCCACACCCAGCCGGACGATACGCGCCCATGATGCTGCGGCGGACCGCCTCGCCATGCCAACTATCGCAAACGGGAAGAAGAGGCCTACGAACAGCTCCGAATTGCGCGCCAGAAACGACGCGCCAAACGCTACTCCACCAACCGCCGCCCACCACCATGCGCCGTCACTTCGCAGTACTGCCCAGATCGCCAGCGTGAGAAAAAACGCTGCCACGACCTGCGAGAAGAACCATACCTGCCCCGAGACCGCGAGGTAGAAATGGACCGTGCCCAGCCCGAACAGGAGTGCAATCGCAGCGGCGGCAGCAGCGGTCGTAGACAGGAGGCCGAGGCGGCTGGCTTCGCGCACCATGAGGTACGTCAGCAGGACCGTCAGCGTCCCGATGACTGCGCTGGCGAGCCGGTCACTCGCCTCGACTCCGGCAGCGGCAACGTAGGGTAGCAACAGCGCGGCAGGGGCCGGGCCCCAGTACCCGTAGTATCTGCCGTCGACGATCGACCAGTCGTGGAGGACGGGGGGCCTCAGCGTAGCGCATAGGCGACGCCACTCATCGTCGGTCAAGCGTGCACCCGGTTGCGGGTGTCCTGCCTCGGAACGGGTACGCTGCGTCGCACAGTACGCGGTGACGAGCTGGTCGATCGCTGCTTGGCGCGCGTGCAATTGCCCGTGCAGCCAGGCGTCAGCGATGAGCACGTGATGCGGGAACATCGACTGGCGGAAGCGGAAAGACCCGTCACTGGCGACTGCGAGGTAGACGAGCCCGACGAGCGAGGCAACGGCGACGCCTGGCCAAACCGGTATCGTCTCACCACAGACGGCCGCACCGATACGGTAGCCCCTCACGTTCATGGTCGCAGCGCCATCGCCGCGTCCTCCTAGGTGCGATTGTTCCACTCGATCAGTGCCCGTCACTGAAACCGCGCGCCGAAGACCGCGCCGGTCACGCTACAGCTGGCAAGCGAGCCCGATCCTCTGACCCTGACAATAGATGTGGTGCCGGATACGCGTGAGGTGGACGACTATCGACCCGACATCGACCAACGCGCTCACACTGCCACGTCGCGACCTTTCGGCCGCAGCCCCTTCTGCAGCACCTTCTTCCGCATGCGGACGCTCGCCGGCGTCACCTCGACGAGCTCGTCCTCGCCAATCCACTCCAGCGCGGCATCGAGGCCCATCTCGCGCGGCGGCGTCAGGATCGTCGCCTCGTCGTGGCCGCTCGCGCGCATGTTGGTGAGCTTCTTTTCCTTGGTGAGATTCACGTCGAGGTCGTTGTCGCGTGAGTACTCGCCGACGATCATGCCTTCGTAGACCGGCGTACCGGCCTTGACGAAGATCGTGCCGCGCTCCTGGAGGTGGAAGATCGCGTACGGCGTCGCGACGCCCTCGCGATCGGCGACCATGGCGCCGTTCGTACGGCCGCGGATCGGGCCGAGCCAGGGCGCGTAGCCCTTGAAGAGGACGTTCATGACGCCGGTGCCACGCGTGGCGGTGAGAAAATACGAGCGGAAGCCGATGAGACCGCGCGACGGGACAGTGAACTCGAGACGTACGCGTCCCGAGTCCTCGTGCTCCATGCCCGTCATGATGCCTTTGCGGACGGCGAGCAGTTGCGAGACGATGCCGATGAAGTCCTCCGGCGCGTCGACGTAGAGGAGCTCCATCGGCTCGAGAGTCTGGCCGTTCTCCTCGCGGGTGATGATCGTCGGCTTCGAGACCTGCAGCTCGTAGCCTTCACGACGCATGGTCTCGATGAGGATCGCCAGCTGAAGCTCGCCGCGGCCGGCGACGCGCAGCGCATCCGGCTGGCCGGTTTCTTCCACGCGCAAGCTGACGTTGCGCCGACCTTCGGCGAAGAGACGCTCGTGGATCTTTCGCGACGTCACGTACTGGCCTTCGCGCCCGCCCCACGGCGAGGTGTTGACGCCGAAGATCATCGCGATCGTCGGCTCCTCGATGCGGATCGGCGGCAGCGCCACCGGCCGCTCGCGGTCCGCGATCGTGTCGCCGATCGCGAGGTCCTCGATGCCGCCGATCGCGACGATGTCGCCGGCGCGCGCGCTCGCGACCTCTAGCCGCTCGAGACCGTGCCAGGAGTACAGCAACGTCACCTTGCACGGCTCCTGGCGCCCGTCGCCGTGACAGTGCGTGTACTGCCCGCCGGCGACGAGCTCGCCCGCGACCAAGCGGCCGATCGCGAGCCGCCCGACGTAGTCGTTGTAGTCGAGGTTGTTCACCTGGAACTGCGTCGTCGCGTCGGGATCGCACGGCGGCCCGGGCAGGTGTCCGACGATCGTGTCGAAGAGCACTGCGAGCGTCGTCGCGGTGTCGCTGGGGGCGCGCAGCGCGATGCCGGCGCGCGCGTTCGTGTACACGATCGGGAAATCGAGCTGGGCCTCGTCGGCGCCGAGGTCGATGAAGAGATCGTACACCTCGTCCAGCACCTCCGCGAGCCGCGCGTCGCTGCGGTCGATCTTGTTGATGCAGAGGACGGCGGGGAGCCCGAGCTCGAGCGCCTTCTTCAAGACGAAGCGGGTCTGCGGCAGCGGTCCCTCGGAGGCGTCGACGATGAGAAGAATGCCGTCCACCATCGTCAGCGTGCGCTCGACCTCGCCGCCGAAGTCGGCGTGGCCCGGCGTGTCGACGATGTTGATCTTCACCCCGCGGTACGTGACCGCGGTGTTCTTGGCGAGGATCGTGATGCCGCGCTCGCGCTCGAGGTCGTTCGAGTCCATCACCCGCTCGACGACGATCTCGTTGGCACGGAAGATGCCGCTCTGGTGCAACATCGCGTCGACGAGCGTCGTCTTGCCGTGGTCGACGTGGGCGACGATGGCGATGTTCCGCACGTCGGCGCGGACTCCGGCGCTGGCCGCCCCCTCGACGCGCGTCGCGCTGCCCGGTGACATCTCGTGACTATTTCGGCGGCTTCGTAACCTGTCAAGCGAGCGGATCGTCGCACGCCGAGCGCGACCGGCGTATCCGCGTCGCTCGCCGGAGACGGCTCGCTCTGCTAACGGATTGCGATGCCCGCGCGACGTCATCTCGATCTTCGCGGCGTCGCCTGTCCGCTCAGCTGGGCGAAGGCGAAGATGGCGCTCGCGGAGCTCGCGCCGCGCGAGCTGCTCGAGGTCGTGCTCGACGATCCCCGCGGAGCACGCGATCTACCCCGCGCGGCAGAAGCCGAAGGCCATCAAGTCGTCACGCACGACGGCGGCGACGGGCGCTGGGTCATCGTCATCGAGAACTGACGCGAGAACTGACGCGCTTGACCGCGGCGAGCGGGCGGCAGTAGCGTCGCCTCGTGGCACCGGGCCCGCGCCAGACGGCGCATGCGGCTCCCCCTGCGGCGCCGCTCGAGCTGAACGTCTTCCGCCAGATGGCGGAGATGTCGGGCGACGCGTTCTACCTCGTCGACTCCTCGGGACGGTTCCTCTACGTCAACGACCGCGCGGTGACGCACAGCGGGTACAGCAAGGCCGAGCTGTACCGCATGACCGTCTCCGATCTGAATCCCGAGTATCCGCCCGAACGCTTCCGCGAGTTCACGGCCGCGATGGAGCACGGCACCGCGCCGCCGCAGTTCGAGACGATCACGCGCCGCAAGGACGGCAGGATTGCGCCGATCGCACTCAGCGTCGCCCGCATCGACGTCGGCGACCGCTTCTATCTCTTCGGCGTCGTGCGCGACATCACCGAGCGCAAGCGACTGGAGGCGACGCAGCGCAATCTCACGCGACGTATCCTCCACACGCTCGAGGCCGAGCGCCAACGCGTCGCGCGCGAGCTCCACGACGACGTCGGCCAGGCGCTCGCGACCGTCGGCGTCCTGCTGCACACGCTATACGGCAGCGCGGACTCGGTGCCGCCGCGGGCGCGACGCGCGCTCGCCGCGACACACGCGACGATCGGCCAGATCACGGAGTCCGTCGCTCGTCTCGTCCGCGATTACCATCCCGCCGAGCTCCTCGGGCTCGGTCTCGAGGACACGATCCGAACGCGTGCCCACGAGTTCGCGCGCCGCCACGGGCTCACGTTGCGGATGTCGACGGCCGCCGTGACCGGTCTTCTGCCCGCCGAGCACGAGCTGCACGTGTACCGTATCGTGCAAGAGGCGCTCGCCAACGTCGCACGGCACGCCGCCGCGCAGCGGGTGGCGGTGCGTCTCGCGCGCGAGCGCCGCCGCGTCGTCGCCGTCGTTCGCGACGACGGCGTCGGCCTCCGCGGCGATCCGACGCAGGCGTCGGGTCTCGGCTTCGTGACGATGCGTGAGCGCGCAGAGCTGATGGCCGCCGAGCTCACGATCCACAGCGCGCCGCGTGGTGGGACGGAGGTGCGGGTGAGCGTGCCGATTCCCGAGGAGGCGCCTTCGGCCGCGCATCTGGAACCCGAACTGCTCGCCGACGAGGACGTCGCCGAGCCTCTCGCACCCGTGGCGCCGGCAACGAGCGCGCAGACCGTACCGGACGACACGGGCGGAGACCTGCTCGCGCCTCTCGAGCTCGGCGTCTTCCGGCGGATGGCCGACATGTCGATCGAGGCGTTCTACGTTACCGACTACGAAGGCCGCTTCCGCTACGTCAATCAACGTGCGCTCGACCTCACCGGCTACACCTGGGAGGAGCTGCAAGAGATGCGGACGATGGATCTCGATCCGGACTATCCGCTCGAGCGCTACCAGGAGACGATCGACGCCCTCGCGAACGCCGGTCCATTGCCGCTCGTCGAGACCCGCACGCGGCGCAAGGACGGCGCGTTTTTCCCGGTCGAGGTCAGCGTCGGGTTGTTCGACTCGAACGGCGAGCGCTACGCGTTCGGCGTCGTGCGCGACATCAGCGCCCGCAAGCAGATCGAGACGGCGCAGAAGACCTTCGCCCAGCGCATGCTGCGGACGCTCGAGGCGGAGCGCCAGCGCGTCGCCAGCGAGCTCCACGACGACGTCGGGCGCGCGCTCGCGACCGTCGGCGAGCTGCTCGCGTCGCTAGAGCGCACCGCCGAGCCGATCGCCGACGACGCACGGCCGGCGCTCGCGGCGACGCTCGCCACGATCCGCGGCATCACGGAGTCCGTGGCCCGGATCGTGCGCGACTACCATCCGGCGGAGCTCGTCGGGCAGGGCCTCGAGGAGACGCTGCGAACCCACGCGCAGCAGTTCGCACAACGGCACACGCTGGCACTCGATCTGCGGACGACGGACGTCCGCGGTCTCCTCGACCGCGAGCACGAGCTCCATCTCTTCCGCATCGCGCAAGAGGCGCTCGCGAACGTCGCACGGCACGCACGCGCGACACACGTCGCGATCCGCCTCCGGCGCGAGCACGACGACGTCGTCTTGGTGGTGCGCGACAACGGTGTCGGCCTCGCCCGTGAGCGCACCGCGGGCCTCGGCCTCGTGACGATGCGCGAGCGTGCCGAGCTGATGCGCGCCCGTTTGCGCATCCGCGCGCTGCCGTCGCGCGGCACGGAGGTGCGGCTGACGGTGCCGGTCGCGGGCGAACGGACCGACGAGCGCCGCAGCGCCTCAGGATCGCGGCGGATCTGAGTCGCGCCGCTCAGCGAGCACGCGCTCCATCACGGCGCGGGCGCGGCGTTGATGGTACGCCATCGCATCCGAGGGATAGCGGTGCGCGCGGCCGTAGACGCATGCGAGGCGGGCGTGACAGCCGTCGTCGCAGCGCCCCGTCTCCACGACGCGATACGCGGCGCAGCTCTCGGCGCTCCAGCCCGATACGCTCACGGCCGCAGTCGGGCACGCGGCGATGCACGGGCGTTCGTGGCACCCGGTGCACGGGTCGAAGCCGGCGGCCGGACGTGCCGCGCTCGTCGGCACGTCGAGGAGGAGCGCGCCGCGGAGCGCGATCCACGGCCCGAACTCCGGATGCAGGAGCACGCCGACGAGGCTCCGTCGGCCGAGTCCCGCGGCCTCCGCCAAGTGGACGAACGAGAGCGGCGGCTGGAGATCGTCGAAGGGCAGCCGGAGGACGCCGGCGACGCCGCAGCGTGCAAGGACGGGAAGCACGGTCGTGGCCATCAGCTCGCGCGTGAAGTCGTCGAGCGGATGCTCCCGCGCCGCAGCCGCGGGAGAACGGCCGACGTGATCGCGGAACGCGGCCCAGAAGCCGCCGCCGCCGTTTCCGAGGACGACGATCGAAGACGGTATCGTACCGAGCCGGTACGCCGGCGGCACGAGCGCCTCGTACGTCGCCGGCCGTGCGACACCGACGAGATTCAGCCCGAACGGCGCGACGGCGTCGCCGATCGCGGCGACGAGCGCGTCGGCGCCGAGCCGCATCGTCAACGGGCGACGCGCTCCTCGAGCCGGCGTATGCGCGCCGAGATCGACGCGAGCGCGAAGAGCATCGCACCTCCGACGATGCCCCCGGCCCCGCAGACGACGGCCGCGGCGACGGTCGCCGCATGACGCGAGAGGGCCATATTGTACTCCGCCTCGAAGAGCACGTTGTCGGCATGGCGCTCGAGCGCGGCCGCCTTGCGATAGTAGTCCTCGTCGCCGAGGACGGCGCGGGTCGCGACCACCGAGGTGAACACCCCGACGACCAAGAGAACGGCGGCGAGCACACGCAACACGTGGCTCACGACGCGGATACCACTTCGGGTCGACGTGCCATGGCCGCAGCATACGTCGCCGACGCGCCGACCGGCAATGGACCCGCCGCGGGTCGCCCGTCGATCAGTACCGCACGGGTATACGAACGCGTTCGCGCGCGAGCTGCGGCGTTCAGCAATCCCAGCGGTACACGGCAACGGCGGCTCGGCGCGCCGGATCGTAGCACCGCCACTTCGCCGCCGGCGCCTCGTCGGCCGGAATGCGGCGGAAGCCCTGGCGCTCGAAGAATTGGCCGACGCGCTCCTGGGTCGTGCACGCGAAGAGATACGCGAGATCCAAGCGCCGCGCCTCGGCCTTCATGCAATCGACGAGCTTCACACCGACGCCTTCGCCCTTGAAGCGGGTGATCGTGTACAGACCGACGATCTCGCCCGCCCGCTCCGCCGCGTACCCGTCGCGTTGCAGCGCACAGACACCGGCGAGGTGGTGCGCGCCGATCGTCGCGCCGTAGCCGGAGATCAGGATGCGGCCGATCTCGTCGGCGTCGCGGTATTTCAAGTACCCCTCGCTCTGCCCGCGCTCGAGCAGCTTCTCGACCTCGTGATAGTCGTCGAGCGTGAGCGGGGCGACGCGACAATAGTCCTCGCGGGTGAAGAGCGTTCCCGAGCCCTCGTAGGTGAAGAGCTCGCGCGCGACGCCGTCGAGCGGAGCCAGGTTCACCGACGTGATGCCGGCGAGCAAGGCCTCGCGAATCGCCGCAAGCAGCGGGCGGCGCGCGCCGAGCCCGGCCGACTCCGCCTCGCCGCGGCGGAGCAGCGCCTCCATGACCGACTCGTCCATGAACGACAAGATCGACGGCGCGTCGGGCGGCTGCACGCCGCCGTCCGAGTCGACGACGACGAGCTTGTGCACCCGCAGCCGCGCGCCGAGCCGTTGCGCGAAGTCGACGAGACGCTCCGGGCCGACGTCGAGGCAGCACGCGACGAGGAGCGGCTCGGCACGGAGCACGCGCCACACGCCGAGCAGCAGCGGCTCCGCGATCGGCGCGTCGACCTCGGCCGCCGCGAGCGTCAACACGGGAGCATTCTCACCGGCCAGCGGCCGTGCGACGAACGGCAGCGCCGGCTGCGCCGACGACGCCGCGAGCGCGCGATCGAGGGCACGCAGCCCGGCACGGCCGCGGGCGGCGCCGCCGCCGAGGAGGACGATGACGCGGGTGTCGTTCAGGAGGAGGTCACGCGCGACTTCGCCGAGCAGGCGCAGGCGCTCGGGCGCGGCGTCGTGGTACACCGCGAACGCGAGCGTCCGGCCGCGGAACTCGTCGAGGTAGAACTCCTTCTCACTGAACGCGGTCTCGCGACGTCGACGCGCCATCTTCGCGGACTACCACGGCGCGCCGGAGGTTGCACCGGCGGGCGTTCTGCGCGCGGCGGGTGTGGGGACGGCATCGCCCGCTGCACCCGACGTGCGCAAGAGGGTTGGTTTGCGCACCACGGGTGCTGCGGGCGATGCCGTCCCCACACCCGCCGCGGGCCGGGCGTACGACGGTGCGACGAGCGGCACGTCGTGCGGCGCGTGGGTGCGCGGCGCGCGGGCGGTGCGCAAGGCGAGACAGAGTAACCGCGATTTATGCTGCCCAGACGTGCCGCGATCTACGTTTCCCTGGCTGCTTGCGTTTGTGGGGGCGTGAACTTAGGAAGGGCGGCGTGCGCGGGCTCGGAGGCGGGAGGATGACGCGGGCGGCGGCGGGCACGCTCGTGCTGATCGTGGGCGTTGCGGCCGCGCGCGTCGTGGACGCGGACACGGCGGCGCACGCGAAGATCCCGACGTATACGGCGGACGCGCGTGCGGCGCGTATGGGCGACGGCGAGTCGCCGTTCGTGCGGCGGGCGCCGGGTGGGCAAGGGCCCCGACGGGCGCCCGCGGCGCGGCCTTCTCCGGCTGTGCTCACCGAGCGCCACGGCGCCGTGGCGGCGGAGCATCCGCAGGCGGCGGAAATCGGCGGCGAGATCTTGCGGCGCGGCGGCAACGCCGTCGACGCGGCGATCGCGACCGCGTACGCGGTCTGCGTGCTGAACGCGTCGTCGTGCGGCATCGGCGGCGGCGGCTTCATGCTGATCCAGGACGCGAGCGGGACGGTGTACGCGCTCGATTATCGGGAGGCCGCGCCGGCGCTCGCGCACCGCAATCTGTATCGCCACGACGACACGGTGCTGGCGGAGCTCGCGCGTCGCGGGCCCCTCGCCGTCGCGGTGCCAGGGGAGGTCGCGGGACTCGAGGCCGCGCGTGTCCGCTTTGCGCGGCTCTCGCGCACGGAGCTCCTGGCGCCGGCGATCGCGCTTGCGCGCGACGGTTTCCCCATCGGCGCGCATCTCGCCGCCGAGATCGCCGGCAACGCGGGCGCCCTCGCCGGCACGCCGGCGCTCGCGCGTCTCTTTCTGCACGACGACGGCTCACCGCGGCGCGAAGGCGAGCCGGTGCAGTTCCCGGCGCTCGCGGCGACGCTCGCGGCGGTCGCGGCGGCCGGCGCCGACGGCTTCTATCGCGGCTCCGTCGCCGCCGCGATCGCGCATACGGTCGACGGCAGCGGCGGCATTCTCACCGCCGACGATCTCGCGAAGTACCGGCCGCAATGGCGTACGCCGCTCCACGTCCGCTACCGCGGCTTCGAGGTATTCACCATGCCGCCGCCGAGCTCGGGCGGCGTGCTCCTCGAGATGTTGAATGTCCTCGCGCACGACGACCTCGCCGCGCTCGGCGCGCGCTCGCCCGCGTACCTGCATCTGCTCGCCGAGGCGATGAAGGACGGCTTCGCCGACCGCGCTCGCTGGTACGGCGACCCGGCGTTCACGACGGTGCCGGTAGCGCAGCTGACATCCGACGCCTACGGCCGGGCGCTGCGCGCGCGCATTCGTCCCGACGCCGTGCTGCCGCCCTCGCGCTACGGCACCGCCCCCGACTCCGGCACGACGCATGTCTCGGTCGTCGACGACGGCGGCATGGCGGTCGCATGCACGACGACGATCAACACCGCATTCGGCGCCATGCTGATGGACGAGGAGAGCGGCGTCATCCTCAACAACGAGATGGACGACTTCGCAATCGCCCCCGGCGTGCCGAATACGTTCGGCCTGATCGGGGGCGAGGCGAACGCGGTCGCGGCGGGGAAGCGACCGCTCAGCAGCATGACACCCGTGATGGCGCGCAGCGGCAGCCCGCGCGCTGGCGAGCCGCCGCCGGAGCTCCTCGCCGTCGGTGGATCGGGCGGGCCGCTCATCATCAGCGCGACGCTGCAAACGCTGCTCGGCTTGATCGATTTCGGGCTCGACGCGCGCGCCGCCGTGGCGGCGCCGCGCATCCACGATCAGTGGGAGCCGGCACGACTCGGGGTCGAGGCCGGGATCGACGAAGGGGCGCGCGCCGAGCTCGCGCGTCGCGGTCACGACGTGCGGGTGATGCCGTTCGCCGGCGCCGTCGAGGCGGCGACTTACCGCGACGGCCGATTCGACGCCGCCGGCGACCCGCGCAAGAGCGGCGGCGCCGTCACGCGCTGAGTCGTCGCCGGCACCCGAGTGGCGGCACCATCAGGCGCTGAGCGGCGACGGGTCGAGCGGCGACGAGCGCTGCGCCTCGCCGTCGGACACGTCGCCGGACGGTAGCGTCGGCAATCGCAGCAGGATCGCAACCGTGAACCACAGGTAGATCACGACCTCGGCATCGCCGAAGTTGTACTGGGTCAGGCCGCCGACCAAGAAGCCGACGACCGCGAGCAGCGCCCCGAGCGCCACGCTGCGCGCCGGCTCGGTTGCGATCGTGCGGTCGTCCGCAACACGCGTATCGTCGGCGACGACCGACGGCGTGGCGCCGACGGGATCGCTCGCGACGATCGGCGGCGTCGCGCCGATCGGATCGCTGGCGACGACCGGGTCGTCGGCGGCGAGCGCCCGCCGGCCGCGCCAGCCGTGGAAGAGCACGACGGCGAAGAGCGCGACGAACGCCGTCAGGCTCAGCGCGCCGCCGTCGACTTGCATCTGGAGAAAGTCGTTGTGCGCGTGCGCGGTCGTGTCGGCGTCGGGATAGCGATCGTAGAACGGTTGGCGGAAGATTTTGTAGTTGCCGTAGCCCCAGCCGAGGAGCGGACGTTCGCGCGCCATGTCGAGGTTCGCGCGCCAGATCTGCGTCCGCCCGATGTTGGCCGGCAGGTCGAACGCCGAGCGCGTGCGGGCGCGAATCCCGGGATCCACGCCGACGAGGAGGAGCAGCAACACCACGAGACCGGTGCCGGCGGCGATCGCCGGCCGCCCGCCGCGGAGGACACCCGTCAAAAGCAGGACGACGGCGAAGGCGAGCCAGACGCCGCGCGTGACGGAGTACACCAGCGCGACCACCATCGCCGTCCACGCACAGAGGAGCGCGACGCGGCCGCGTCCACCGGCGTGCGCGGCCGCCAGCCAGGCGGTCGCGAACGTCAACGGGAAGAGCAGATTGTGGGCGTACGTGATGCCGGAGGGATGAAACCCTTTCACGCGGTAACCCTCGCCGAGCCAGAACGCGTGCAGGCTCGCGGATCTGCCGACGATCGCGCGCGAGAGATCGACCCCGGTGAAGTGCTGCACGACGGCGTACACCGCCACGGCCGCGGCGACCGCGATCGTGATCGCGACGAGACGCTCCACCTCGGCGCGGCTGCGGACGAGGTGGTACGTCGCGAAGTACGCGCCGACGATCCACAGACGATCATACGCGGCGAGCGACTTGAGCGGCGCCGGCGAGAACGCCGTCGAAATGAGCAACGCCGCCAGGAGAACGGCGAGCGGTAGGTCGAGCGGCGAGCGCGGCAGCGCCCGCCGCGACGGCAAGACGAGCCGCCCCGCTGCCCACGACGGGGCGAGCACGGCCCACACGAGCAGCAGCGCGAGCGCCGCCTGCTGTACGGCGATCCCGAGCGGCAGCGCCGCCGCGAACGCCGCGAGCAGCGTCCAGCGGATGCGCTCGGCCGCGGACCGGCGAGAACCTGGGAAATAGTCGGCCGGTTTCTCGCCGGCGGCGACGGATGCGATCGTTGCAGCGGGCGCGCGCATCGTCGGCGAGGGCGGCATCCGCGGCGGCGCTCAGCCGACGACGATCGTGTCCTCGCGCTCGGCGCCGACCGAGATCATCGTGATCGGCGTCGCCGTGAGCTCCTCGAGCCGCGCGACGTAGCGGCGCGCGTTCGCGGGCAGCTCCGCGACCGTGCGCGCGGCGGAGAGCGGCGTCGTCCAGCCGCGCATCTCCTCGTACTCCGGGACCGCGGCATCGAGAAGACGCGTGCTCGCCGGCACGCGGGTGAAGCGCTCGCCGTTGGCGCGATAGGCGATGCAGATGCGGAGCGGGTCCATACCGGTCAGCACGTCGAGCTTGGTGAGCGCGATCCCCGTGAGACCGTTCAGGCGCGCCGCTTGCCGCACCAGGACGGCGTCGAACCACCCGCAGCGCCGCGGCCGCCCCGTCGTCGCGCCGAACTCGTCGCCGGTCTCGCGCAGGCGTTCGCCGATCGGGCCGCGCTCCTCGGTCGGGAAGGGACCGTTGCCGACGCGCGTCGTGTAGGCCTTGCAGATGCCGACGATCGCTTGCGACTCGTTCAGGCCGATGCCGGCGCCGGCGCAAACCGCGCCCGCGACCGTGTTCGACGACGTCACGTACGGGTACGTGCCGTGGTCGACGTCGAGCATCGTCCCTTGCGCGCCCTCGAAGAGGATGCGCCGGCCGGCGTCGATCGCGTCGTGGAGGTAGAGCGCGGTGTCGGTGACGTAGCGGCGCAAGCGATCGCCGTAGCGGCGGTACGCGTCGTAGATGACGTCGAACTCCATCGCCTGTTCTTTGAGGATCGACCGGAGGTAGATGTTCTTCTCCTCGAGGTTGCGCTCGAGCTTCTCGCGGAACGTCTCCTCCTCGAGGAGATCGACGAAGCGGATGCCGGTCCGCGCCATCTTGTCCTCGTAGGTCGGCCCGATGCCGCGCCCCGTCGTCCCGATCTCGCCTTTGCCGCGCAGGCGCTCGCGCGCGAGGTCGATCGCTTTGTGGTACGGCATGATCAAGTGCGCCTCGTCGCTGATCTTGAGGCACGCGTCGTCGGTCAAGTAACCGCGCGCGCGCAGCGCCGTCATCTCCGAGACCAGCACCTCGGGATCGACGACGACGCCGTTCGCGATGACGCAGATCTTCCCCTGATGCAGCACGCCCGCAGGGATCAAGTGCAGCACCGTTTTCTGCTCGCCGACGAGCAGCGTGTGGCCGGCGTTGTTGCCGCCGCCGAAGCGCACGATGATGTCGGCGTCGCGGGCGAGGATGTCGACGACCTTGCCCTTGCCCTCGTCGCCCCACTGCACGCCGACGACGATGACGGTGCTCATCGGCCGCTCACAGCTTCAGTAGCTGCGCCGAGATGATCTCCGGCGACTGGCGCAGCTCCGCGAGCGCCGCCTCGGGCACGGCGTCGTCGACGTGGAAGAACGAGATCGCGCGGCCGCCGATCTTCTCGCGCCCGAGCTCGAGACCGGCGATGTTGATGCCGCGGGCGCCGAGGAGCGTGCCGACGCGGCCGACGACGCCGGGGACGTCGCGGTTGTTGAGCATCAGCACGTACCCCTCCGGCACCGCCTCCATGTAGAAGTCGTCGATGCGGACGAGGCGCAGGATGTCGCGGCCGAAGATCGCGCCCTCGACCTCGCGCGTCCCCGACGTGCGCGCGACCGCCACCTTCATCGAGTTGACGAACGCGCTCGACTTGCTGGCGCGCGCCTCGCGCACCTTGATGCCGCGCTCGCGCGCGATCGCCGGCGCGTTCACGTAGTTGACCGCCGCGTCGAGGAACGGGCTCAGGAGGCCGCGCAGGATCGCGTTCGTCACCGGCCGCGCGTCGAGATCCGCCACTTGGCCTGCGTACTCGACGCTCAGCTCGCTCACCGGATCGGGCGAGAGCTGCGCGACGAGGCTGCCGAGCTTCTCGCCGAGGCTGAGGTACGGCTGCAGGAGCGTCAGCATCTCGCGGCTCACCGACGGCATGTTGACGGCCGACTCGACCTCGCCGCGCAGCAGAAACTTCGTCACCTGCTCGGCGATCGCGACCGCGACGTTGACCTGCGCCTCGCTCGTCGAGGCGCCGAGATGCGGCGTCGCGATCACCTGCGGCAGGCGCAGGAGCGGGTGGTCGGCGGCGGGCGGCTCGTCGACGAAGACGTCGAGCGCGGCGCCGGCGACGTGGCCGGAGGCGATCGCGTCGGCGAGGTCCTGCTCGTCGACGATGCCGCCGCGCGCGCAGTTCACGAGCCGCACGCCCTTCTTCATCTTCGCGATCGCGGCGCGGTTCACGAGGCCGCGGGTCTCCGGCGTGAGCGGCGTGTGCACGGTGATGAAGTCGGCCCTCCTGTAGAGCTCGTCCAGCGTGACGAGCTCGACCTTCATCCGCGCCGCCGCCTCCGCGGTGATGAACGGATCGAAGGCGATGATCTTCATGCGCAGGCCTTGCGCGCGCTCGGCGACGATCGCGCCGATGTTGCCGAGACCGATGACGCCGAGGGTCTTGTTGCAGACCTCGCTGCCCTCGAACTTGCTGCGTTCCCACTTGCCGGCGTGCAGCGACGCGTCGGCCTGCGGGATCCAGCGCGCCAGCGCCAGCATGAGGGTGATCGTGTGCTCGGCGGTCGTGACGTTGTTGCCGCCGGGCGTGTTCATCACCACGATGCCCTTTTTGGTTGCGGTCGCGACGTCGACGTTGTCGACGCCGATCCCGGCGCGGCCGATGACGCGCAGACGTCCGGGCTCGCGCAGGATCTCCGCCGTCACCTTGGTGCCGCTGCGGATCACCAGCGCGTCGTACTGGCCGATGGTGGCGGCGAGCTCCGCCGGCGGCAGTCCGGGCTTGAACTCGAACTCGATCTCCGAGTTGGCGCGAAAGATGTCGACGCCCTGGGGCGCGAGCTTGTCGGTCGCGAGGACGCGGTACGTCATCGGCCTCTCGCCGTCGCTACCGGCGTCGTCACGGCCGCGTACGCCCATGCTTGGAACGTCATCGCCGCCTCACGCCGGCGGGACGGGCGGCATGCCGTCCATCAAGACCGCCTCGGCGGCGCCGATGCCGGCGCCGAACGCGACCCGCTGGCCGAAAGCCGCGAGCGCCATCTCGAGCGCCGCGATCGCGGTCACGATGTCGAACGCGTCGATGTAGCCGAGGTGCGCGATACGCACGATCTTGCCCTTCAGCTGATCTTGGCCGCCGGCGAACGTCACGCCGACCCGGTCGCGCAAATAGCCGACGATCTTTCCAGGCACGCCGTCCGGCAGGTAGATGCCCGTGGTCGCCGGGCTCGGGCACTCGGGCGCGACGAGCCGCAGGCCGAGCGCTTGCGCGGCGGCGCGGGTCGCACGCGCGAGCCTTGTGTGGCGCGCAAAGACGTTCGCCAGCTCCTCGGCGAAGATGAGCTGCAGCGCCGCGTGCGTACCGCTCACGAGCGAGATCGCGGGCGTCCACGCGGTCGTGTGCTTCTGCTGGTTCTCGCGCTCGCGCTTGAGATCGAAGTAGAAGCGCGGCGTCTTGGCATTCGCGACGCCGCGCCACGCGCGCTCGGAGAGCGCGAGGAACGCGAGACCGGGCGGCAGCATCAGCGCCTTCTGCGAGCCGGTGATCAACACATCGATGCCGAGCGCGTCCATCGGCAGGTCGAGCACGCCGACCGCGGTGATGCCGTCGACGACGAGCAAAGTCTCGCGCTCGCGCGTGAGGGGTGCGACCGCCTCGACCGGGTGCAGCGCCGTCGTCGAGGTCTCGCTCGCCTGCATCAGCACGAGTCGCGCATCGGGGTGCTCGCGCAGCGCGCGTGCGACCGCGTCGGGCTCGACGGCGCGGCCCCACTCGACCTTCAGCTCGGTGACGGCGAGGCCGTACGCGGTCGCGATCTTCGTCCAGCGCTCGCCGAACTTGCCGCCGTTGACGACGATCACGCGATCGCCCGGCGACGTCGTGTTGGTGACCGCGGCCTCCATCGCGCCGGTGCCGGACGACGCCAGGATCAGCACGTCCTCGCGCGTCTGAAAGAGGCGCTGCAGACCCGCTTGCACCTCGGCGAAGACCGCTTCGAACTGCGGCGTGCGATGGTGGATGATCGGTTGCGCCATCGCGAGGAGGACCTCGGGCGGCACCGGCGTCGGACCTGGAGCGAGCAAATATTTTTTCAGCATCGTCAGCTCATTCGTTCCGGGCAAAAAAAAGCCTGAACCTCGTCATATCAGAGGCCCAGGCGGACGGCTCCTGAAGGTCGCACTCCCTCGTGGTGCTCCACGCGATCGCCAGTCGTGCGTACCAACGTTTGTGTCGAAAGCGGGGACGGTAACGAAGGCTCGCGGGACTGTCAAGGCGACGCGCCGCGAGCGATCGTCGCGCACGTCATACTGGAACGCGAACCGCGGGCGTCGTAAGTAGGCGCCTTGCAGACGGCGCCGACGCGCACACGCGATGAGCGTTCTCAGGGAGAGCATCTACGATGAAATGCGTACGGACGATGGTAATCGGGGTCGTCTTGCTGGTGAGCGGACCGGCGTGGTGTCAGGCGCCCGCGGGCAGCGCGGAGCCGGGCACTGCTGCCGCTGACCGCCCGGCAGCCGCTACAGCGGCACCTGGAACGGCCGCCGATACCGGTCCGGCAACCGCCGAGACCGCGACCGCTCCGGCAACCTCGGGACGCGAGGTCGACACGACCGCGCCCTCGATCGAGGGGCGCGAGGTCGTCGATACCGCGACGTCGCGGCGCCGCCTCGAGGAGTTCCGGCACACGTCGGTGGCGCCGCAGATCTTCGTCCATCAATGGCGCTACGGGGAGCCGTCGATTCCCATGCCTGACAGCCGCAGCGCCGACCAAGCCGTCGCGCAGATGACCCTTGCCGAGGCGATCCAGGCAGCGCTCCAGCACAACCCGGGCATCGCGGCGCAGCGCCTCACGCCGCTGCGCACGGTCGAGGACGTGAACAACACGGAAGCGGCGTTCGATCCCGATTTCATCGTCGACGTCAACAAGGACCGGAGGGAGGCGCCGAACGCGTCCGCACTGTCATCTACTCGCATCAACGTCACCGAGGACGTGAACTGGAACGTCACATTGAAGAAGCTCTTGCGCAGCGGCGCGAACCTCGAGGTCGACTTCACCAACAACCGATTCGTCTCGAACGCGACGTTCCAAGGGCTGAGGCCGCAGTACAAGCCGGAGCTGGTGTTCTCTCTCAATCAGCCTCTACTGCGAAACTTCGGCTTGAACTTCGCGTACCTGCTCGTCACCGTCGCCGGCATCAACTCCGAGCAGACGGCGTACGCGTATCGGGCGCAGCTCGCGAACTTCGTAAAGAGCGTCGTCCAGGCGTACTGGAACGTGGTGAACGCGCGTGAGACGCTCGTCGTACGACGCAAGTCGCTGGCGCTCGCGCAGCAGACTCTGCACGAGAACGAGGAGCGCGTCCGCGTCGGATTGCTCGCGCCGGTCTCGGTCACGGAGGCGCGTAGCCAGGAGGCGACGCGCGAGTCCGACGTGATCGTCGCCGAGGGCGCCGTCGAGGTCGCGGAGCAGACGTTGCAGCAAACGGTCTATCTGCACCGCGACGACACGTTCGTCCCGCGGCGTATCGACCCCGTCGAGCCGCCGCGCGTCGAGCCGGTGCAGGTCGACGTCGCGCACGCGCTCGAGGTCGCGCTCGAGCGTCGCCCGGAGGTCATCGCGCAGAATCTCGACCTGCGCGCGAAAAATCTCACCGCGCGCGTGCGCGAAAATCAGCTGCTGCCGCGCGTCGATGCGATCACGAACTTCGGTTTGAACGGTCTCTCCGGCAACCAAGTGCCCGTGAGGCTCAACAACGGCACGCTGACGACGAGCCCGTTCGGCGGCTCCTACGGCAAGGCGCTCGATCGCCTGACCTCGACGGACTTCTACTCCTACGGCGCCGGCGTCGAGATCGAGGTGCCGCTCGGCAACGCCGCCGCGAAAGCGCAGTACTCACAGGCGCAGATCGACGTCGCGTCGTCGGAGCTGAATCGCCGCCAGCTGCTCTCGAACGTCACCCTCGAGGTGCAAAAGGCGGTCACCGACGTCGTTACGAACGTGAAGCGCCTCCGCGCCACGCACCTCGCGACCGAGCTCGCCGAGCAAAACCTCCGCGACCAGACACGCCGGCTCGAGGTCGGGATGGCGACGACGAAAGACATCCTCGACTTCCAAGATCAGCTCACCACCGCGCGCGGCAACGAGGTCCAGGCGCAAATCGACTACAACGTTTCGCTCGCCGAGCTGGAGCGTTCCAAGGGGACGTTGCTGGATCAGTACTCGGTCGTCGTCGAGGTGCCCGGTAAGCGCTTCGTTCCGTGGTGGGCGAAGTTTTAGCGGTCCGCCGCCAGTGTCCCGTCCCGGAAATTCGTTGCATAAGTCTGCGAGGGATTTTCAGCCCTGCCAAGGCGCGACGACGAAGGAATAGTCTAGACTATTTCGAGGAGGAGCAACGCGGGCAGGGCTGAAAAGACCCGCAGAGTTATGCAACGAATTTCCGGGACGGGACTAGCACGCGAGGGGCGGCGTAGCAGCGTCTCGGCGCGCTAACGGACGAGCTCCACGCGGCGGGCGCTCCCCGGAGCGCGCGCGAGTTTCCGGTCGCATGTGAGCACGATCGTGTCGAGGACTTCGGCGAGTGCCACGTAGACGGCGTCATACGCCGTCAGGTTCTGCCGGAGACTCCAGATGCGGTCGAGGAGCGGCTCGTGAGCATGCCGCTCCAGATCGAGCGCGTGCAGGTCGTCGAGCGCATCGCCCGATCGCCGGATCCGCAGCTGGACGTGGCCCTTAGTCGCGCGCACGCCGCCGCGCCGAGATCACCTGAAGGCGCTCGTCCGCCGCGAGACGGAGACGGTCGACTGCGAAGCCGGCCGCGCGGAGCTCGCGGGCACTCGGGTATGCAAGGCGTTGCCACGCGG
>WNFR01002026.1_pt1 | contig 21387 bp, 13 predicted proteins | sample 5400221 | NCBI WGS metagenome assembly WNFR01 (sample SAMN13153357, study PRJNA577476) | soil metagenome | isolation source: 40 cm soil under Madrone tree | place: USA:California | collected 2016-06-14 | reverse complement strand
GAGCCAGCTTCTCTAGTTCCTGTCGTTGCTCATTTGAAAGTTTGACTTCTGGTGCTACTCGCATCGTCTCTACCTCCGTTGAAGTTAATACGATGCTCAATATTCATTGTTTCGTTATTTGTGATGCACTACACTAGGAAGGCGAAGCAAGGTGGGAGAAGCGCGCAGCGAGCTTGCGCTGTGCTACTGGCGTGCCGGTGCATTCGATGAAGCCCGCGTGATGCTGCAAGAGGCGCTGGATGAGTTCGACGAAAGCGATATCGAGCAACTAGCCATCACTTTACTCCGCAGAGCCATAGTCGAAAGATCTTCAACGAGACTCAGTGATGCTCTGAGGATTTACAACGAAGCTTCACCTCTATTTGCTCAGATAGATGATCACTTGCTCACGGCCCATTTTCATCACGGCTTCGCGAACGTATTAAATCAGCTCGGTACGGCTGAACATCGCGAAGACTATGTTGACCGGGCCTTAATCGAATACGCAGCAGCAAGTTTCCACTTTGAGCAAGCCGGTCATATCCGGGTTCAAGCTTGCGTTGACATCAATATCGGATTCCTTTTCTTCACGCTTGGGAAACTTCCAGAAGCGCATAAGCATCTGGATCGCGCTCAAGTGATGCTTACCAAACTGAAAGACAATCTGCACCTTGCGCGGGTAGATGAGACTAGAGCGCGCGTCTTACTTGCCGAAGGACGCTTAGTCGAAGCCGAGAAAACCGTTCGCACGGCCGCGCATGTACTCGAAAAAGGCGATGAGCTTTCATGGCTCGCAGAAACTCTGACAACGCATGGAATCACATTGGCCCGTTTGAATCATCCGGATCAAGCGCGAGCGGTTTTGGAGCGGGCAGTCAATATCGCCGAGCAAGCTGGCGACTTTGAATGCGCCGGTTTGGCGGCGATGACTATTGTTGAGGAACTTGATAGACACCTATCCGACAAAGAAGTGTGCGAGACAATCGATCGTGCCGGGACACTATTAGAAAAGACACAGGACACCGCCACTCTTCGGCGACTGGCTACGACCTTCAGGTCACTGTTCCGAGCCCGCGCCGTGCCCGCGCCGCTTGATTGGACTAACTTCTCTTTTAAGGATGCGGTGCGTAAGTACGAGTCTCATATTATTAAGCTGGCACTAAGCGAAACCAGCGGCAAGGTGACGGCGGCCGCGCGCTTACTCGGATTCAAGCACCATCAGAGTTTGATTGCTTTGATAGACAGCCGGCATAAGGACTTGCTTGAAACGCGAGCGCCTGTGCGTCCGCGAAGGCATCATCTTCTCGAACACCCGAAGCGCAAAAGAAAGAGTTCCGCATGAGCCTGGAGGTTGGGGACGAAAGTGAAAGCTAATGTCAGGCTTTGGGAATGAGTGAAGGCATAGACAGCGAAAGTTTTTCAAACAATCGTGTGAGGGTTACGCGTTCCTTGAATCGCATTCCAGTATGATGCGGTGTGCAACCTTTCGCTTATAACTTTTGCGAGTGAGCGCGCCAGTTCTCGGTTGCATGATCATGTTCGATCAGTCGTCCGAAAAAGGTCTTGACATTTATTTTAGTCAGGCGTAACGTGCGCGCCATCCCCAGCACGCTCTTTTGCAGTAGTAGTAAGCGGGCTAGCCTCCGAAGCTTGCGTCTCCCGCAAACTCGCCAGTTAGCCATCGTCTCCAACTAAGCGCTTCTCGTCAGCGCTTCCGATATTCGGAGGGGTCTCATGTCTTCCGCTAACCAATACGCCGGGACTTTGGTCAGGCGAGCTGTAACCATCACACTCGCTATCTGCTTGTTAACCAGTTCAACGCCCGCTGCACCACAGACCATTGTTTTCGTGGCGACGGAGTCCGTCACCAGTTTTGCTTTCTGGTATCACGCCAGCGGCCTTTGGAAATTGGTCCAAGGCCAAGGCACCGGCAACGCCAAAGGTCAAGAGAAACAGGCAGACCGGGATGCGAAGATTGACCGACTCCAAGTCTTTCCTAGTGATGCGACGGTAGATCTAAGCGACCACGTGAGATTCTCGGCAGTCGCTTACGATCGCAACGGTGATACTGTCGGTGGAGTTAAGATCAAATGGAACGGTCAGGGTGCAACGCCGCAGGCGCGTGTCCGCATTTCTCCGCAAGGCGAGTTCGAGGCGACCTCTCCCGGTTCATTCACTATCACGGCGCAGGCGGGCGCGAAGACAGCGCAGGTCACGGTCACGGTGCGCGCCGGGATCAAGCGAGATTTGAAAGCGTCTCCGATCAGCACGCATGAGGTCTCGTCGCGCGACGTTCTTACTGTAAAAGTTGGGTCAGCCAAGGCGCAGGAAAAGTCTGAAGGCAGCGCGCCACTTCAGTTCAAAGGAAGGAACCGGCAAGGCGGAAACGTCGCAGACAGGCGAGCGCACAGTACCGCCGCAAAGGTCACAATTGCGCCAGAGCCGATGCCGCAGGGTGGCGGCGGAGGTTGGGGCGACAGTAACTACTGGTCGGCAGGCAGACCAGAGAATCGAGTCGCTGATCCGCCGGGCGCCTCCGTTGATGGCGGCGCGGGCAGCGGAAACTTTCAATTTGCCGCGCCGGTGGTGAGCATGCCCGGCCGCGGAATCAACATTTCACTCGCCCTCGCATACAACTCCCGGCTTTGGAACAAGGCTAACACGCAAATCAGTTACGATAATGATCGCGGATGGCCGGCGCCAGGTTTCAACCTGGGTTTCGGCAAACTGCTTGGCATGGGTGTTTACAATGGCGGCATGCTCGTCGACGCTGATGGGACTCGTCACAGCTATACCGGCTCAATCACCTCTTACAATTGGGGCACCTATGGTGTCATGCATACGACTGATGGTTCATTGATTGATTACACCTACTGGACCGGCACGGGCGGCGGACTCACCTGGGCACAGCTCCGGTTGCCAAATGGAACTGTCGTCAATTATGGCGCGGCGGGCCCAGGCGCGATTTACCCCACTTCTATAGAAGATGCCAACGGCAATTGGGTCTCAATTACCTACGTCAACAACGCCGGACCTAGGATTCAAACAATCACGGACACCCTCAACCGCACGATCAGTTTCTCGTACGACTACAACAACCTGCTAACGGCAATTACCGCTCCCGGTTTGAGTAGCGGCACACGCACAGTCGTCAGGTTGCACTATCACCAACTCGGTCTGAGCTATGGGTTTAGTGGGCTCACGCCTTCGGTGCGCGACTCATATCCATGGGTAGTTGACGCAATTTATTACCCGGGGACCAGCACGGGATATTGGCTAAACGATTCTGACTCGTATTCGAGCTACGGCATGCTGGCCAAGATCGTTGAGGAACGAAGCATGGGTTTTTCTGCTTCTTCACTTAATGACATGGGCAGCGTGTGGGAAGGTTCACGAACTCGTTTTGAAACCTACAATTATCCGCTGACGCCAAACTACAGCCTGACTGACGCGCCAACATACACATCAAAGACTGAAAGTTGGACCCGCGATGGGTCAAGCACCATCGATCAGGCAGTGACCAATTACGAAGTCCACGAGAATGACAGTCCACGCGTCACAATAATCACGCTGCCAAACGGCACGAAGAGTAAGCAGCTGGCCTTCAATGCGCCGGGTCAATACAACGATGGGCTGGTCTATCATGATGAGACTTACGTGACTGACGGCCAGCCGCTGCAGAGCAGTAACTCTTATTGGGAGCAAGGTGCCTATAACACTCCGAGGCCGACGAGAGTCGAGAAGACTGATGAGCAGGGACAAACCACGGCGGCGGCGTTCACCTATGGAAGCGCTTACAATCAAGTAACCGAAGTTCGGAATTACGACTACGGCGGCAGCTCGCTCCTGCGCGCCACTCGCACGACCTATCAGAACAGCGCCAGTTACACGAATCGCCACATTTTTATTCTTCCGCTCTCTGTGGAAGTGTATGCGAGCGATTATGCGACGCGGGTTTCGCGGACCGAGTACCAGTACGATGGGCAGCCTTTGAGTGCCACCCCAAATGTCGTCGAACACGATCAGGCGTTCAATCCTTATGCCGACGCCGAAGGTTTTTGCTACTGGGATTATGACTGGAACGATGGCGACTGTAATGGCAGTTGCATGCCTAACTGCTGGGAGTGCATTCAGGATCCGTCTTGCGATGGTTATTGTCCGCAGTATTACACTTGCCCTTATGACTCTTCTACCGACTATCGAGGCAACGTTACGCAGGAAACCAGTTATGCCGATGCGACAGCTCTGACGGGTGCAGTCACGGAAACGCGGCGGTACGACGTCACCGGCAATCTGGTGAAGGCATCCACATCGTGCTGCGAACAAACCAGTTTCAATTACACAGCCGACACACAGTACGCGTATCCGCTTTCGAAGACGCGCGGCTCAGCGACTGACGCGTACGCCCAGGTGACGACGAGCGCGACTTATGATTTCAACACGGGGCTGGGGCGTTCGGCGACGGATGCCAACGGACGCATATCGACAACGAATTACGACACGAGCACGCTGCGGCCTACGAGCGCGATCTCGCCCACCGATGCCCACACTGATTATGCCTATGACGACGCGGCGATGACGGTCACTCAGACAACTTACCTTACGGCGGGCGTTAGCGGCGCGATCGCCGATCAAAACGTGAAGTATTTAAATGGCGTTGGCCAAGTGCGACAAGAGCAAGCGCTCGGGGTGGGCAGCGTCTGGGACTTGGTCGACACAAGCTATGACAACATGGGCCGCCTATCCCAGCAGACACGGCCCTATCGCAGCGGCGACACGCAGTATTGGACGGTATTTACTTATGATGCGCTCGGCCGGACTGCGACAGTGACGACGCCTGACGGCAGCATGACGCACACTTTCTACAATGAGGCTACGCGACCGAGTGTGGCTTCTAGCAGTTCGGGAGAAACAACGCGCGCACAGGACGCCTGGGGCCGCGAGCGTTGGGGCCGCACAGATTCCAGCGGACGTCTGGTTGAAGTTGTCGAACCCGATCCGGGCGGCGGCGGTTCGGTCGCCAGCAACGGCATGGTCACAACTTACAGCTACAACACGCTCGGCAATTTGACGCAGGTGACCCAAGGAGCGCAGACCCGAGCTTTCAAATACGATTCGCTTGGACGCTTGACAGCCCAGAAGCTGGCCGAGATGAGCGCCACGCTTAATGACGGCGGAACCTATGTTGGCTCGGGGACCTGGAGTGATGTGTTTACTTATGACGAGCGCTCGAACCTGATCTCGCGCACAGACGCGCGTGGGGTGAAGACGGTTTACACGTACAACAGCGACCCGCTGAATCGGCTGCAATCGGTTTCTTGGGACACGAGCGGCTTTGGCGACAGTGCCAACCCAATTCTTGCGGCAGCCACTGTTACTTACAGTTATCGCACTAAAGCCAGTCCTTCAGACTTGAAGGACGTAACACAACCGATCAGCGTCACCGCTGCCGGCGTAAGTACTGAAAGCTATAGCTATGATACGGATGGGCGAGTGAGTTCAAAAACTTTGACGTTGACCAGTCGACCGTACTATCCGTTCTTAACGGATTACATGTACGACTCGCTGGATCGTGCGAACGACGTGCGTTATCCGGCAGAGTACGGCAACGGTAGCGCGCCGCGTAAACTGGTTCATCACGATTATGACATCGCCAGCCGCTTGACTGGTCTTACATTTGGCGGTCAATCCTTGGCGTCGAATATTCTTTACAACGCGGCCAGTCAGGCGACCTCGCTTAGCGTGGGCACGGGCACGAATCAAGTGACCGAGGGGTACACGTATAATGCCCAGACCAGTTTGCTCGACAGTCAAACAGCAACGCGTAACGGTAGTCCCCTGCTTGATCTCTCGTACGATTACGCGGGGGCGAACGGTAAACGCACCGGACAGCTCACAAAGATTTCAAACAATCGCGATCACAACAAGGATCGCGGTTACGAATACGACGCGCTGGGCAGATTACAGCGGGCCACGGGTGGGCAGAACGTCAACTGGGCGCAACGCTATTACTATGACCGCTACGGCAACCGAAATAACGTCTATTCCTACACAGCCGACCAGTATGTAAAGAACTTCTATCAGTCGGCTCTTAACCGTCAGCCTACCCAAAGCGAGTTGCAGTCCTGGTTAGGCACTCTTCAATCAGCTTATGCGCAGGGACAATCACAGTTTCTCGGCGCCATGCAGAACCTTGGCGAAACTGTCTTCAGCTCTCAGGAATACGCCAATCGGAACCGCAGCGATCACGATTATGTTTATGACCTTTACAGAGCATTTCTGCTGCGTGACCCGGATGCGGGCGGTTGGACCTTCTGGGAAAATCAGGTGCCCACTAACGGACGGGCAGCAGTTCGTAATGGCTTTAATTGGTCTCTTGAGTTCAATTTGAAAGTAAGCGGCACCAGCCCATACACGCCGCCCGGCGGCGCGACTGTGCCCCGCGACGGCTGGGAAGGGATCTGGTATGACTCGGCGACAAACCGTGTTGCTGTTCCGGGTTGGAACTACGACGCAGTAGGTAACCAAACCCGCGCGCAGAACGGCGCCGGCGTGTGGCAGCGTTTTCAGTACGACGCTGCGAATCGCTTGGTGAAGGTCAAAGCTGACGACAACACGACGGTGCTGGCTATCGACACTTACGGCGACTCGAATGCGCGGCTCGTCAGCGACGAAGGAGGTTACCGCACTTACTACGATTTCGAAGGCGGCATTGTCATTAGCGAGTACACCGAAGCTGATAACTCAACTACGGTTGCATGGTCTAAGAGCTATGTCTATCTTGGCAACAGATTGCTTTCGACGCTCACTCCAAACGGAAGCGGCGGCGAAGCACTTGAGTTTGACCATCCTGATCGATTAGGCACGCGGGTCGTTACTAATCCATCAAATGGCACTTCATATGAACAGGTGACACTTCCTTTCGGCGCGCCTCTGGACACCGAATCGACCGGCGCAACGAAACGAAGATTTACGTCTTACGACCGAAGTGCAACCACCGGCTTGGACTATGCGAACAACCGCCACTACGACTCGCAACAGGGAAGGTTCACACAAGTTGATCCAATCGGCATGGGCGGCTCAAGCCTCGCTAGCCCCCAATCGCTAAACCTTTACGCCTATTGCGGCAATGATCCCGTCAATAACCTTGACCCAAGCGGTCTGTTTTGGGGCAAGCTTTTGGGATTCATAAACAAGGTAATAAAGTGGTTAAAGGTAGCTGTGGCAGTCGCCATTATTGTGCTTACAATATGGTTTGCTCCCTTGCTTACTGGAATAGCTATTGCCAAGGCGTTGGCATTGGCGGGGGCACTGTTTGGTTCTGCGCTTGGCCCAAGGTGGCTTCAGACCGCCATAACAATTGGTTTCGCTGTCGTTGGTATCTACCTTCAAGGGCCACAGATCATTTGGAACTTTGCGCAAGCCGGTGCCCGTGTCGCTGACCGCGTATTAAGCGCTATCGGCTGGCTTAACGTGGTTGGAACAGTGACCAGATATCTCGCGAACACTCAACAACTGCCCGGCCCAAAACCCGAACCCGCTCCCGAGGGGTCTTCAGCCCGCAAGTTTCAGAAGCTGTCTCCTTGCGTTCAGAGCAGGCTAAAGCCTTATTTCCCGGATATTGATCTTAACAAGGTCCGGATTTTCGAGGGAATTCCTGCGTACGTCCATGGAGATCCGCCAGCCTACACAGAAGGCTATGCCATATACTTCAAGAAAGGGGAATACGATCCGAATTCTGTCGACGGGCTCGCAGATATCGGACATGAATTGACCCATACGCGACAGGCTGCGCGACTTGGTTGGACCACATTCGCAAAACGTTACTTGCAGGAGTACTTTGAGAATAGAAGCTGGGGAATGAATGATCGCGATGCTTACCTAAATATCTCGTTCGAGATCGAGGCCAGGAAAGTGGGCGACATGATTCGGAAAGATCTAGCAAATTTATCAAGAGACTTCGGAGGGCGAGATCCATGTCCAAAATGAAGCTTTGGTTACTTGGATTGGCTTGCGTACTGATTTTGGGTTTCTTGACGGCATGTGTTCCCCCGACACCGCCGGAATGTAGGGCATTTCTCAACTCGCCAAGGGAGGAACGGCACGCGGAGTTTCGCAAGTACGATATCGAAAAGCAGCTTGATGTCTATCTTTGTACGACGAAAGCTGAATTGCCGGATGTCGGCTTAGCTGATGAGATGGCCAATAGAGGCGAGGTGGTAATTGGCCCGATAATCGCTAAACTAAAATCGGTATCGAGCGAGACCGACAAGTACGAGATGATCCATCTACTTGAGATAATGTCTGAACGAGGTTACTTGCAGGGCAAGAAAGACGTAGTCGCACAAATCAGTGATGTAGTAGGGTCGATCAAAACGGACTCCATCAAGCAGCGTAGCGCTGAGAGCCTGAAAAAGATTCAACTAAACAGCGGCATCAAACCCTTTACATACGTGCCTTGACGATATTGCTGGAGCGATAACCACCGCTACTCAAGCCGAACATGAGTCTTCATCTGTTAAAGCCGGGCGAACCATTTAGGTTCGAAGCAGATTGCCGCGTTCAACTTTATGATGGGAAGGGTATATGCCTTTAGTTTTCGCCATCGCATCTGTGTCGATTAGAACGCTAGCGAAAGCGAACACTCTCAAGCTAAAATCTCAGCACGTTAGTGACTTGTAAATGCTCATTCCGCTTTGCCAGATCAAAGAGGGGGCTCCGCGCAGACCATATAGACTGGCTATAGTTCCTGCCAAAAGTCCGGCTTGATATCCAGTTCATACATGCTCTGTATGAGGCAGCACAAGTTGTGACAGAGGACCTTGCAAAGGGCTTCATTCACCTGAGCCGTTTTTGTCTTACTGCGAAGTGAATCTCCGAACTTCGCTTTGATCATACTGAACGTGGATTCGACATTGCTGCGTTTGTGGTAGTGCTGCATGAACCATTCCTGGTTGTAACAAAAGTAATAATACATACGTCGCCAGACTGGGTTCGGAGTTCTCTTATCCGGATCGCTGTTAGCTTTGAACGGGATGTACGGCATGGCGTTTTGATCCAGCACGGTTTGCAGATTATCGACTGACAAGTAAGCCTTGTCAGCGGACACCTGGGCCATTGTAAAGTTGCGCCCGGTTCTCTGAACGAGTGGTTTGAAATGTGGCGAGTCGCCGGCGAATCGGTCGGTGATGTCCACCGCGGTTACGATGTTGGTTTGAACCCCGCACATCAAATGGACTTTGACCCAATCGCGGGCCTCGAGGAGTTTGGGGTTGTGATGTTTGGCTTGGACCCATTGGATGAACCTGGACGTTGAAAAGCCGGAAGAGTCGACGGCGAACGCAGACTCAACAGTTTGCAATGGCAGCGCACTTTCTTCAATTAGCATTTGCAAATGAGGCGTTAAGAGATCGTTTTCAAAGTACTTAAAGATTGTGTTGTAGGCGGGAACGCGGGAGATATAGCCTTTGGCTCGGGAGTCGCGCAGGTCGCACATGAAGCGACGTGCTGAAACTGTCGAGTAGACCTTGAACGCTGCACTAAAGATCATATCATCGAGCGGCATGCGGGGACGGCCGATCGTCTGAGACGGTTCCCCGATACCTTTACACAGTTCATGCAGGAGCTTTTGAAAGTGTTCTTTCTCGTGTGTCTGGGCCTTGTTGTATGAGGGCCAATCCTGAGAATAAGTCTTCTGACTAATTCTCAGTGTTTCGGTGACTACCGCTTGGCCGTCGGATGTTTGCTCGCGTTCGATCGTGTATTCGACGGCAAAGATGTGTTTACACCGCAGTTTGCGAGATTCAAAGTCAGGACAAGTGCAATGCGGATGTGCAGGATCGGGTTTGACGGTGTAGTAATGATCGCCACCCTTATGCGTCTGGGAAGGTACAAACCATCTGTAGCCGTCATCGCTTCGCTGTAATTTTGCCTTCGCCGCTATCTGCAGCGCTTTCAGTTCTCGTTCTTCCATTGGTAGCCTTGCCTTTCTTCTGGCGACTGGCTCACAATGACTTTAACGGAGATCGAATGCGAGCAATCGCGTTTGGTTTTCAAAGGCTCTGTCGGTTTGCGCCGACAGAGCCTTACTTCGTTAATAGAAGTGTTCTTGTTGATAACATAGCTTTGAGAGCCGCCTCATATCCTGCGCGCCTGGTAGAATTAGAACTTCATATGAGATAGAAATTGAAGGTTCGATTACCCACAGCCACATTTTTTGCTTGCTCCCTATCGGCTCTCGCGATATCATCCGTCACCGACGCAACTGATAAGAACGACGTTCGTCATTTCAGAGGGAACTGCCGAATATGTCTGGAGGACTTCGGCAATACCTGATGCGGTTCTTCACTCGCTGGCCTGTCGGTCCATTTCGTATTTGTCACTTCTCGACTCTTTTGCGCTTTCTAGACTGTGAGACACGTGCCTTACGACGCTTTTTGAGATTGTTTGCCTCTAAGGGCGGTGCCCTGTAAGTACCCCTAAAAACAGGACCAGCCATAGGTAGAGATTTCGGGCTTTTAGGCTAGCAGATATTCTGTGGGTGTCATCTCTCCCAGAGCGTCATGTGGCTGCTCTCTTCGTTGTACTCCCGCAGCCACATTTCGGTTTGTTCACGCACCTCGTTCAGAGTCTGAAACACGAACACGTCGAGTAAGGGGACGTCTGTCATTGACCTCGTGACTGAATGGCCGGAATTCAGTAAATAGCTGCCACGTTGTGCAAACGCGAAAGGCCTACACACCAGGAAGAGTACTTACCAATTGTGCTATTGGGTGTTATGCGATAGTCTATCCGCATCGTAAGACAAGTTTTCTCGCCCAAGTTTGTCCTCAACTATCGCCCTATAGCTCGTATTTGTATTGACTCTGCGTCGGTGTTGGCAGACTAGCCTGCGAACGACTCGACTTGAGTCGGCTGCTGGTACGCGCATGACGGGGCCGATGAGTGACCTAATGCAACTTGTTGTTTTTCGACTGGACGACCAGCGGTATGGATTACCGTTGGCGGTCGTCGAGCGGATCGTTCGGGCCGCCGAACTGACTCCTTTGCCGAAGGCGCCAGCTATCGTGCTTGGAGCCGTTGACGTCGCAGGCCAGGTTCTGCCGGTACTGAACGTTCGGCAGAGGTTCCGCCTGCCTGACCGCGACCTAAGTCCTGCCCATCAATTTCTAATCGCGCAGACAACACAACGTCTAGTGGTCCTCATCATCGATGAGGCTCAGGGAGTTATTGAAGCTCCTGAAGCCGAGATTGTGGATGCTGCTGAGATCGCTCCGTGCCTCGAGCAGATAAGTGGTGTGGTCAAACTCACCGATGGTCTCGTGTTAATTCATGACCTTGACAAGTTTCTTTCGCTGGACGAAGGACGTGCTTTGGACCAGGCGCTGAACGACGAGGCTCCTTATGGATCTTAGCAAAGTGTCGGACAATTTACAGATCCAATTGCGTGAACTGATTGCGCAACGAATCGGGTTGCATTTTCCACCGGGGCGCTGGAGGGACTTGCAACGCGGTTTGTCGGGCGCGTTCGAGGAATTGGGTTTCGCGGACCTAACCAGTGGAGCTGAGTGGCTGTTGTCGACGCCATTGACCAAAGCCCAGCTCGAGGTACTTGTGAGTCATCTCACCATTGGCGAAACATATTTCTTCCGGGAGACGAAAACGTTTCAGGCCCTGTCAGAGAAGATCATATCGGAGTTGGTCCACTTGCGGCGTACGGGTAATCGTCGATTGCGCATTTGGAGTGCGGCCTGTTGCACGGGAGAAGAACCCTACTCGATCGCGATCATGTTACAGCAGGTAATCCCCGACCTGGGAGACTGGCATGTAACTATCCTCGCAACTGACATTAATGCACGCTTCCTCCAGCAAGCTGTCGCCGGCGTGTATGGCGAGTGGTCGTTCCGCGGGACCGCAGCCTCCCTTAGGAACCGCTACTTCAAGCGCACGAAAAATGGACGCTACGCAATTCTGCCGGAAATCAAAAACCGCGTGACCTTCGCGCAGGTAAATTTGGTACAAGACCTTTTCCCGTCGCTCACGTCTGAAACCAACGCCATGGATCTTATCTTCTGCCGCAATGTGCTGATGTATTTCTCACCATCACAGGCACAGAAAGTTGTCCATAATTTGCGGCGCGCATTGGTCCATGGTGGCTGGCTGGTCGTTAGCCCGACCGAAGCGTCACATACATTGTTCACCGACTTTACCCCGGTGAACTTTCCGGGAGTAATTCTTTATCAGAAGGGCCATGTTGATCGCGCGAAAGTACCATCGTCGTTACCGTCGGCGGTGACAGAAGGCGCGTCAGGTTTCGCATCCACATTTGAATTGTCTTTACCTCAGATGCCGTTGGTCACAGACCAGTGCGCGCAACCTATGACTGCCCCGGCGAAGAAAGAACCTGGCGTACATGAACAGCGCCATGCCATCGCCCAATCGCTCTACGAATGTGGGCAGTATGCCGAGGTGGTAGACACGCTGCTTTCGTCTACCGATACGAATCCGGCGCCGGATCTAAGGACGTTTTCCATCCTGACGCGTGCTCTGGCTAACCAAGGCAAACTGGCTGAGGCGCTAACGTGGTCCGAGCGATGGGTCAATGCAGACAAGCTTGACGCTTCCAGCCATTACCTGCGGGCGGTAATCCTGCAAGAACTCGGCGACGTCGAGCAGTCACGCCGTTCACTCCAGACGGCGACGTATCTTGACCCTCGGTTTGTCCTTGCCCATTTCGCGTTGGGCAACCTCGCCCGCAGTCTTGGCAACTTTCCTGACGCGAAAAGACACTTTGCCAACGCGTCACACCTGCTGCGTGACCACAAGACTGACGATGTCCTGCCCGAATCGGATGGCTTAACTGCGAACCGCCTCACCGAAATCATCACAACGATCACTGCCATGCAGGTGACGCCATAGCAACCGACGCGAAACAGATCCTTAGTGAGCGTGCCAGGAGTCTGGCGCGGAGAGCCGAGACGCCTATGGTCTTGCAGAATTCTGTTGAGGTGCTGGAGTTTCGTCTGGCTCAGGAAAAGTATGCGGTCGAGAGCCAATACGTACGGGAGATTCATCCGCTGAAGGAATTGACACCATTGCCGTGCACACCGCCGTTTGTGGTTGGGATCGTCAATGTGCGGGGTCGCCTGGTGCCGGTACTCGATCTCAAGAAGTTTTTGGACTTACCCGAAAAAGGACTGACTGACCTGCACTTCATCATCCTGGTACGCGGCGAAGATTTTGAGGTGGGCGTACTGGCGGATGTCATCGTGGGCGTGCGTTCGATTGCAGTCGACACCTTGCAGCCAACGCTCGGCGCCCTGACGGGCGCTCGCAGTGAGTTCCTGAAAGGCGTGACAGCAGAACGGCTCGTGGTCCTGGACCTGGGCCGGGTCCTGTCCAATAAGAGAATCATCGTGCACGACGAGGTGGAATCGTGAAGCCAAATCAACGGAGGCTCTGATCATGAAATGGAGTGTCGGAACCAAGATGGGCGCGGGGTTCGGCGCGGTGCTGCTGATCTTTGTGATCGTAGGTCTACTTTCCTATCGCAGCACGACGCAACTGATCGGTGCGTCGGAATGGCGGCAGCATACCTATAAAGTGCTGGGCCAACTCGATGCAGTGCTTTCATCATTGCAGGATGTCGAGACCGGTCAACGGGGTTACCTCCTCACCGGAGATGAAAAATACCTCGAACCCTATCAAAACGGGTTGGGCAAGATCGACGCGAGCCTCAAGGAGGTTCGGCGGCTAACGGTGGACAATCCGCGACAACAGAGCCGGCTCGATGCACTCGAGCCGCTGGTTAAAAATCGGCTCGCGTTGGCAAAGGAGACGATCGATGTTCGTCGCGCAGGCTCAGCAGAAGGCGCCGTCCAGATCATCAAGAGTGGCAGGGGTAAGGCGTTTATGGATGAGGTCCGTAAGGTCATAAGCGAAATGAAGAGTGAAGAAGACGAATTACTTCAAACGCGGTCAGCCGAGGCGCAAACCAATGCCAACCGAATGCAGTGGACCATCCTAGTGGGGATGCTAGTGGCGCTGGTGTTGGGTGCTTTGGCCGGATTTGTCATCACACGCAATATCGCCAGGCCGCTCCAGGAACTCACAACAGTTGCGGAAAGGATCACAGTTGGTGATCTCCAGGCAAACATATCCTCGAACGGGCGAGCCGATGAAGTGGGAGTGTTGGCAAAAACATTCGATCGCATGACGTTGTCTTTGCGGACGATGGCAGGCGCGGCGGAAGAGATCGCCGCCGGTGACTTGCGCACGAGCATCAAGGCCCAATCCGCGAACGATGTGCTGGGCAATGCCTTTGCTAAAATGGTGCAGAATCTTCGCGAACAAACTCTCCAGTTGATCGAAGGCGCCAGTGTGTTGAGTACGTCTGCCAGCGAAATTGTTGCCTCGACCACACAACTTGCTTCCAGCGCTACGGAGTCGGCTACAGCAGTGAGCGAGACGACTACCACCGTGGAAGAGGTCCGGCAAACCGCAGAGGTCACCAGCCAGAAAGCCAAAGGCGTTTCCGATAGTGCTCAGAAGGCGGCCGAGATCTCCGACAAGGGCCGTAGATCTGCTGACGCGGCCACCATCGGCATGAATCGGATTCGCCAACAGATGGCGGCGATTTCGGAGAGCATGACGCGCCTAAGCGAGCAGAGCCAAACCATCGGCCAGATCATCGCAACAGTTGAAGACCTGTCAGCCCAGTCGAATCTGTTGGCGGTTAATGCCGCCATTGAGGCGGCGAAGGCCGGCGAGCACGGCAAGGGCTTTGGCGTAGTGGCCCAGGAGGTCAAAAGTCTGTCCGAGCAATCACGCCAGGCAACCAACCAGGTGCGCACGATCTTAAGTGATATTCAAAAGGCCACCACGGCCGCTGTGTTGGCAACGGAGCAAGGCAGCAAGGCTGTGGAAGCGGGCGAAAAACAGACAGGAGATGCAGGTGAATCAATCCAGAAATTAGCCGGGAGTGTGGCTGAAGCGGCGCAGGCAGCTACGCAGATTGCGGCGTCGAGTCAACAGCAGTTGGTGGGGATGGAACAGGTCGCCGTAGCCATGGAGAGCGTCAAGCAGGCAAGCATTCAAAACGTCGCGAGCGCGAGACAATTGGAGACGGCGGCGCGAAACCTGGATGAGCTTGGCCAGCAGCTCAAACATATGGTCGAGCGCTATAAGGTGTGACGAGGGGAAAAGGAGCTGAGTGATTTTCAGAATTTTTGATACTGCGCAAATGGGCGAGAATTCAAAGGCATAGCTGAGTGCGATGAGTACCAACGAAGACCAGTTCCTTCAATCGCTGCGGGCGACGTTCAAGGTGGAAGCCAATGAGCATCTTGAGTCGATAGACGCGGGTCTCCTGGCGTTGGAGAAACCGATCACAGCACAGGAACAACAACCACTGGTGGAGACCGTGTTCCGCGCCGCGCACAGCCTCAAGGGTGCTGCCCGCGCGGTAAACTTCGTCGAAGTCGAGTCCGTTTGTCAGGTGCTTGAGGACGTGTTCGCGGCCTGGAAGCGACGCGAGAGTACGCCGTCAGCGCAAGGGCTGGCCGTCGTGCACCGGGCGCTCGATGCCGTGTCAGAGAATATCTCCGCTCCCCAATCCCAGTCGGATCGGTCGCTCTCCTCTCATGTTCAAGCGTTGCGCAATATAAACCTTACGTCGGTAGTTGCGGCGGAGGAAACCATCAGGGCTGAAACAACTGCGGCGGAATTGGCGCCAGTCTCGTCTTCGGTTGCGATCGACAAAACTCCCGTCATGGAGACGGTACGCATCGGCGTCGCCAAACTGGACGCGCGACTGCTGGAAGCTGAAGAGATGTTAGCCGCGAAATTAGCGACAACCCAGCGGGCCTCAGATCTCCGCCAGTTAGTGGATCGATTGGGCGAGTGGCAGAAAGAGTGGTCGAAAATTCAGCCGCAAGCTCGAGCGCTGCGGCAGTCGCTGGAGCGACCAGCATTACTTCCAGGAGCCGCGTCGAATGCATCACTGAAGGCGCTGGTCGAGTTCTCTGAATGGAACCACGACTACTTTCGATCGCTGGAGAGTAAGGTCGCAACCCTCAGCCGCACGGCCGCTCAGGACAACCTCCTCATTGGGAAGCTGGTGGACGATCTGCTGGAGGATTCCAAGAAGCTACTAATGCTCCCATTGTCGACTCTCAGCGGCTTCTTCCAAAAACTGGTGCGGGATCTCTGCCGTGATCAGGGCAAGCAGGCTGAGCTGGTAATTATTGGAGAGGAGGTCGAAATCGACAAGCGCATCCTCGAAGAAATGAAGGACCCGCTGATTCACATTTTCCGCAACTGCGTCGACCATGGTCTGGAGACTCCTGAACAGCGCGAGCAACAGGGAAAGGAGCCTCGGGCTAAGATTACTCTTGCAGTGTCGCCTTTGAACGGCAACAAAGTTGAACTCGTCATGACTGACGATGGTGCGGGGATTGATATAGAGAGGGTTAAAGAGTTCGCCGTTAAGCAGGGCGTTATCTCATTGGAAGACGCGAAAGGAATCAGTGACCACGACGCGGTGCAGTTGATCTTTCGCGCCGACGTCTCGACCAGCCCAATCATTACTCAGTTGTCGGGCCGTGGTCTGGGCCTCGCGATCGTTCGCGAGCAGACGGAAAAGCTTGGCGGGCTCGCTTCTGTTGAGAGTGTGCGTCATGTGGGAACAACAATTCGCATCGCCTTACCGATCGCCTTGCGAACCTTTAGAGGAATCCTTGTCGAAGCGGCGAAACAGCTGTTCGTTGTGCCAACCGCTCAGGTGGAACGAGTGACACGCTTCAAGCCTGAAGATGTTGAAACGGTTGAAGGTCGAGAGACCCTGGCCTTGAACGGGCGTGCGGTGTCACTGGCGCGTCTAGCTGACGTGCTGGAGTTGTCAAGTGTGGACCCGAATCGCGACGCGCCTGGAGCAACGCCAGTTGTGATCATTGGCGCAGGTGACAAACAAATAGCTCTCGCAGTGGATGCTGTGCTGGATGAACTAGAGGTGCTGGTTAAGCGATTGGGCAAGCCGCTTGAGCGGGTCCGTAACATCGCCGGCGCCACAGTGCTCGGGTCCGGACGGGTAGCACCAATCCTCAGCGTAGCGGATTTGCTTAAGTCCGCGAAACTGATCGCCAGCAAGGCCACTCGTTTCGCTGAAGCGAAGACGCCCGCGGAGGTGGAAGCTAAATCGATACTGGTGGTCGAAGACTCCATCACGTCACGAATGTTGTTGAAGGGCATCCTGGAGTCTGCCGGCTATCAAGTGAAAACGGCGGTCGATGGTGTCGAGGGATTTACCACACTGCGGACGGCAAGATGCGATCTGGTCGTCTCTGACGTCGAGATGCCACGCATGAACGGATTTGACCTCACGGCAAAGATCCGTGCAGATAAGAAACTTGCGGAGCTGCCGGTCATACTAGTGACGGCACTGGAAACGCGCGAGGACCGCGAGCGTGGCATCGATGTCGGTGCAAACGCTTATCTGATAAAGAGCAACTTCGATCAGAGCAATCTGCTCGAAGCCGTGCGCCGGCTGACGTGATTGCCGGTGAGCCTAACACGGAGGGGGCATAGTGGATGACCGACAATAGGATCGACGTTCTAGTGGTGGATGATTCAAAAGTGGCACGGATGCTACTTGTCCAGCTGCTTGAGTCAGACCCCCGGATCCGCGTTATCGACGCTGTCGAAAGCGGTCAGGCTGCTTTGGAATTCCTCGAAGAGCGGCGGCCCGACGTAGTGCTGATGGACATTCAGATGCCGCGTCTGGATGGTTTTGAAACCACGCGCCGCATCATGGAAACCCAACCGTTACCAATCATCATTTGCACGGCCGTTACTGACCCAAAAGAGGTGGCAACCACCTTTCGTTCAATGGAGGCTGGGGCGGTCGCCTGCCTGGAAAAGCCGGTCGCCCCTGAGCATCCTGACCATAGAGAGCAGCTCCGCAGTCTACTGGAGACGATCAAATTGATGTCCGAAGTCAAAGTCGTGCGCCGTTGGCCACGATCACGGTCAAATCTGGCGGTGACCCCACCTCGTCCGGCGGTATTTGATCCCAGCCGCAAGGGGATCAGATTGATTGGCATTGGTGCATCCACCGGTGGCCCGCCGGTGCTTCAAACGATCCTGGCCGGTCTGCCGAAAGATTTTGCTGCGCCTATTCTCATCGTGCAGCACATCGCCCGCGGTTTTCTCTCAGGGTTGGTCGAATGGTTGAACCAGACCACCGGTTGGCAGGTTCACACAGCGGCCCACGATTGTTTGCCGCTAGCGGGCCATGCCTATCTGGCTCCTGATGATCTTCATATGGGTGTCAGCCGAAGTGGCCGAATCCTGTTGACGCACGAAGAGCCCGAGAATAGCTTGCGGCCTGCGGTTTCATTTCTGTTCCGCTCACTGGCGTTAGTCTGCGGACCGGATGCCTTAGGGGTATTGCTCAGCGGCATGGGCAGAGATGGAGCAGCCGAACTAAAACTGATGAAGGACAATGGGGCCACCACCATCGCGCAGGATCGCGAGAGTTCAGTGGTACACGGAATGCCCGGCGAGGCGATCGAATTGGGAGGCGCGACACACGTCCTGCCGGCGGACAAGATCGCGGACACTCTCATTACTCTAGTCAAGCGCAGACAAGCACAAGGGGGAGTTCAAACATGAGCACCGCTGAAAAATCCGGCAGCCCAAGGGTTGAAATACTGATTGTCGAAGACAGCCCCACCCAAGCTCAAAAGCTCCAGTACATTCTCGAGCAGAAGGGATATCCGGTAACCCTGGCGGCTAACGGTGTTTTGGCCCTGGCTGCGGCGCGTCAGAATAAGCCAACCCTAATAATTAGCGACGTGGTGATGCCGGAGATGGATGGCTACGAACTCTGTCGGCAGGTGAAGTCAGACCCCGACTTGGCCGACGTTCCGGTGATCCTGGTTACCACGTTGTCCGATCCCCGGGACGTGATCCTCGGACTCGAGTGTCGTGCCGACAACTTTATCCTCAAGCCGTACGATGAGCGCTACCTGCTCGGCCGGGTTCAGTTTGTCCTGATCAATCGTGAGATGCGCCAGACAGATCAACCAGGCATGGGCCTGGAGATCTATTTCGAGGGTCAAAGGCACTTCATCACAGCTGACCGGCTCCAGATTCTCAATCTGTTGCTCTCGACGTACGAAGCCGCGATGCGCCGAAATAGAGAATTGAGTCTGGCGCAGGACGCATTACAACGGACAAATTCTGAACTACTACAAAGGACCGCCGAACTAGAGGCCGCAAATAAGGATCTCGAGGCTTTCTCCTATTCTGTCTCACATGACTTGCGCGGGCCGCTCCGGGCTATCAATGGCTTCTCCGCCATACTTCTTGAAGATCACGCAGCGGAATTATCTCCCGATGCTCGTCAGCTCTTGACCACCGTAATAGATACGGCCAAGCAAATGAATGCGTTAATCGAAGACCTGCTTCGCTTCTCCCGGCTGGGCACGCAGTCGCTTTCGAAGAAGCCAGTAAACATCGCGAACCTTGTTCATGAGGTTTTGGATGAACTGGGTCGTGATCGAGAGGGCCGACAGATCGAAATCCAGCTCGGAGACTTGCCTGATTGCGTCGGCGATCACGCTCTAATTAAGCAGCTTTTCGTTAACCTCTTGTCGAACGCGTTCAAGTTCACTGGCCATCGTGAGAAAGCGGTGATTGAAATAGGTTGTGCTGAGGATCACGGGTCGAACGTTTATTTCGTACGGGATAACGGCGCGGGATTCGACGTGAGTAAAGCGAGACAATTGTTCGGCGTCTTTCAGCGATTCCATAGCCAGCATGAATTCGAAGGGACAGGTGTCGGACTGTCTATCGTCCAGCGAATAGTCGTTCGTCACGGCGGACGCATCTGGGCTGAGGCGGAGGTAGAAAAAGGGGCTGTTTTCCATTTCATACTGAACTGACGTGAGAACTTGAGGTTGAATACGATCGCCATCCGATGTACGTGATACCCGAACGGGGGTGGCAAAGTCGAAGCGTTCGCTTCCTGTCTTCGCCGCGCGGAAGATGGAGGGCATGGATCGAGACCCTTATCAGAGTTCCCTGGCGAGACCTACGACTCGGTTCCTAATCACCATTTTAATTGTGCCTCTGCTCACGTTCAGTCTGTCATTCGATTTACGTAACGTGTACACCTCGTCAGGACAATTACGCAATGCCCTCAGACTGAAACGGACAACACGGTTCTAATACTACAATGGGTTAGCGACATCATTTCGTCATGAGATTTAGGTAACCGGACTATTTTGCCCATAAAGTCTCCCGCTTGCCCATAAAGTCGGGTCCACCGCTTAGTTTATAGGCAAAGCCGCTCGCTACCGTTGGTCCCAAGATGATGCAACAGGAAGGCGAGACCAGCGTGGTGAAGGCTTTTCTTGGCGTGTCGATTGGCTTTGCTCTGTTCGGAGCGGTGTTTTCAGCAATCATCGCGCTGGTGCTGAGAAGATTGTGAACCCATTGATGTTTGTTCGCGCTCCTCCCACGCGGCTAGTCAATCGCCAACGCTTCCTGCACCAAACGCTGCTGCTCCCGCGTGTGAATCGCATAACTGCCCGTGGCCGGACTGGCTGATGCTTCACGTCCTACATATCGCGGCCACTCACATCGTGGCAGCAAATTTTCCAGACGCGATTCCATGAACGTCCAACCGCCCATGTTCTTCGGCTCTTCCTGACACCACACCAGTTCTTTCGCATTCGGATAACCGGCGAGTATTTCGGTCAGAGACTTCTGCGGGAACGGATAGAACTGTTCGCAGCGAATGATGGCTACTCGATCGTCGCTTGGATTAGATGAGCCCTCCCTGATGCCGCTCGTCAGATCTTCCAGCGAGGATCCGGCCGCGGGCAGACGCAGCAGGCTCTTTGGGGTCATAACGATCAAAGGCCGCTCAAACCCTGTTCGAATCTGCCGCCGCAGCAAATGAAAGTACTGGGCCGGCGAAGTTGGATAACACACCTGGAGATTATTCTCAGCGCAAAGCTGCAGAAAACGTTCGAGTCTCGCACTGGAATGCTCAGGCCCCTGGCCTTCATAGCCGTGCGGCAGGAGCATCGTCAGACGCGAAGTTTGTTGCCACTTGTCCTCGCTCGCGGCCACGTACTGATCGATGATCGACTGGGCGACATTATTGAAATCGCCAAACTGCGCTTCCCACATCACCAGCGCCTCGGCGTTAACTACCGAATAGCCGTATTCAAAGCCGAGTACGCCGGCTTCAGAAAGGGAACTGTCGAAAACTTCAAATCGCCCTCGCGGTGTGTCCGCCGAACGCAATTCAGCCAGCGGCGCCCAGGCCTGCCCCGTCTGTGTGTCGTAGAGAACGGCGTGACGCTGGCTGAAGGTGCCGCGGCCCGAATCCTGGCCACT
>WNFR01004409.1_pt1 | contig 21392 bp, 20 predicted proteins | sample 5400221 | NCBI WGS metagenome assembly WNFR01 (sample SAMN13153357, study PRJNA577476) | soil metagenome | isolation source: 40 cm soil under Madrone tree | place: USA:California | collected 2016-06-14 | reverse complement strand
CGCCGTGCCACTGCGGTACAGCGAAACGCAGCCGGCGTACAAGGAACGACAGGCTCGCACCGGGCAGCGGGGCGTAGATGCGGACGGCCACATCGACCAGGACGTCGACCCGCGCGCGGCGCGCGGCTGCATCGGTCGGCCCGAGCCCGTGCTGGTGTGCGCTGTAGATGCGGATGCCGCCCTCGCGTCGCACCACACGCAGCATGCCCCGGTAGTGCATGGCGTCCAGCAGGTGGGTTGTAGCGTTCGACGAGCCGCCCCAGTAGTTCCTCACCTTGCCGTGCGAGAAATGGTCATCTACCTCGCGCGGGTGCACTGTACCGCGTTCGCGTACGAACTCCAGCAGAAGCTGTGCCCGCTTCCTACGTGCCGCGGGCCAGGGCTGACAGCCCTCGGCAGGGACGCAGCTATTCGAGCGCGGATGCATCAGCGCCTGTATAGAACTGGTCACGAAGCCGTAATTGACGAAGAAGTCCTCCTCGATGCCGAGCTTCGAGTAGCGGCGGTCCAGGTCGTCGGCACGGTAATCCTTGACGCGATGGCGCAGCATCAGGTCTTGAGCTCGCGCCGGAGCGCGGATGGGGTCGGCCTGCACAAAGCCCAGCCTGTGGAGGGCGCGCTTTAGCGTGGTGGGCGTGGAGAGACTATGGGCGATGGCAAAGCGCTGCAGGTCGTCGAGGGTGATCAGCATCGCCAAGTGTTGCCCAAAGGTCGTGGCGCCACAACGCTTTCAAAGCGCTGGCTTCCGTACAATCCAGAGCCTAGTCTAAGTCTAAGCGGGGACTCCCCCGCCCTGGATTGAAAGGAATCCTTCGTATGGGATGGGCCAAATGCCAATTGCTAAGTGCTTTCCCCCCATCATCAAACCTGCTAAACTCCGCCCATGGAGGCGTTGCGCCAAGTCGTGGTTTACTCCCGCAAAGGCTGCCATCTTTGCGAAATCGTCAAGGAAACCCTGTCCAAGCTGCAGCGCCGGGGCGGCTTCGCTTGGCGCGAAATTGACGTGGAAACCGACGACGACCTACGCCGCCGCTTCACCGACGAAGTCCCTGTCGTCTTCATCGATGGCCACAAAGCCTTCAAGTACCACATGGACGAACGCGAATTCCTGCGCAGACTAACCAGCTAGACTTCGTCCTCACCCAGGCCTTCGCGCAAAACCCACCGCGTCTATCTCCTGACACACACGTGTCTGTCCTGACACAATCCAATCTCGCCGGGTGATCTAAGTTCTTTATTTAGATCTCACCTTCACGGGAATTTCTCGTGCTAACACAATCCGCAGGAGGTGGGTCATTTGATACGCCAAATCGCTGCGCTTGTGTTCATCTTCATCTGTACCACCATAGCTTGGATGATCCTTGGAGCCACAATCTCATCCCGCACCTATTCCAGCAATGAACAGCTTCAGGGCCGGGTAGCCTCCACTTGGGGGACCCCACAGGAACAGGCGCCCCCAACTGCCACCTACACTCAGACCGAGCTAAGGAACGTAGCCAGATGGGAGAATGGCAAGTCGGTCATGCGCACCGAGAAGTTCGCCACTCCAATGCCGGTCCCGCTCGCCGGCAGCCGCATTCAAGTAAATCTCCATCTCGATCCTCGCCAGAAAGGCTTACTCTGGTACAGCACCTACGCGGTCGAATTCGCTGGCGACTACAGCTTCCCCAATCACAGTGCTGAGTCTCGGACTCTCTGCTTTCGCTTCAAATTCCCCGCCCAAAAAGCCGTGTATGACGGTCTCACCATGCAAGTAAATGGCAACATCATTTCTCCAACAACAGATGACCAGGGCGCAAACGGGCAAGCCACTGTGGGCCCGGGAGAGACGGCTATCTTCCATATCGCCTATCGGTCCCAGGGTCTGAACACTTGGCGATACAAGCTGGGCGACGGGGTCGCGCAAGCGCACGATTTCACCCTCAGCATGCGTACCAATTTCAAAGACATCGATTTCGCCGACGATACTCTTTCGCCCACCTCGAAGCAGTGGACATCAACCGGATGGGACCTTACCTGGCATTATTCCGACCTGATTTCCGGATTCCAGATGGGCATGACGATGCCTGAAAAGCTTCAGCCCGGCCCGCTCGCCGGGGAGATCAGCTACGCGGCGCCAGTCTCTTTGTTCTTCTTCTTTTTTCTGATGTTCATCATCACAACCATGCGCAACCTCGATCTTCATCCGATGAATTATTTCTTTCTTGCTACTGCGTTCTTCGCCTTTCACCTACTGCTCGCCTATCTGGTGGATCATATTTCGATCCATGCTGCTATGGTCATTGCATCACTGGTCTCGATCACACTGGTCATCAGTTATCTACGGCTGGTCGTCGGCATCCGCTTTGCGGCCTTAGAAGCTGGGACCGCTCAATTGATCTACTTGATCGTCTTCTCCTACGCTTTCTTCTGGAAAGGATTCACCGGGCTCTCGATCACGATCATTTCCGTGACCACTCTTTTTTTAGTGATGCAGGCTACCGGCAGGATTCGGTGGTCAGAGAAGTTCGCCGGGCGGGAGGCCCTGAAACCCTCAACCAATGGTGCTTGATCCAGTCAGCTCGGCTCGAGAGTTCGCTTGTCGCGGACCTGCCCCGAGGCGAGTCAATTCAGCGCGACGAGCGGTTCTTATGACGGCGGCCCAAGTTGGTAAAACCTGGAGCCCACTCTCAATCGACAACCAGGGCTTCCGGAGAACGAATCACTACTTTGCCGCGCTCTTTGAGGACGGCGCCCTTACGTTCCCATCCACTCAGGAGCCGGCTTGCAGTGAATAGACTTACGTCTGCCAAAGAGCCGAGCTGCTCATTCGTAACCTCAACCTCGACTCCTTTGGGATGCTCCCGGCCGCTTCGATACCCGAGATCCAACAATTTATCTGCGAGCCTTTGTTCAGCTGTTTTGGTAAGCAGACCAGCATGACGTTCCGCGTAGGCTTTCAGATAATCAATAAGCATACGAAACGCGTTCTCGTGAAGTTGGGGGTAGCGATCAGTCAGCTTTCTAATGCTTGCGTGTCCCCAAACGGCCAACTCAACATTGGAAATTGCTTTTGCAGAACCGAGGCTCAACGGAGGGTTTCTCAGCAGAGCTCCCAGCCCGAAGACATCCCCGGGAACTAGCAAGCGGAGAACCAGTTCATGGCCTGTCCTGGTTCCCTTGTAGTAACTGACCCGGCCTTTTATCAATAGAAATAGATGGGTTACTCTTTCACCCTGGGTAACGATTGTTCGCTTGGCAGCGAACCGCTTAGTCTGTGCCGCGACCAGTATGACATTGACGCTCTCCCGGTCAAGACCTGCGAAGAGTTCCGAGGTTAGGGCGACCTGCAGAGTGTGTGAACTAGCTTGAGGCATATGTTTGCTGAATCTATCCATGTGCGCCTCAAAACTTACAAGTGTCAAAACTACCGGGCTCGAACCTAAATCCTTCTCGTACCGTGCAACGTGTCGAAGTGAATCGATCCAAGCTGTTCCTGGGTTAGCCCATGTTGGTGCTCTCGTCAAACCAGGCAAACAAGGACAACGCGGGGATCGCCAGACGAATGTAGGACAGCGCACGCATGGGAACCTCCTCGGCGCTCCTAGAAATGTGGAAGGGCTCAGAGATGCAGGACGCCTGACCCGTTTTGGCCCTGGTGATTTTATCTCATAAATCGAGCACTTGGACGCCATCGTTGTGCAGTTCTTGCCAGGGTGGCTGGTGGCGTCTCTGGTTTGCCCGCTTTGCGAAACGGGACCTCAATCATTCTGCTGTCAGAAACTTGTACTGCGCCGCCGTCAACGGCACTACGCTTAGCCTTCCCTGCCGCACCAGTGGAGAGTCCGCAAAAAGCCTATTGGCTTTCACTTCCGCCAGAGTCACAGGCCTGTCCAGGGTCTTGCCTGCCTTGATGTTCACCTGAGGGTTCTTGGGGTCTGAAGCGTCCACCGAAATCACCGTCGCCGTCCCCACCGCGCTCTTGTGCTCGCCGGTTTCGTAGATCACAAGCCGGTCGCCCGGCTTCATTTCGCGCAGATGTCTCAACGCTACCGGGTTCGCCACCCCGTCCCACACCGTGTTCTTCTCGCGCTGCAAGTCAGCAAATGAATAGACAGAAGGCTCGGTTTTGAGTAGATAGTCCATAGGATTTTAGATTGTAGATTTTAGATTGCAGACTAAACAATAGCGCCTCAAATGGGCGGTGATCTTCAATCTCAAATCTGAAATCTGCAACGATATCTTTACTGCATCTTTACTGCGGTTTCGTCGAATCAGGCTCGGGAGCGCTCTTTTCATCCTGCTTGTCGCCCGGATGCTCTTCATAAATGGAATACTGCCCGGCTGGCCGCTTCATCTTGACCGTAATCTCGAGCGTGGGCTTGTCGATATCGTAGTCGGCGCCGAAAGTTTGAAAACCAGGAGCCAGCACCTGCACTCGCAATTTACCGTAGGGCGCGCCATCGAAGCTGGCCTTGCCTTCCCCATCGGTCTTGATTTGCAGCCCGCCCTTTGATTGCTTTCCGTTTTTCTGCACTGGATGCATCACCACGCTGGCGTTGCGAATGGGCTTGCCGTTGTAATCCCGGAGAACCTGAAAGTTCAGCATCGCGGTGTCGTCCTGGGCAAAAGCCGCCACCGAAGCCAGAAGAACAGTAATTGCGAAGCCAAGCACAATTTTTCTCATAACCGACTCTTAACCGGAATAATCAATGTAGCCGCGAGCTCCTACCCGCGCAACCAGCCGCCTTTCAGCGCCGTCGCAGGGGGCCACAAACCCATGGGATCGCTTGGACTGAATCATTAATAAGTGTATAAGATTCAACAAAGTACGGGACGTTAGCCAATCCCCATTTGACATGAACCGCCGCCCAACCTACAATTGGCACTCGTGAGCACCGAGTGCTAACAATCCTTACAATCTAATTTCACTGGCGATCAGCCCAGATCCAAAACTCAAAAACGATCGAAAGGAGTCTGCAAGTATGGCTAAGTTCACCCCGTTACACGACCGTATTCTAGTCCGCCGTATTGAAGAAGGCGAGACCACCCGTGGAGGCATCATCATCCCCGACAGCGCCAAAGAAAAGCCTCAGGAGGGAGAAGTGATCTCCGTCGGCAAAGGCAAGAGCAACGACGAGGGCAAGGTATTCCCCCTGGCCGTAAAAGAGGGCGACCGCATCCTGTTCGGCAAGTATTCCGGTACCGAAATTAAACTCGATGGTGAAGATTTCATCATCATGCGTGAAGAAGAAGTACTGGGAATCCTCGCCGGCGCGGCCAAGAAAGAACTTGCAGGATCGCGGCGCTAACTGAGAACCGCGAAATGACACCTGAAAACTTGTTTTCACCAAATTTCGCAGGCCAAGCCTGCAATCAACCGATAGGAGATTCAAGTCATGGCAAAACAGATCGTACATGGCGAGGAGTCGCGACAGGCGATTCTCCGCGGCGTCAACCTGCTGGCTGACGCGGTAAAAGTCACTCTCGGCCCCAAGGGCCGCAACGTCGTCATCGAAAAGAAATTCGGTTCCCCAACCATCACCAAGGACGGCGTCACGGTAGCCAAAGAAATCGAACTCAAAGACTCGCTCGAAAACATGGGCGCGCAAATGGTCCGTGAAGTCGCCAGCAAGACCTCCGACGTAGCCGGCGACGGCACCACCACCGCCACCGTTCTCGCCCAAGCCATCTACCGCGAAGGCGTAAAGACGGTAGCGGCCGGCGCCAACCCAATGGCCATGAAGCGCGGCATCGAAAAGGCCATCACCGCCATCTGCGGCAGCATCGACAAAGAAGGCAACCGCGTCAAAGGGGAACTGGACAAGTTCTCCAAGCCCGTCACCGGCGACATGATCGCCCAAGTAGGCACAATCAGCGCCAACAATGACGAGACGATTGGGAACATTATTGCTCAGGCTATGAAGAAGGTGGGCAAGGATGGCGTCATTACTGTGGAAGAGGCGAAGACGCTGGAGACGCAGTTGGACGTTGTCGAGGGCATGCAGTTTGATCGTGGGTACCTCTCTCCTTACTTTGTTACCGATCCGGAGCGGATGGAAGTTTCGCTCGAGAATGCTTACATCCTGATCAACGAGAAGAAGATCAGCTCGATGAAAGATCTGCTTCCTCTTCTTGAGCAGATTGCCAAGAGCGGCAAGCCGCTTTTGATCGTGGCTGAAGATGTTGAGGGCGAAGCATTGGCCACGCTTGTGGTCAACAAGCTGCGTGGCACGCTGCAAGTCGCGGCCGTCAAGGCTCCTGGCTTCGGCGATCGCCGCAAGGCTATGCTGCAGGACATTGCCACCCTCACCGGCGGCAAGGCCATCACGGAAGACCTCGGCATCAAGCTGGAGAACGTCCAGATGTCCGACCTCGGCCAAGCCAAGAAGATCACCGTGGACAAGGACAACACCACGCTGGTCGAAGGCAAGGGTAAGCACTCCGAGATCGAAGGCCGAGTGAAGGAAATCCGCAGCCAGATCGACAAGACCACCAGCGACTACGACCGCGAGAAACTGCAGGAGCGGCTGGCGAAGCTGGTTGGTGGCGTGGCTGTGATCAAAGTTGGCGCTGCGACTGAGACCGAAATGAAAGAGAAGAAGGCTCGCGTCGAAGACGCCATGCACGCTACCCGTGCGGCCGTGGAAGAAGGCATTGTCCCCGGCGGCGGCGTGGCTCTGGCCCGTTGCGTCAACGCTCTCGACAAGCTGAAGCTCGAGGGTGATGAGCAGATCGGTGTCAACATCGTGAAGCGCGCCCTGGTAGAGCCGCTGCGCCAAATCTCAGAGAACGCCGGAGAAGAAGGCGCAATTGTTCTGGGCAAGGTCAACGACTCGAAAGACAACAACTACGGCTACAACGCCCTGACCGGCGAGTACGAAGATCTGGTCAAGGCAGGCGTGCTCGATCCGACCAAAGTGGTGCGCACCGCACTGCAGAACGCCGGCTCGATCGCGTCCTTGATGCTGACCACCGAAGCCCTGGTAGCGGAGATCCCCGAAGAGAAAAAGGGAGCTCCAGCCGGCGGACACGGTGGCGGCGGTATGGAAGGAATGTACTAAGAAGCTGTCAGCTCTCAGCCGTCAGCTTTCAGCTAGAACCTGGCCCCGTGCGCAAGCGCGGGGCTTCGCTTTTGGAGTGGCAAGGGTTGTGTGGCGACGGGCGCGCTCGCCCGTCCAGGCCGAGCGAAGCTCGCCGGGTCTTCGGGGTGCTCGGCTCACCTTTTCGAAAAACGTGAAGGACTACTTTCTTGCCATTGACTGGAATATCGCGAAGACCGCACCTTGGGGGTCAGCGATTACCGCAAAGCGGCCCACGCCTTCCATGGTCATGGGCTCCAGGTGAAAACTGGCGCCCGTTTGCTTGGCCTTGGCGGCGATGGCGTCGCAGTTCGAGACTTGAATGTACGGAAGCCAATGCGGAGGGCCTGGGGGACGATGCGTGGTTGGTGGAACGCCTCCGATAAACTGCACGCCGTTCTTTATGTGCAGGTAGCCTGAGGAATCGTGCTCGGATTTTTCCAGCTTCCGTCCAAAGAGGCTGGAATAGAACTTCCCCGCTTGCACCGGGTCGGGCGTGCTCAGGTCGGCCCAGCAGAGCGTGCCGTCCACTCCGGTAATCGCGTTCGGTTGTTGCTTCGCCTGCCACAGACAGAACGTAGCTCCGGTGGGATCCTGGACCACGGCCATGCGGCCGACATCGAAGACGTCGAAGGGCGGGGCACACACCTTGCCGCCAAGTTCGGAGACGCGTTTCGCGGCCGCATCCGTATTCTCCACCGCAATATAAATGCTCCAATGGGGCGGCATGCCCTTTTGCTCGTTGCGCAGCGTGTATGCGGCAGTGCCAGCGTCACGGCCTGCGAGCTTGAACATGGTGTAGACCTCGCCCGGCCCGATAGGTATGTCGGAGGGAGCCCATCCGAAAAGATTGGTATAGAACTCTTTGGCGGCGCCCAGCTCGGTGGTGGCCAGTTCGAGCCAACAGAAAGAGCCAATCGGATATTTGTCGATGGTGGTCATGGCCAAAGTATATAACTGAGAGCAAGTGCTCGCTTCTGGCTACTAGCTACTGGCTTGAATGGCGAAGCTCGACGGGTCTTTGGTGGCCCACCCTCGACGCGAAGGGCGGGGCCCCCGGACTAGAGCACACAGACTATTGACCATTGCATAATGTAGCTACACAGGAAACAACTCCGCCTGTTGCCAGAAGGCCATGACCACAGTTGGCCGCTGACGCATTGCGACGCAGAACCAATACAATCAGAGTTCCTGGAAAATCGCTGTTTACGAATTGAGGAGCAGGATGGAACATAACCTGCAGCACACAATATCGCTTCTCACTCGCACCCCCGCTACTCTCAATGCGCTTCTACGTGATCTACCGGAAACGTGGACGCTCCGAAATGAAGGTGAAAACACTTGGAGCGCGTTCGATGTCGTCGGTCATCTGATTCACGCCGAACGCACGGATTGGATATCGCGGGCGAGGATAGTGCTGCAATTTGGCGAGACTCAGACGTTTGAGTCCTTTGATCGTTGGGGACACGTACGAGAGAGTCAAGGTAAGTCGCTGGGGCAGTTATTGGATGAATTTGCTCGTTTGCGGTCAGAAAACCTGGGCGAACTGCGTGCATTGAATCTGCGGCAAGAGGACCTCGAGCTGCGTGGACGACATCCCGCCCTCGGAGTAATTACTCTGTCCGGGCTGCTGGCGACCTGGGCAGCTCATGACTTAACTCATCTGCACCAGATCTCAAGGGTGATGGCTTACCAATACAGGGAGGCCGTGGGTCCGTGGAGCGGATACCTTGGGGTGCTGCAGTGCGCCGGCCACAGCTCTCTTTAATGAACTCTCCAGATATGCGGTGTTGCGACAACACCCGCCAATCGTAGGCTGTCCATTGGGGCGTCAGTCGTATCAACTCTGCTTTATCCTTGGCCGCACTCGTCGAGGCTGCGGCGAACAGCGCCGCAAATGCAGGAGCGGTGATGGCAGAGAAAACGCCATGTCCCTCGACTTCGCTCGGGATGACAGGGAGAGGATTATTCCGGCGTTTTTGCACTGCCGAGCTTTTTGCTCGGCTGGGCGGACGAGGGCGTCCGCCCCTACGTGGTCCGTGGTGGCGGAACAGAAGGGCCTGGGCGCTTCCCTTCCCACCTTTCGAAGCGCGAAAGGTGGGGCACCCGGCATTGTTTTCGGCGGCCCCCGGCAGATCTAGTTGACGGTGATTCGGACACTAACCGCGTGCTGTCCAGTACCAGCAGTTCCGACTATCTGCACATTAAAGGTACCCCGGGGCGTTTTTCCGCCGGTAGAGAGTCTCAGCGCTGAGGTCGTCCCATTGCTGCCCGGAATCGCGCTGGATGGGGAGAAATTGCACGTCGCAGCGCTCGACAGCCCGGAGCAGGAGAACGCTACCGCAGAATTGAATGCACCACCTAAGGGATTGAGGCTGACATTGAATTGAGCTGATTGGCCGTGCTTCACGGTCGCGGCGCTGGGACTCGCCGCGATCGAAAAGTCGACGCCGACTCCGCTCAGACTAACACTGGGACTCCTCGCGGTAATGCCGTCCGACCCGCTTACCATAAGCGTCCCCAGGCGAGTGCCCGTCGCAGCGGGAGTGAATGTGACGTTGAAGGCACAAGAAGTGCCTCCCCGGACGCCAGCCGCGGAGCAGCTGTTGGCTTGAGAAAAGTCGCCCGTGATCGCGATACTCGAGAACTGGAAACAAGTAGTGCCCGTGTTGGTCAGCGTGACCGGCTGGGCGCCGCTGGAGGTGCCAATCGCTTGATTCGGGAAAGTGAGCGCGCTGGTAGAAAAACTGGCGTTGGCTGCTCGCACCAGTTCGTAAGAACCTAGATCTACCGTGCTCACACAATCGTTGTTGCCGTCGAGGATTCGGGGATTTCCGGCGAAGTCCGTCTGCGGCAGATTAGGGGCGACGTTGGTGCCTGCGTCAATCGCAGGGGAGGCGGTTTGCAGATGGAAGTCTCCAGTTGCAACGTTCAGGAGCTGCGGATCGGCCGAGATATTGCCATTTTGGCCAGCCTGGTTGGCGCATGTCCCAGCGAGGCCGGTGCCATTGGAGCTGAAGGCGTCATTATTGGTGAAAGCGGGTGGCTGCTGGACATAAGTGGCGTCACAATAGACTGCATTCTGGCCTGAGGCGCCACTCAAAACGTTATTGAAAAACTGGACCTGATTGTCGAATCCGTTGGCGTAGACAGCGGAACCCTGGCTACCGCCGAAGTTGCCGACGATCGTATTGTTCACCAGGATCGGACCCCGGGCACCGAACGGCACTCCAAAATAGACACCGCCGCCTTGTCCAGCGGAATTGTTGTAGATCAGGTTTTGAATGATAAGGGCGTCCGAGTCATTCGACATCGATATTCCGCCACCTTGCGCGGCCGGGGAAACGCCGGTTGCGGTATTCCCCGTGATGATGTTGTTTTTGATCGTGGGCGTGCCGGCTGCATTCATTGAGATTCCACCGCCGTCACCGGAAGGCCAAGTGTTATTTGCAATTACGTTCCCGATGATCTGTGCCTGGCCGGCGCCGCCGATAGCGATTCCGCCTCCCCCCGGTCCACCAGAGCAGCCGAACTGGGTGTTGTTCTGAACCGTGTTTCCCTCGATCCGCGACGAGGAGAACTCGACTGCGATTCCGCCCCCTTCACTGCAAGCGGTATTGTGCTGAACGATGTTATTCATGATAGTGGGAGACGTTGGATAAATGTAAATGCCACCGCCGTCAAAATTCTGATTGGAAATCGTGCCATCTGCCCTGCCGTTCTGGATGGTGAAGCCGTTCAACACCGAGTTCGGACCCTCTCCGCTGTTGAAAATCACGACTGCTGCCTTGGCCCCCCCGATAGTGTGACCGAAGCTCCGCCTGAACTAGTCACCGTGATCAGCTTGCCGCTGAAATTGAGGTTCTCGCTATAAGTGCCCGGCGCGACCAGCACCGTGTCGCCATTATTTGCGGCGTTAATGGCTGCCTGAATGGTGGCCTGGTCACTGGGCACGTGAATGGTAGTTTGCGCGGCAGCGTGCCCGAAGAGGAAGCAGACGAGCGCAACAACCGGAGGCAGAGTTAGATGGGTGCGGCGGCTTGAAGACGACATGGCGAAACTCCCTTTTTGCTCGAGACAGGCCTGTTCAACCGCGAGCGCTTTGTGAGGACGGTGAAGGGCTTGCCAGGGGGAGCGGCACAATCAAAAGCCGCGCCGAGTTTAGCAAACCATGAATGGCAGAACAAGCTACTTACTTGGTTAACGAGTTGCGTGGGAATGGTTGCCACTAGACCGAGTGGCGGAAGGTGGGGCAGGCACCCGACACCCGGCCGGTTCCGACTCCACACGGGTCATAGCGATCGCCCCATTCACCCACCGGGGTGACTTGCATTTTTCATCGCCTACTTCATTCTTAGAAAGAAAATCCCCGCGCCTAACAACCATGACCCTCGGCACCACAATCCGACGGCTTGGCATCACATCGTGCTGGCGGTTGTGCTGGCATTTCTGCTCGTCATCGTCGTGCCAGACCGTCTCCTCGTCCTGCTCTTTGCGATCCTCTGGCGGGCGCTGTTTCTCGGCTGGCCGCACTTGAGCCGGTGGTTGGCCTTCATAAAATTCCCAAAGGTCCCTGCGCCCCCACGACCGCGACCGCCTGCCCCCAAGGCCCGCTCTGGCTGCGCCTGCTCCGCAGCACATTCGTGACTGCCGGCAAGATCGGACTGGGGTTCTTTCTGCTAGGCCTGGTTGGATTTGGGCCTCTGCCTCTCAGCTATGCGCAGGCGCAGAGAGCCCACAACACTGTCCAAACTTCGGGTGAGCACACACCTTTAGGTGCTCTTCCAGGTTGCTCAAGATGCAGGGGCGGTGACGGGATGGACTCCGTCTTCGCCGTTTGCAGCTTTCGCGGACGAGCGTACGAGCCACACGAGCAAAGCAGATTCCTAGTCTGTTACGATCCACTCTATGTCAACACACTTTCTTTCCCGCCGCTCGTTTCTTGCTTTGTCTGCGATGCTTCCCTGGTCTCTGCGTACGTTTGCGGCGACATCCATTCCGGTCGGTCTCGAGCTATATTCAGTGCGCAATGCCTTGAAAGACGATCCCATAGGTACGGTCCGTGCCGTGGCTCAGATGGGCTACCAGTGCGTCGAATTCTATGCGCCTTATTTCGACTGGACCGAGCCGCAGACCAAGGAGATGAAGAAGTTACTCGATGACTTGGGCGTCCGCTGCTTCTCCACCCACAACAGCAGTTCGTATTTCACTGCGGAGAACCTCAAGCGGGCACGCGACATGAACCTGATTCTGGGAAGCAAGTACGTGGTCATGTCGAGTTCCCAGCCCAAACCCGGCTTGGACGGATGGAAGGAGGTTGCGGACACGCTAAACTCTGCCGCCGACCAGCTCGAACCGGCGGGATTAAAGGCCGGCTATCACAACCACGAGCTTGAGTTCACTCCTGTCGAGGGCAAACGCCCTATCGAAATACTGACGAAGAATACAAAGTCATCCGTCATGCTGCAACTTGATGTGGGCACTTGTTTGGAGGCGGGCTCCGATCCGGTGGCTTGGATTCGCGCCAACCCGGGGCGAATCCGGTCCATCCATTGCAAGGACTGGTCGGCCGAAGGTGGAAAAGGCTACACCGTCCTATTCGGTGAAGGCGCGGCAGATTGGAAGAATATTTTCGCCGCTGCTGAAAGCGTCGGAGGGATTGAATATTACCTAGTCGAGCAGGAAGGCAGCAGATTTTCCGAGTTCGACACCGCCAAACGATGCCTTCAGACATTCCGCGGGCTGCGTCCGGTTTAGGTCGAGGTGAGATCAGCGCGAGAAGTCTCAGAGCCTTCCGGGTTCACGACCTCGCGGGCCGTTTCGTGAGTACTTCGACGCCCTTCCCCGGGGGCTCATTGTTTCAGAGACACAGTTAGTCGCAGGCGACAAGCCACCGGTCGACCATCCTTAAACGCAGGAACGAACTTCCAGCCTGAAGCGGCATTGATCAATTCGGCGTCAACCCATTTCACTTTGCCTGCCGGTTCGGCTGACCGAACCTTTCCCGCAGAATCGATCACCAGATCCACCAGCAATTCCTCGGGCTGATCTTGCTGCTGCGACATCAAGACAGGAGGGCGCCGAAGCAAAATCATATGGGGCGGCATTACCTCCACGCTGCTCTCTGATTGTGACCTACTCACAGCATCGAAAATCTGTGCGTGGCTCTTTCGGCCCCTTGAGGGTTCTGTAGACTCGCCATCGGTTTGAGCGCGGATTCCGCGAGAGCATGCATTCAGAATTGCTGTTCGAATCCGACTGACGTCTCCCGCAGGCCACATTTCAGCAATCGAGCGCCACGCCTCCTCCTCACGTCCACTGTACAGGTAGGCCCAAACGATCTCCAATACTTTAGCCTTTATCATCCTCAATCGATGCAAACGCTCTGCCGAGAATAAGGGCGACGATGTCAACCCGCCGTCCGAGTTCTTGAAATCCTGCAGGTCCTGCGAATGAAGCTCCATCCTTATCTTGGCGATTTCACTGTCAAAATAAGCCTGGAATTCCGAGCTTACGTCCAGCAATCGGCCGTGCGCAAATCGGAGCACGACGGTTGGCGCAAAGTCCAGTTCGCTGCGGGCCAGGTTCTCGAAGCCATTCACCGCGGCGGCGTCGTCGGTCCAGATTTCGACGCTGCCATCGAGGTCCGTATCAGCAGCGCTGAAGAAATCTCCGCCAGTCATGGTCCGCAGCAAATGCGGCGGTTTTTCCAGCGCATAAATCCGATACGCCATACAGCAGTCCCGCTCAGACTTCTTCACTTGAAAGGTGGCCACTGGCACGCCAACACCCAAGTCCATGCCGAATCCATCGACATCAACCTGCGAAGCCTTGTCGGCTACTGGCAATTCCTCTTTGTCCCAACTGAGAGTCGCTGCACAACTTCGGGTCGCGAATGTTCCATTCCGTGCCGCTCCCACCCGGACCTTTATTCCGGTACGGAACTGCGCTTCGAAATTCCCATCCCCCTCGGTGCATAGGACATCGTGCGTTTGGGCGACGCAAACGCTCGACGTCAGGAAGAAAACGAAAAGTAATGCTCTTACCATTGCGCCATCATCGATTACCCATTTCGTCGGCTGACCATCGGCTGGCGGCTCGACGGTGAAAACTTTGCTGGCGCGGTACGGCTAGAGGGCGACTTACGAACCGAACTTGCAAAACTTGTTCTCAGGCTGCCCGCAGACCCCGCACTGAATCGCGAAGAGCCCACCGGCCAGCCGTTGGCCCGATGCAGCCTGCGCCGATGCAGTGGTCACGTACAAAGTCCTAAGATCGGAACCTCCAAGCGTGCAGGTCGTAATATTTTTCACCGGCATTTCAGCCTTCGGCATCGACGGCAGAGCCATCCGGCAGGCCGCGCTCGAAATCCTCAAAAAACGGCGCTTCGTTTGAAATCGTCCCTGTCCCCGGGTCGTAGTCATACATCCAGATGATATTCGCAAGTGTATCCCCAAAATAGAAACGCCGCCGATCGGGACTCCACGCCAGAGTGTTTGAAATGCCAATGCCTCGCCGGTGTATGGTCACGCTAGCGTCGGGATCGATCCGATGGAGAATACCGTCCTTCCCGCTGCCGGCGTCTCTTGCCGATCCATCGGGGTTCACGTTGTTGCGCATCGAGCCAACCCACAACGATCCCCACGGATCAGCACGCCCCTCGTTGAGGCGAACCGCAGGCCATCCCTCAAGAAGGTAAATAGGTTTATGCCGAAAGTCCGTGGCCGGCTCCCATAAAATCACGCCTGAGCCCAGAACTACGGCTAGCGCTTCATCCCGGTCGGTCAGCGTCAGCGCAGTCACCGGCTCATCGAAAAACCATGTCCGGACACACTGGTCCGCCAATGTGAAACGATGAATCAGGAACCGGTTGATGTCGGTCCAGTAAACCGCCGAATGTGCCGCGTGCCAGACCACCCCTTCGCCGCATACGTCGCCCGTGGGCGCGATACAGACCGGTGGTGAGGTCATTGTCCTGGGCAATGAGATCACTGAACCCCGATGCCAGCCAGCAGCCCGCCATCTACCAGGTAATCGCCACCGGTACAAAATGCTGCTCGGTCCGATGCGAGAAACGCCGCCAGCTCCGCCACCTCCTCCGCCGTCCCAATACGCCGGAGCGGATGAGCATCTCCGAAACGTTTGAATACCTCTTCGATGGGCACGCCCGGTGAAAAGTGCTCCGCCGAGCGCTCCAGCATCGGCGTGCGTATGGATCCGGGACTGATCGAATTCACTCGTATGTTGTCGGACGCATGATCGAGCGCCAGGGCCCGCGTAAGACTGTGGACCGCTCCCTTCGAGGTCGCATACGCCGCAACCCCGCGCTGGCAGGCATATCCCTGAACCGACGCGAGATTAATAATGGATCCTCCGCCCCGCTTCTTCATCTCCGGAATTCCGAAATGGCCGAGAAGATAGATGCTCCCGACGTTTACCATCATGCACCGGTTCCAGTCTTCCAGATCGGTTTCGACCACCGTACCGAACGGATGAAAGGCAGCCGCGTTTACGATCACATCCAGGCCACCTAAGTCGCGCGCTGCCTTCGCCACTACGTCCCGGACGGCGTCGGTTTGCGTGACGTCGCACCGCTCCACCCGTAAACTGAGCCCATTCACTTTGGCATCGAGCGCCAGTTCCTGGTTGGCGGCCAGTTCGATGCCACACGCCAAAACATCGGCTCCGTCCTTCGCGAAACGCTTGGCAATCGCGCGACCAATGCCAGTCGTTCCGGTCACAATCGCAACTTTGCCTTCAAACTCTTTCATGGACGTCGGCCCCCCTGGCATCTTTGTGACAAACTCCGGCGAGCTGCTGCGAAACTCAAGTTCCCGTAGAGACGAAGCTAGCTATAGCTACGCCTCCCACCGCGAGCCCAGGCGTAGCTTGCTGCATCTCTTCAGAAATGTATCCGAGCTAATGACTCTCTCTGGGCACATCCGCGCCGCGGCAGCCAACCAGAAAATCGAGGTCTGCGCCCCGATCCGCTTGCAGTACGTGTTCGATGTACAGTCGTTGATACCCGCCACTGGCAACCGGGGCAGGCGGCGTCCAGGCCTTGCGGCGGCGGCTGAGTTCACCTTCCGGTACGCATAGTTCAAGCTTGCGTGCCTCCACGTTCAACTCAATCTCGTCGCCATTTTGCACCAGAGCCAACGTCCCCCCGGCGCTGGATTCAGGGGTAACATGCAACACCACCGTCCCGTACGCGGTTCCACTCATGCGTGCGTCGGAAACCCGCACCAGGTCGGTGATTCCGCGTTCCAGCAGTTTCTTCGGCATGGGCATGTTGCCCACTTCCGGCATCCCGGGATAGCCTTTCGGGCCCGCACCCTGCAAGACCATCACCGAGTTTTCGTCAATCTCCAGCGCAGGATCGTCAATGCGCTCTTTGAAATCTTCAATATCATTGAAGACCACGGCCCGGCCGCGGTGTTTGAGCAAACTCGGCGTCGCGGCGGAAGGCTTGATCAAAGCACCTCCGGGCGCCAGATTGCCGCGCAGGACAGCGATTCCCGCCCGCTCCCGAATTGGACTTTCCCGGCTGTGAATCACTTCCGCATTCCAGCAAGGCGCATCGGCAGTGTTCTCACCCATCGTCTTGCCATTCACGGTCAGCGCGTCTTTGTGGATCAGGTCGCCAAGCGCGCACACAACTGCAGGAACTCCACCCGCATAGTAGAAATCTTCCATCAGGAAACGGCCGGAAGGCATGAGGTCCACCAGGAGTGGGAGCTCGTGACCCAACCGGTCGAAATCGTCCAGTTCGAGTTTCACACCCACCCGTCCAGCAAGCGCCAGCAAATGTAAGACGGCGTTGGTAGAACCTCCAATGGCGGCATTCACGCGGATGGCGTTTTCAAATGCTTTCCGGGTCAGGATTTGCGACATCTTCACATTGTCGCGAACCATCTCCACGATGCGTCTTCCCGCCTCCTGGGCCAACACGTAGCGTCGCGAATCAACTGCCGGGATCGCTGCATTCTGCGGCATCCCCATGCCTAAAGCTTCGACCATACACGCCATGGTGGAGGCCGTACCCATGGTCATACAGTGTCCGGCGGAACGCGACATGCAGGATTCCGCGTCCGCAAAGTCTTCGCAGCTCATCTTTCCCGCACGCACATCTTCACTCATCTGCCAGACGCTTGTGCCGGAGCCAATCGGCTGACCACGGAAGTTGCCATTGAGCATGGCGCCTCCGGAGACCACGAGCGCCGGCAGGTCGCAACTCGCCGCCCCCATCATGAGCGATGGCGTGGTCTTGTCGCAGCCACAGAGCAGGACGACTCCGTCCACCGGATTACCGCGAATCGACTCTTCCACGTCCATACTCACCAGGTTGCGGAAGAGCATAGCGGTCGGGCGAATATTGGTCTCGCCCAGCGACATCACGGGAAACTCCAGCGGAAAACCGCCCGCCTCGTAAATGCCCCGTTTGACCCGTTCCGCGATCAAACGGAAATGGGCGTTGCACGGGGTCAGTTCCGACCACGTATTGCAAACGCCGATGACCGGCCTGCCGTCGAACAGGTTGGACGGAAATCCCTGATTCTTCATCCACGAGCGATGAATAAAGCCGTCTCTATCCTGCAAACCAAACCACCGGGTGGAGCGGAGAGGAACACCGTTTTTATTGTTCATTGTTTTTGATCGTGAGCCGGTTACATCTTACTTTCCCTGAGGCTGAAATGTACATGTAGATCACCCCTTCTAAATTTCTGCTTGGGAGCGTCTGATCAAAACATTGGGTTACTGAAGTTTCACCTGTAGGCTACAAGCGATCCAGGCAAAGCGCACAAATCCGTATACAATCTCGACGTCTCGAGGTGGCACCAGCTTGACTGGAACCCGGACCGTTTCGATCGCGCTTGAGACGGTGCGAAGCTTGCGCGATAGTCGATCCGAATTTGCCGCAGTGTAATTTGTTGGAGAGTGACGCCATGCATAGATTCATATTGAGCTTCACCCTGGTTTTGTGCTCGGTAGGGCCGATGCGGGCACAGAATAGCCGGCCGGAAGCAGATCCGGAATTTCAGCAGCAATTTCACGCAGGTCGGGAAGCACTGGCTACGGGCAAGAACAAGGAAGCCTTGGAGGCGTTCAAGAAGGCGAACAAGCTCAAAAACAATTCATGCGCCGACTGCTATATCAACATGGCAGTTGTCTACCTGCGCATCGCCGAGGTCGAAAACTCGGTTACGAGCTGTGACAAGGCCCTCGGAGTCTCCGGCGACGACCAGACCAAAGCAACTGCCCATAGCATGAAAGGTACTGCCCTTCTCAGCCTTAGCAATATTGGTGACAAGAACCTGAGGGATGCAGAGGCGGAATACCGCGCCGCTACCGAACTTGACAAGAGTGAACCCATTTTTCACCTGAACTTGGCGACAGCATTGCTGCGCCAATCGAAGGATGAAGAAGCTAGAGACGAGTTAAGCAAATGTCTCATGCTCCATCCTGCGAAACCCATAGCCGATCGGGTGAACCAGCTGCTCACAGATCCAAGGCTCGGCCGGGAAAACGTTGCTCCTGATTTCCGCCTGACGACCCTGCAAGGACAGGATATTTCTCTTAGGCAACTCCGAGGCAACATAGTAGTCCTCGATTTCTGGGCCACATGGTGTCCCCCCTGTCGCGCCTCAGTCTCCGAATTGAAAGATCTGACTCGAAAATACGCCAACGCCAAAGTCGTCCTTATCAGCATCAGCGGCGACAAGGATGAGAAAGCATGGCGCGATTTCGTCGCGAAGAAGAAGATGGATTGGCCGCAGTATCTGGATACGAACGACAGCGTCATGAGCTCGTTCGCTGTGCGCGCCTTTCCAACTTACATGGTCATCGATGGAGACGGATTCATAAAGCAGAGGATTACCGGTATGAATCCACAGGAAACTGTCGTGCACCGTCTGAAAGCAACCCTCCAGGCGATGCCACAGCTGGAAGGTATGGCTTCGAAATGACTCTCGCAAGCGCCGCGGCGGATCCGATTCTGTGGTTCAAGCAAGTCCGTCAATGCTCCGGCATTGGCTCCGGCTCGGCCGAGCCGTCGGCGCGTGGGTCGGACGCAGCGAAGTTCACTTTGGTTTTCGAATTGCGCAGGACTGCTTGCCCGCGGCCCATCGCTGTCGAATATTCTTTTCTCACCTTCAGCTTGTGCCCCTTCTGTCGAAGCTGCTCGAGGGTTCCGGGATCCACGCGCGACTCAATCAATATGTCGCAGCCAATCCCGTCCTCGGTTGGCCGGGCCGTGAAGCGCGGCTCCGAGAGCGCGGCCTGAATGTTCATCCCATAATCCACAAAATTCGAGACAAATTGCGCATGCGCCAAGGGCTGATTGGCGCCACCCATGATGCCGAACCCGATATGCGTGTCCCCTTGCTCCATGAAAGCGGGAATAATGGTATGAAAGGGCCGCTTGCGCGGCGCCAGCGCATTGGGGTGACTGGGTTCGAGCACGAACAACCCACCGCGGTCCTGCAACATAAAGCCTCGTCCTTTCACCGCCACTCCTGAGCCAAAGGCGTCATACAGACTCTGGATGAGCGAAACGATATTTCCGTCTCGATCGATGGCGGCAAGGTAGGTCGTGTCGCTTCTAGCTGGACTGCCGCTGGCCGCCGTACAATTCGCTTTTTCAGGATCGATCAGCGCCGCGCGCTGCCTGGCATAGTCGTCGGAAAGCAATCCGCGGACCGGCACTTTGGCGAAACGCGGATCGGCGTTATAACGATACAGATCGGCATACGCCAGCTTCATCGCCTCAATGCGATTGTGCAGTTCCATCGCCGCCAACGGCCCGGCCTTGTCGGCTGGCAGCGTACTCATGATGTTCAGCATTTCCAGGGCGGCCATGCCCTGCCCGTTGGGCGGCAGCTCATAAACTTTCCAGCCGCGGTAGGCAGTCGAAATTGGTTCGACCCATTCTGCGGAGAAATCTGCCAGGTCGTCCAGTTGCAAGGTTCCGCCCAGCGCCGTCGAAGTGCTCACAATTGACTGCGCAATCTCGCCACGATAGAAGGCGTCCCGGCCCTGTTCCGCAATCAGACGCAAAGTCTTGCCCAGATCGGGATTGGCAAACATCTCTCCCACTTCCGGCACCTTTCCGGCCGGCAGAAAAACCCGCTCGGCCTCTGGCGTCTGCTTCAGGGCCTGCGCGTCGCCTTCCCAGAAATCGTGAATGATTTCCGGCACAGGATATCCATGTTCGGCGAAATAGATCGCAGGGGTGAAAAGGTCCTTCCACGGCAGCCGTCCGAACCGGGCATGGGCCTTGGCCCAGCCGTCCACTGCGCCGGGCACAGTCACGCTGTCGATGCCGGCCTGCGGCATCTGCATCGTCCCTTTCTGTTTCAGGTAGTCGATCGAAAGCCCACGTGGCGCCCACCCGCTGGCATTCAAGCCATATAGCTTGCCGGTCTTCGCGTCCCAATAGAGCAGGAAAAGATCGCCTCCGATTCCGTTCATCATGGGCTCGGTGACGCCGAGTGTGGCGTTCGCGGCAATCGCTGCGTCCAGGGCAGAACCGCCGCGGGCCAGAATCTGCGCCCCTGCCTGAGAGGCCAAAGTGTGGCTGGTCGCCACGATGCCGCCGTCACTGATGACCATCGAGCGGCCGTACGAACGGTCCTGCGCGGAAAGCGGCGAAGCGACAATGAGCAGCAACATCAACAAAGCGTGGGCGCGCGACATTTCCGGTTTCAGCGAAGTTGATTTCATGGGAGATGAATTCATGAGTAACGAATTATAGATGGCTTGGGTAAATTTCGGGCGCCGACCAACGCTGCAAATGGCCGAGGAACTCCAACTCTTCCCTCGCCTTGCTCCCGCCAAATCATGCATTTAAGCTTCGCTTCAGGAAACAACTTTTCCTACTTCCGAGGGTTTAATCAATACGAGAATGGAGGGTGCTGAAATGTTAAAGAAAACTGCACTTTCACTGTTCGGGCTGGCGCTAATGCTGGTCTGCATCAATCCGCCGCAAGCTCATGCTGGAGTGGTCATCGCGCTGGGAACAGTCTACCCGCGTCCGGTTTACGTTCGTCCGTACCGGTATGTTGCGCCGCCACCCTATTTCGCTTACGGGCCGAGTCCTTACGCCTATGGGCCAGTTTTTGTTCGCCCCGGTTGGGGTTACCCCCGCTACTATCGGCCAGGATATTGGGGTCCGCGGAGATTCGAACACCGCGAGTTCGTTATGCATCGCCCCTACTGGCACCGGTAAGAAGTTCCAAGTTGACCTGACGCGGCTCCCGCCGCGTTGCCCCACCCTTTGCCTCCACACTCCACGGCGAAGGGTGGACGACGGAGTGATCGCCAGCCGAAGTC
>WNFR01003082.1_pt1 | contig 21395 bp, 22 predicted proteins | sample 5400221 | NCBI WGS metagenome assembly WNFR01 (sample SAMN13153357, study PRJNA577476) | soil metagenome | isolation source: 40 cm soil under Madrone tree | place: USA:California | collected 2016-06-14 | reverse complement strand
GATCGAGGCGCAGGAGCGTCACGAGCGGCGCGAGCGGGTGTACCGGGACGATTGAGATCTCGCCGAAGCGCCGCTCAAACGCAAAAGACCGGCGGCGCAATGTCGAACTTCAGAATCGCCAAACGGCCGGGCCTGTCCCGGCCATTTGTTTTTGAAGGGGTTGCCTGGTTGGAAAATACACGCGACCCCCGGCGGGGAGAGCCGGGGGTCGCGTTTTTTCGCCGCTCCGTGGTGCACGTGGGAGCAGCGGGGAGCTCGGGAGGGGAGGCACGCGTTCTGCGTGCCCGGGTTGCCCTCACCCGACGCGCTTCGCGCGCCGGCCTCTCGACGAGAGAGGCTTTCGCGATCAGAACGGCAGCAGGATATCCATCACCTGCTGGCCGTAGCGTGGCTGCTGCACGTCGGTGATCTGCCCGCGACCGCCGTAGGCGATGCGCGCCTGCGCGATCTTGGTCGAGTCGATCGTGTTGTCGCTCTCGATGTCTTCCGGGCGCACGATGCCGGCGACGATCAGTTCGCGAACCTCGAAATTGACGCGCACCTCCTGCTTGCCCTCGACCACGAGATTGCCGTTCGGCAACACCTGGGTGACCACCGCCGCGACGTTGGTGAGCAGAGCTTCCTGGCGGTTGACCGAGCCCTTGTTGTCGGTCGCCGAGGTCGAATCCGCGGTGAGAATTTTTCCCGGCAGAATCTGCGCGGCCTGCCCGGTCAACAGCTTGCTGCCGATGAAGTCGGAAACGCCGGAATCCTCCTTGCTGGTGCGGCTGCGCGCGGTGCCGTTCTCGAACTTGGCATTGTCGGTGATCTTCACCTTCACCGTCATGATGTCGCCGACCTGCATGGCGCGCTGGTCCTTGAAGAAGGCGCGCGAGCCGTTGCGCCACAGCGAGTTGGGGTTATAGCTCGCCGGCTGCGGCTGAGGCATCGGCATCTGCACCGGCTTGTATCCGGGCGCCGCGGTCGGATTCTCGATCGACGACAGCACCGGTTGCTCGCCGATCCTGCCGATGCGGTCGATGGCCGAGCAGCCGCCCAGAAGCGACGACAGCGTGACTGCGCCGATGATCGCGAACGGGCTCGGACGCCTGAACAACGGATGACTGTGGGACATATTTCCTCGCTCGATGCTCAGCGTGATGCCACGGCGCGCGGAATGGCCGCCGCCGTGGTGTCCTGTGACGTGCGCAGTACAGTCGACAAGACGGTGACTCGGCCGCTCCCGCTCACGATTCCCTGAACGGTTCGCTTCGACTGGGGATTGAGGACGCTGATGACGTCGCCCTCGGCGCCGGAATCGAGCGCCTTGCCGCGCGTCGTGAGCAGGATGCCGGGGACCTCGAAGACCAGCGTGACGTTGTCGTCGCGATGCACCAGTTCGGGCCTGCTCAGGTCGGTGCGCCGCAACGGCTGACCGGTGCGCATGGCCTGGCGCGCCGCAAGCCCGACCGCTTCGTCCGCGGAGCGGATCGCTTCGGCGGCGATCTCCGATTTCGGCCGGCGCTCGATCGCCAGATCGGAAGCCTTGACGACCTCGCCGCGCGCGAGCGCCCGCGCCAGCACGGTGGTCGGCGCCGTCTCGACCACGGTTCCGCCGTATCGCAACGGGTTGCGGCGCGTGGCCGGGCTGCCGGGCAGGTCGAACGTGATGTCGAAACGGCCGGAGCGCGGTTCGAGCGTGGCGGTCCTCACCACGAGCTCGCCGGTCACCGATGCCTCGATCGTGACCGGCTGCGCCGGACGATCCAATGTGACGGTGAGATTTTTCGCCTCGCCCAGCCCATAGCGCCCCGCGAAGGTGCTGGCGATGCGTGCCTCGATCTCGGAGGCCTCGATCGACCGTCCGCTGCGGGTGACCTCCACCGTGGAAAGGCTTCCGGTGTCGACCAGATAGATGTGATGCAACCGGATGGCGTCGAGCACCTTCTGGACCGGCACCGAGCCGGTCGTTCCGACATCGGGCGAACGAAAGATCGGCGTGTCGGCGGCGGCGCCCGCGTTGTCGATGAGGTCGCCGATGCGGACGATGTCGGAGGTCACATTCGCGGCGCCCTTGAGCGTCGGCGTGCTCGACGGCAAGGCGGCGATCTGCGCCGCCGCCGGAGCGGCAGCGAGGAGGAGAGCGGCGAAGGCCAAGGCGCGGATCATGGTGGCGTTCCCTCTCAACGATAGAGGCCGGACGTGGTCTGCAGCATCTGGTCGGTCGCGGAGATCACCTTGGAGTTCATCTCATAGGCGCGTTGCGCCGCGATCAGATCGGAAATTTCCGTCACCGCCTCGACATTGGCCTGCTCGAGATTGCCCTGCTGCAGGTCGCCCGCGCCGTTGGAGTTGGGCAGGCCGTCCTGCGGCGCGCCGGACGCCGGCGTCTCGGTGAACATGTTGTCGCCGATCGGCAGCAGGCCCGCCTTGTTGATGAAGCGGGTCAGGTTCAACTGCCCGAGCACCGTCGGCGTGCTGCTGCCGGCAACGATCACCGAGACCTGGCCTTCGCTGTTGATGGTGAGGGATGTCGAATTTTGCGGAATCGTGATCCCGGGCTGGACGACATTGCCTTGCACCGTGACGATGCGGCCCTGCGCGTCCATCTGGAACGAGCCGTCGCGCGTATAGGCGAATGTTCCGTCGGGCAGCTGGATCTTGAAGAAGCCTTCGCCCCGGATCGCGACGTCGAGGTCGCCGCCGGTCTGCGACAGCGTTCCTTGCGTCATGATGCGCGGGGTGCCCACGGTCTTGACGCCGGAGCCGAGGTCGACGCCGACCGGAAGGATGTTGCCCTGATCCGAGGTCTGGGTGCCGATGCGGCGGACATGCTCATAGAGCATGTCCTGGAATTCGGCGCGCTGGCGCTTGTATCCGGTGGTGCGCATGTTGGCGATGTTGTTGGCGATGACCTGGACGTTGAGCTCCTGGGCCATCATCCCGGTCGCGGCTGTTTGCAGTGCTCGCATGGTGTGTTTTCCCGATGCTCAGGTTGCGTCAGCTCGGAACTTCGGCGAGCTGCTGGATGGCATTCTTGTGAAGATCGCTTTGCTGCTGGAGGAGCAGGCCGACCTGGCTATAGGCGCGGGTGATCTCGATCAGCCGGGTCATCTCGACGACGCCGTTGACGTTCGATTTCTCGGTCGCGCCCTGGATCAGGCGGGACTTGGGGTCCGGCACGGCGGTGACGCCGGCCGGGGCCAGGAAGTTGTTGGCGCCGTCCTTCTGCAGCTGCTGGGGCGCATCGAAGCTCACCAGGCGCAGCTTTCCGCGCTGCGATTCGGTCTTCGTGTTGCCGCTCTCGGTCACGGTCACCATGCCGTCGGCCGAGATCGCGACATCGCGGTCGGTCGGCTGCAAGACGATCGGTCCGCTCTCGCCCATCACCTGCGATCCGTCGGCGGTGACGAGCTGGCCTTGCGCGTTGATCTGCATCGCGCCGTTGCGGGTGTATCGTTCGCCGGCGGGGGTCTGCACGACCAGGAAAGCCTTGCCGTCGATCGCGACGTCGAGCGGGTTGCCGGTCGGCTGCACGGAGCCTCCACGGAAGTCGTGCCAGGTCCCGCGATCGTTGACGAAGCCCATCTGACGGTCGGGCGTCTTGAACCGGTTTTCGCGTGCGACCGGCATCAGGAACTGCTCGAACATCGAATTGTCCGACTTGAAGCCGGTGGTGTTCAGGTTCGCGATGTTGTTCGCGACGACGTCGAGCTGGCGCCCGAGAACCATCTGCCGCGATAGTCCGACGAGAAGCGCATTCTCCATCGGTGTTCTCCCCCTTGCGCGACCGTGGCCCCGTTCTCCCAAACGGAACCGCCGGTCATGGCGCCCGCCGGCTCTCCCAAGCTGCGGGCCTCGCCCTGACCACAAAGCAGGGGGCGTGCCAGAGAAAGAAACCGAGCGATATCAATGGGCTGACAAAAAATCTCCGGCCCGCGCGCGGCAGAAAGCACCGGCCCTGTCGACCAACCCGGCAATATTTTCCCGGTGGCCGCCGATAGGGAAAGGTTCCGTTAACCATTCCCACACTAGCTTCCCTGTCACACGGCGCATCGTCGCGTCCGCGGATTTTTCCTGGGCCGGCCGCCTCGCGGAGCCCTCGACGCGAATGCGATTTGAGGTTCGATATGGCAGCGAAGGCGAAGGCAGCGGGGGGAAAGGAGCCCGAAGAGGAGGCCGACGTGGCGGAAGCCACCGAAGGCGCCGCGGCCGCACCCCTGGTAAAGCCGAAACTTCCGTTGAAGCTGATGGCGATCATCGCCGCGGGCGTTGTGCTCGTCGCGGGGCTCGGCGTCGGCGCCTATTTCCTGATCGGCAGTGTCAGGCAATCCCAGGCCGCGCCCGTGCCGGTCAAGCCGGCCGTATTCATCGACCTGCCCGAAGTGCTGGTCAATCTTTCCAACACCGGCAGCGACCGCACCCAATATCTCAAGGTCAAGATCGTGCTCGAGCTTTCCGACCAGCTTCTGGCGCAGCAGATCACGCCCGTGATGCCGCGCGTGATGGATACGTTCCAGACCTATCTGCGAGAGCTGCGGCCGACCGACCTCGACGGCTCGGCGGGCCTTTACCGCCTCAAGGAAGAGCTCACGCGGCGCGTCAACGTCGCCCTTGCGCCGAACAAGGTCAACGCCGTGCTGTTCAAGGAAATCATAGTCCAGTGACGGACTGATCCCCATGTCGCAAAACCAGGTCGATCAGGACGCACTTGCCGCCGAATGGGGTCAGGCGCTCGAATCGGACGCCACCAGCGAGGCATCCGGCGAGCCCTCGAAGGCTCCTCCGGTCGAAACCGTCAGCGAGGAGATGGCGGCCCAATGGGCCGCGATGATCGACGACGGCAATTCCTTCTCGTCGGTCACCAAAGGCGGGGCCGAGCGCGTCCTGAACCAGGAGGAAATCGACACCCTCCTCGGCTTCAGCATGGCCGACGTCTCGATCAACAACAATTCCGGCATCCGGGCGATCATCGATTCGGCGATGGTCTCCTACGAACGTCTGCCGATGCTCGAAATCGTCTTCGACCGGCTGGTCCGGCTGATGACGACCTCGTTGCGCAATTTCACCTCCGACAATGTCGAGGTCTCGCTCGACCGGATCACATCGGTCCGCTTCGGCGACTATCTCAACTCGATTCCCTTGCCGGCGGTGCTCGCCGTCTTCAAGGCGGAGGAGTGGGACAATTTCGGCCTGTTCACGGTCGACTCCAGCCTGATCTATTCGATGATCGACGTGCTCCTGGGCGGCCGGCGCGGTCAGAGCGCGATCCGCATCGAAGGGCGGCCCTACACCACGATCGAGACCAGCCTGGTCAAGCGCATGATCGAGGTGGTGCTCGCCGACGCCGAGCTCGCCTTCAAGCCGCTCTCGCCGGTCAAGTTCAACATCGACCGGCTCGAGACCAATCCCCGCTTCGCCGCCATCTCGCGGCCCGCCAATGCGGCGATCCTGGTGCGGCTTCGCATCGACATGGAGGATCGCGGCGGCACCGTCGAGCTGCTGCTGCCCTATGCCACCATCGAGCCGATCCGCGACGTCCTGTTGCAGATGTTCATGGGCGAGAAGTTCGGCCGTGATCCGATCTGGGAGGGCCATCTGGCGACCGAGATCGGGCAGGCCGAGATCGCCGTCGACGCGGTGCTTTACGAGGCCAAGCTTCCGCTCCGGCAGCTCATGAAGCTCGAGGTCGGCGACACGCTGCCCCTCGATATCAAGTCCGATGCGATCGTGACGGTTCGCTGCGGCGACGTGACCCTGACCGAAGGGCGCATGGGCCGCGTCGGCGACCGCGTCGCAGTGCGGGTCACAAAGTCCTTGCGCCGGCCGCGCACCACCTACGCGATGTTCGAGACGGCCGGTGAAACCTCGAACCGATTGGACGCATCGTGAATCACGCCTTCGGATTGATCATCGAGATCCTGGTCGCGGTCCTGCTCCTGGTCACGATCGGGTATTGCACCCTGCTCAACAAGCGCCTGGTGCGGCTCAAGGCCGACGAGCAGGCGCTCAAGGCGACGATTTCCGAGCTGATCACCGCCACCGAAATCGCCGAGCGGGCGATCGCCGGCTTCAAGCTGACGGTGCGCGAATGCGATCAGAATCTCGGTGAGCGCCTGCGCACCGCCGAGCGTTTTTGCGCCGACATGGACCGCCAGCTCGAGGCCGGCGAGTCGGTGCTCGACCGCCTGGGCAAGATCGTGATGGCGACGCGTCCGGAATCCCCCGCCGCCGCGGCGCCGGCCTCCGATCCGCGCGCCATGGTGGCGGCCGCGCAGGCCTTCGCGGAACGGGCCCGCTCGCGGATCGGCGGCCGCGCCGCATGATGCGGTTTGTTAGGGAATTCCGGCTGATTCCGGTTGTTCTGCTGGCGATCACCTGCCTGTTCGGCCTGAAGGTGCTCGGCATCATTCTGGACGGCGGCTACACGCTGGCGGGTCTCGATTTCGGCGGCGCCTCAAAGGTCGTCGCAGCCGATGCGGACGCGGCCTCGCCGCAGGCGTCGGTGAAATCCGATGCGGTTTCGCTCAAGCCGCCCCCCAAGAGATACTGGGAGTGGGACAACTTCAACGTCCCGGACGTGACCGTGACCGGCTCGATCGACTCCGACAAGCCGCCGGAAAAAAAGGCCGAAAAGCCGGCCCCCGAAGCCGGCGCGCCCGCGGTGAAGCCGGCCGACAGCAAACCCGCGGGGGGCGGAACCCTGATCACGCTCGATCCCAACGCGGTCTCGTCGCCCGCCGAACGCGCGATCCTGGAACGGCTCGGCGAACGTCGCCAGGAGCTCGATGCGCGGGCGCGCGAGCTCGAGATCCGCGAAAATCTGCTCAAGTCGGCGGAAAAACGGCTCGACGGGCGCGTCGACGAGATCAAGGGCATGGAGTCGCAGCTCGGCGGCGCGGCGCAGCAGAAGAAGCAGGCCGACGCCGTCCGCCTCAAGGGTCTCGTCACCATGTACGAGAACATGAAGGCGAAGGATGCCGCCAAGATCTTCGATCGGCTGGAGATGCGCGTGCTGATCGATGTGGTTTCGCTGATCAATCCCCGGCGCATGTCGGATATCATGGCGCAAATGCAGCCCGAGATGGCCGAACGCCTCACCGTCGAGCTCGCCAACCGCGCCAGCGGCACCGAGTCGGTGCCGCCGCCGGTCGAACTGCCGAAGATCGAGGGCCGGGCCAAATAGAGGCTGTTCCTGATCCGGCTGCGCCGAAAATCCCGCATTTCCTGGCTTTCATCGTAAGCCTTTGAAATAGCGGCGATTATCTTCGATTGGATTAACGCCTCATTAAACGCAAAGGCCTAGGGTGGCGCCGTAGGCGCGTAGACGAGTTTGCGCCCGAGGGAACCCGGCGCAGTACGCGTCATGACCGACAAAACGCACACCGGAGCCACCGCAGTCGCGCATTATCGCGCGCGCGCAACCGCGCCGCGCGGGCTGCGGGCGATCGCGGTCCTGCTGCAGGCTTTGCTTCTCTTCGTCATGGCGCCGATGCGACCCGCGCTGGCCGATCCGATCAAGGCCGACATCACGGTCAATACGAGCGGCGGCTATGCCCGCATCGTGTTCCGCTTTGGCGAGGAGATCGACGCCGACGTCCGCATGGCGAACGGCATCCTGGTGATCAGCTTCAAGACCAAGGTGAGCGCCCCCGTCGACCGGTTGTCGACCAACGCACCGGGCTATGTGAGCGCCGCCCGCAGCGATCCGGACGGCATGGCGGTGCGGATTGCGCTCGGCCGCAAGGTGACGGTCAACTCGATGATGGCCGCGGAACGGCTGTTCATCGATCTGCTGCCGGATAGCTGGACCGCAGCCCCGCCCAGCCTGCCCCAGGAGGTGGTCGAGGAACTCGCCAAGCGGGCGCGCGAGGCCGACAAGAAGCAGCGCGAGCAACGCGCGATCGCGCGCGCGCGCCCGGTGCCGCTGGCACGCGTCCGCGTCGCCCATCAGCCGACCTTTACGCGCTATGTGTTCGAATTGCCCGAGCTGATGCCGGTCTCGACCGAGCGATCGCAGGAGCAGGTCAAGCTCGTGTTCGACGCGCCGGTCAAATTCGACCTCGCGGGCGCGAAATCGACCTTGCCGCCGACGATCGAGTCGATCGCCACCGCGTCCGACGGCCAGACCGCGTCGGTCACCTTCGGTTTCATCGGCAAGGTCGACATCCGCAGCTTCCGCGAGGACAACAACTATGTCTTCGACGTCATGCCGATCGACGGCAAGAATCGCGCCGAGCTGATCCCGCCAGCCAATCCGCCGCCCGTTGCGCGCGAGGCGCCGGAAGGCGAGGCGGCCATGAAGCCGCCGCTGACCGTGCCGGCCAAAGCCGCGCCGATCGCATCGGCGGCGCCCGCAGCGCCCCCGGCGGCCCCGCCAGCGCCGGCGGCGATTCTTGCCACGCCCCCATCTGTCGCGCCGCCCGCCGCCCAACCCATGCTCGCGCCGCCGGCCGATCAGCCCGCCGCCACCACCGCGCCGCCGGTGCCGCCCGACAGCCCCCGCGCCGACCTGGTCCAGCCCGGCAATCCCGACGGGCCGGTCGTCGTCGGGCTGCGCCGCCAGGGCGAAAATCTCAAGCTGAGCTTCCCGTTCGCGGCGCCGACGCCGGCGGCGGTCTTCCGCCGCGCCGATACGCTCTGGCTGGTGTTCGATTCGGCCGCCAAGATCGACCTTGCGGCGCTCGCCAAGGACGGCACCCACACGATCCGCGCCGCAACGATCTCGCCGTCGCGCGACGGGCTGGTCGTGCGCATCGCCCTGGAGCGGCCGCGGCTCACCAGCTTCGCGGAGGACGGCTCGTCCTGGACCGTCACCATCGGCGAAGTCGTGCTCGAACCGACGCGGCAGCTCAACATCGTCCGCAACACGACCAGCTCGCCGCGCGCGACCGCAATCGTTCCGTTCGACGAGCCGCGCACCCTGCACCGGTTGGACGATCCGGAAGTCGGCGACACCTTGTTCGTGGTCACCGCGCTCGGGCCGGCCCGCGGCTTCCTCAAGCAGCAGGATTTCGTCGAGTTCCGCGCGCTTGCCTCGACCCATGGCATCGTGATCCAGCCGCTCGCCGACGATCTGACGGTCGACGTCGGCGCCGACAAGGTCGTGCTCGGCAGGCCGAGCGGCCTCACCATGTCGGCGGGCGGCCCGACCAACAAGCGGACCGGCGGCTTTCGTCCGCTCGTGTTCGACGCCCAGCTGTGGGGCTTCGACCAGGAAGCCGACTTCACCGATCGCCAGATGAAGCTGTTCAACGCCGCCGCGGCCGCGCCGGACACCAAGCGCACCGTGCCGCGTCTCGAGCTCGCCCGGTTCTATCTCGCCCGCGACATGTATGCCGAAGCCAAGGCGGTGCTCGACGTCGCGCTCGGCGACGAACGCCCTTCCGCGGAGGACACCACCGGCATCGTGATGCATGCCGTCGCCAATATCATGCTGTCGCGGACCGACGAGGCCTTGAAGGACCTCGCCAACCCGCTCGTCACCGGGCAAAGCGACACGCAGCTCTGGCGCGGCGTCGCCTATACCCGGCAGGGCAAATGGGCGGAAGCCAGGGAAGCTTTCCGCACCATGGAATCCGCGCTCGCGACGCTGCCGATCGAGCTGCAGAGGCTGGTGCTCAGGGACGCGGTGCGCGCCTCGGTCGAGGCGCGTGATTTCGCGACCGCCGCGAGCCAGCTCAACGAATTGGATCAGGTCGGCCTGCCGCCCGGCCTCGCCCCGGTGGTGGCCGTGCTCAACGGCAAGCTTGCCGAGGCGCTCGGCCGCAACGAGGACGCGCTCGCCGCCTATCGGGCCGCGGCCGAGTCGACGAACCGTCCGGCTGCGGCCCAGGGCCGCCTGCGCGAGATCGTGCTGCGTTATCAGCTCGGCGATCTCCAGCGCAGCGACGTCATTTCCGACCTCGAGGCGCTCACCGCCGCCTGGCGCGGCGACGAAACCGAGATCGAGGCGCTGCAGATCCTGGCGCGGCTCTATACCGAGGAGACCCGCTACCGCGATGCCTTCCATGTGATGCGCACCGCCCTCAAGGCGCATCCCAATTCCGAGATGACGCGCCGCATCCAGGACGAGGCGGCGGCCTCATTCGACACGCTGTTCCTCGCGGGCAGGGGCGACGCCATGCCGGCGATCGACGCGCTCAGCCTGTTCTATGACTTCCGTGAGTTGACGCCGATCGGACGGCGCGGCGACGAGATGATCCGCCGCATGACCGATCGGCTGGTGTCGGTCGATCTCCTCGACCAGGCGACCGAATTGCTGCAACACCAGGTCGACCATCGCCTGCAGGGGGCCGCGCGCGCCCAGGTGGCGACGCGGCTCGCGGTCATCTACCTGATGAATCGCAAGCCCGACCGGGCGATTGCCGCCCTCAATACGACGCGCACCGCCGAGCTCTCGAATGAGCTGCGCAATCAGCGCCTGCTGCTCGAGGCGCGCGCCCTGTCGGATACCGGGCGGCACGACGTCGCGCTCGAGATCATCGCGAATATCGAGGAGCGCGTGGCGATCCGGCTGCGCTCGGACATCATGTGGGCGGGCAAGCGCTGGCGCGAGGCGGCCGAGCAGATCGAGCTGCTCTACGGCGAGCGCTGGCGCGACTGGCAGCCGCTCAACGATACGGAGCGCAGCGATCTGCTACGCGCCGCCGTGGGCTACGCCTTGGCTGAGGACAAGCTCGGCCTCGAGCGGTTCAGCGGCAAATATGCGGCCAAGATGTCGGAAGGAGCCGACCGGCGCGCCTTCGAGATCGCGACCTCGCCGCAAAGCGCCAGCACGGCGGACTTCCGCGACGTCGCCCGCGCGGTCGCTGCCGCCGATACGCTCGAAGGGTTCCTGCGCGATATGCGCTCGCGCTATCCCGCGACCGGATCCTTCGCGCCGGTGAATGCCGCCTTCGGGGGCGGCCAGCAATCGCGCGCGCCGGAGACCCCGGCAACGACCGCCCCGGTGCGGTCCGCGCGTGCGGCCGTCGGTCAACCTGCCGCTCAGGTGCCGTAGCTCTGCACCAGGCTGCCCGCCACCAGGCTCCAGCCGTCGACCAGCACGAAGAAGATCAGCTTGAACGGCAGCGACACGACGACGGGCGGCAGCATCATCATGCCCATCGACATCAGCACCGAGGCCACCACGAGGTCGATGATCAGGAAGGGCAGGAAGAGCAGAAAGCCGATTTCGAACGCCCGCTTGAGCTCGGAAATCATGAAGGCCGGCACCAGGACCCGCAGCGACAGGTCCTCCGGCTTGTCGGGCCGCGCCTCGCGCGACATGTCGACGAACAAGGTGAGGTCCTTCTCGCGCACATTCTTGAGCATGAAGGCGCGCAGCGGCTCGGACGAACGCTCGAACGCCTGCTGGGTCGTGATCTCGTTGTTGATCAGCGGCTTGATGCCGATGTCATAGGCCCGCTCGAAGGCCGGGCCCATCACGAAGGCGGTGAGGAAAAGGGCGAGGGAGACGAGCACGGTGTTGGGCGGCGCGGTGGCGGTGCCGAGCGCGGTGCGCAGCAGCGAGAGCACCACGACGATCCGGGTGAAGGACGTCACCATCACCAGGATCGAGGGCGCGAGCGAGAGCACCGTCAGGAGCGCGATCATCTGGATGACGCGCTCGGTCAAGCCGGTGCCTTGGCCGAAATTGATGCTGACGTCCTGGGCGCCCGCCGGCGCCGCGAGCACGCTGACGATCGCTACTCCGGCCACCAACGTCGCGAGACGAACACGGCGGCTGGATGGGGCGAGTTTCACGCTTTTCCTGACGGACGGCCGAGCAAGCTCGCCATCTCCTGCTCGAGGCTGTCGAAGGCGGGCTTGGCGGACGGCTTCGGCTCGGGCCGGACCGCCTTCGGTTCGGCCGGCGCGGCCTCGTTGCCGCGCGGGGCGGGCGGCACTGCTGGTTCCGGCTCGGCGGGTTTTCGCGGCCGCTGCAACGCCGATTCGAGCCGATGGGCCATTTCGGCGAGGTTGTGGTCTTCGCTTTCGGGGATCGGCTGAACCGGCGCAGCAGCCGCACGGCGCGGTTCCGCGGCGCGGCGCGGCACGGCGGGCGCCTCGGGTTCGCCGAAGCCGCGCGACAGATCAGGCGCGGAGCCCGCGAAACGCTCGGATGCCGGTGCGCGCGGCTGGATGTCCGGGGCGGCGCGCGGGAGCGGTTCGGGTTGCGACGTCCAGGCGGCGTCGTCCTCCACGGGCGTCGATGCGCGCTGCGGGCGCGGCTCCGGCTGCAGCGGCCACATCCCGCCTTCGGCCAGCGGCACGGCGCGCGGCAGCGCATCGGCGATGCCGCCGGTCACGCGCGCCGGCGGCGTCTCACGGGCCGGCGCGGTGGCGGTCGCGCGCACGATGTTGGGTTCGATCACCACGTCGGTCGGGCCGCCGATCATGACCAGATGCTCGACATTGTCGCGGCGGATGAGGACGAGACGGCGGCGCCCGTCGATGGTTGCGGCGTCGATCACCGCCAGGCGAGGCTGGCGGCCGCGCGCCGCGACGGCGGCATTGAGGGCGGTCGCGCCGAACCGGCGCACCAGGTAGGCGGCAGCCCCGATCAACGCGAGCACGATCACGAAGGCGATAAAGAAGCGCAGGGCGAGCGGCATTTCGGTGCCGAAAAGTGCTTCGAACATCGGTTCTCTCCGCGCTCCGCGTCGTGGGGCCGTTCACCCGGCTCGCCAAATATGGTTAACGGCCGCGGCAAAACTTGCCGTGCAAGCCTTTAATGAATCCTTAACACGGAACGGGGTTCGGCCGCAAAACATCCGTCTTTCCGCCGAATTTCCGGGAAAACGCCGATGAGCGGGTGGGCCGCCCGGCGCGGCAATTAACCCGGCATTAACCATACACCCGGCAAAGTCTGCCCAGCGACGCAAACCAGCGACGTGAGGAGGGCTCATGGCCATTTCCGACATACCGATCTTGGCGATGCTCCGCACCCGCATGCAGTGGCATCAGCAACGTCAACAGGTTCTGGCGCAGAACGTCGCCAATTCCGACACGCCGAATTTCCGGCCGCAGGATCTCGATGAGCCGAAATTCGAGCTGTCCGCGCCGAGTGCGGCCCCGCTGCAGCTGGCGCGGACCGATGCGGGCCATCTCCAAGGCTTCGGCGGTGCGGCCAGCTTTCGGGGAGAGCCCAACCAGTACCAGGTCCGGCCCGCCGGCAACGCGGTCAACCTGGAGGATGAGATGATGAAGATGGCGCAAAACAACATGGACTACCAGGCCGCGACCCAGCTCTACAGCCGCGGCCTCAACCTGATCAAGAACGCGATCGGCAGCAAGGGCTAGATCAGCCGGAGGTGACCTATGGATTTCGTGAAATCGATCGCCATCGCGGCGTCGGGGCTGCGCGCCCAGGCCGGCCGCATGCGGGTGATCTCGGAAAACATCGCCAATGCGGACTCGACCGCCCAGACCGCGGGGGGAGATCCCTACCGCCGCCGGGTACCGACGTTCCGCGCCGAGCTCGACCGTTCGCTCGAGGCGCGGGTCGTGTCGCTCGGCCCGGTGCGCGCCGACCCGAGCCAGTTCCAGGTCAGGTTCGAGCCCGGCAACCCGGCCGCGGATGCGGCCGGCAACGTCAAATATCCCAATGTGAATTCGCTGGTCGAAATGACCGACATGCGCGACGCCCAGCGATCCTATGAAGCGAATGTCAACGTGATCGGCGCGACGCGCCGCATGATCCAACGCACCCTCGACATTCTGCGCAGCTGACAAGGACCTGGATGATGGCGACACCTGGAATTGCCGCAAGCGCCTATGCACAAATAGCGCGCATCACCGATGCCTCCGCCGGCCTCGGCGGCCTCAACAAGGCGATCGGCGACGCGGCGGGCCAAGGCCCGAGCTTCGGCTCCCTCCTCAAGGATGCGCTCGGGGCGGTCAGCTCGGCGGGCGCGAAATCGGATGCCCAGACTCAGGCCATGGTGACCGGCCAGAAATCCAACCTGGTCGACGTGGTGACGGCGGTTGCCGAAACCGAGACCGCCATCACCACATTGGTGTCCGTGCGCGACAAGGTGATCGCCTCCTACCAGCAGATCATGCAGATGCCGATCTGATCGCCGGAGCATTTGGCCGGCCGGCTCGCGTCGAACATGCGGGCCGACATACGTTCGCAAGACCGTCAGGAGAAGCGATGACCGGATCCGAAGTGCTCGACGTCGCGCGCGACGCGATCATGACATTGGTCGTGGTGTCGGCACCCTTGATGATTGTCGGCCTCGTGGTCGGCGTGGTGATCTCGCTGTTCCAGGCGTTGACCCAGATCCAGGAAATGACGCTCGTCTTCGTGCCGAAGATCCTCGCGATCTTCGTCGCCATGCTGCTTGCCCTGCCGTTCATGGCCGATCACCTGCACAGCCACATGACGCGGCTCGCGGCCCGCATCGCCGGCGGCTGAAGCGGATGCGCGTCGACGTCTCGTTCCTGCCCGCGCTCGCCGCCGCCTTCCTGCTGGTCTTCGCACGCATCGGCACCATGCTGATGCTGCTGCCGGGCCTGGGCGAACTGATGGTGCCGGCGCGCGTCCGGCTCACCTCGGCGCTCGTGCTCGCCGCGGTCATGATGCCGCTCCATCGCGCCGCCTATCAGATCGATCTGCAGTCGATCGGGCCGGTTCTCGTCATGCTGGGAGAGGAGCTTCTGGTCGGCGCCGTGCTCGGCATGACGGCGCGGCTGACCATCGCGGCGCTGCAGGTCACCGGATCGGTGGTGGCCCAGCAGCTCGGGCTCGGCTTCGTCACCGCCGTCGATCCCACGCAGGGTCAGCAAGGCGTGATCCTCGGAAATTTCCTGACCATCCTGGGGATCGCGCTCCTGTTCGCCACCAACCTGCACCATCTGGTGATCGCCGCGCTCGACGACAGCTACACGCTGTTCGTGCCGGGCGAGGTGCCGCTCACCGGCGACATGGCGGCGCTCATGACGCGCACGCTGGCCGGCGCGTTCCGCGTCGGCGTGCAGCTTTCGGCGCCCTTCCTGGTATTCGGCCTGCTGTTCAACCTCGGGCTGGGCCTGCTGTCGCGGCTGATGCCGCAGATGCAGGTGTTCTTCGTCGGCATGCCGCTCTCGATCCTGGCGGGCCTGATGATGCTGTTCCTGCTGCTCTCCGCCATGATGGGGACCTATATGGGCAGCGTGGAAAGCGTGCTGCGCGATCTCGCGCCGCATGCCGGCGCCGTGAGGTAGCGCGTGGCCGGCGAACAGGACGATACCGAAAAAACAGAAGACCCGAGTCAAAAGCGGCTCGACGAGGCGGTCAAGCGCGGCGACGTGGTCAAGAGCCAGGAGGTCAACGCCTGGTTCGTCCTCGCCGCCGCGGCGCTCGTGCTGCTCAGCTTCTCCGGATCGATGAGCCTGCAGCTCAGCGCGACCTTTCGCGGCATTTTCGCCAATGCCTACCGCATACCGGCCGATGGCGGCGGCCTCTTGCTGCTGTTCCGGCAGGTCGGCGTCGAGACCATCGCCGCCGTCGCGCTGCCGTTTCTGCTGCTGACGCTGGCGGCGATCGTCGGCAACGCGATCCAGCACCGCCTGATCTGGTCGGCCGACTCCCTGACGCCGAAATTCTCCAAGATCTCGCCGCTGGCCGGCGCCAAGCGGATGTTCTCCAAGGTGGCGCTGGTCAACTTCCTGAAAGGCCTGATCAAGCTCGCCGTGATCGGCAGCGTGCTCACGGCCCTCTTGTGGCCGGCGCGCAAGCGCCTCGAAAGCCTGATCTCGGCGGATCCGGTCGCGATCATCCCATTCGTGCGGACGCTGTCGCTGCAGCTGTTCGGTGCGGTGGTCGCCATTCTGGCGATCATCGCGGCCGCCGACTACCTGTTCCAATACCAGCAGTGGTTCGAGCGGCAGAAGATGTCGATGCGCGAGATCAAGGAGGAGTACAAGGAGTCGGAAGGCGATCCCAAGATCAAGGCCAAGATCCGCCAGCTGCGTCAGGCCCGCATGAGGAAACGCATGATGGCGGCGGTGCCGAGCGCGACGGTCGTCATCACCAACCCGACGCATTTCGCGGTCGCGCTGAAATGGGAGCGCGGCATGAACGCGCCGATCTGCGTCGCCAAGGGCATGGACGCCATCGCGCTCAAGATCCGCGAGGTCGCCGAGGCGAACGAGGTGCCGGTCGTCGAGAATCCGCCGCTCGCGCGCACGCTCCACGCCACCGTCGAGATCGACGCCGAAGTGCCGGCCGAGCACTACAAGGCGGTCGCCGAAGTGATCAGCTACGTGATGCGGCTCAATGGGGCCGCCCGGCGCGGCGCGCGGACCTGATCCGGGCGGGAGCCGGCCGTCCATCCGCTTGTTGCGATCATGTCTTGCCTTTGCGGTCGGTGTCCGCAAAGTCATTTCGACGCCCGAATCAGGTCGGGGCCGGCTTTTTCGGAAATCATGCGTCCGTCCCGCCTTAACGCCGCGGCCGCAACCCCAACCCCTTGCGGAGACCGCCCGGACTCGGGCACCTAAAGGGCGGCGGTTTCGGCCGCACGGATCATGAAGCCCCGGATGGCGAAAGAGGACGTGAGCGACAGGACAGCCGGCGAAAGGCGGGGCAGCATCGGCCTGGTGCTGCTCGTTGCCGTCGTGCTGGTCGCCGCCGCGGTCGGGCTGATGTTCGTCGGCCGCCATCAGGCCGAGCCTTATGTGCTGGCGCTGCTCGCCATCCTCGGCATGATCGGCGTCTTTTCGCTGTTCGCGGCCGCGGCCGGCATCCTGCGGGTCGCCCGCCGCGACAGCGGCAGCCCGATCCTCAAGGCGGTGGTCGACGGGGCGGGCGACGGCATCGTGGTGACGGATCCGAGCGGCCGGGTGATCTACGCCAATGCGGCCTATCTGAAGCTGGCCGACGCCGTCGGCACCGACGACGTGCGGCCGGTCGAGCGCGTCTTCCTCGGCGACCCCGAGGTCTCGGAGGCGATCTACCGTCTCGTCAAGGCGGCGCGCGAGGGCCGCAGCCTGCAGGAGGAAGTGCGCGTCGCGGGCCTGCGCGGCGAGCCGGCGCGCTGGCTGCGGCTGCGCGTGCGCCCGCTCGCCGAGGGCGGACGCGAGGCGCGCACGACCGTGTGGTCGGTCGCCGACGTCACCCGCAGCGCGGCGCTCTTGACCACGCTCTCGGCCGACCCCGGCGAGGTCAAGACCGAGGTGCTCGATCTCGATCTCAAGACCCGGGGCGGCAAGACCGTGCCGGTGCGCCTCTATCACAAGGTCGCATTCGGAGCCGACGGCGCGCCGGGCGCCTCGCGCACCCTCGTGCTCAACCGTGCGCGCAACGACGGCACCGACCCGCAACGGGCGGCCGAAGTGCGCTTCATGCGCTTCTTCCACAACACGCCGCTCGCGATCGCGACGGTCGACAAGAGCGGCCGCATCGCGCGCACCAATGCGCTCGGCGCCCGGCTGTTCCAGCGCGTTCTGAAGGGCGATGTGGCCGACCGCTCGATCCTCAACGTCGTCAATCCGGGCGAGCGCGGCGCCATTGAGGCCGCGATCCACGAGGCGGCGAGCGGGCAGGGCGACGTCGCCCCGCTCGACGCCACGCTGGCCGGCGAAACCGAAAGGTGGGCGCGCTTCTACGTCACCCCGGTCGAGGACGCCGAGAGCGACCATGAGGCGGCGATCGTCTACGCGCTCGACACCACCGAGCAGCGCAGCCTGCAGAGCCAGTTCAACCAGGCGCAGAAGATGGATTCCGTCGGCCAGCTCGCCGGCGGCATCGCGCATGACTTCAACAACCTGCTCTCCGCCATCATGATGGCGACCGATTTTCTCCTGACCGGACACCGGCCGACCGATCCGTCCTTCCAGGACATCATGCAGATCAAGCAGAACACCAACCGGGCAGCCGCCCTGGTCCGGCAGCTGCTCGCCTTCTCGCGCAAGCAGACCCTGCGTCCCGAGGTGCTCGATCTCGGCGAGGCGCTCTCCGACTTCACCGTGCTGCTGCGCCGCCTGATCGGCGAGAAGGTGACGCTCGACGTCGTCCATTCGCGCGATCTGTGGCCGGTCAAGGTCGACATCACCCAGTTCCAGCAGGTGATCGTCAATCTCGCGGTCAACGGGCGCGACGCCATGCCGGGCGGCGGCAAGCTGACCATCAAGACGGCCAACGTTGCGGAAGCGGAATCGCGCCAGTTCGCCTACAAGGGCATGCCGCCGGGCGACTATGTGCTGGTCGAAGTCGCCGACAACGGCACCGGCATCGCGCCCGACATCATCGACAAGATCTTCGAGCCTTTCTTCTCCACCAAGGAGGTCGGCAAGGGCACCGGGCTCGGCCTGTCGACCGTCTACGGCATCATCAAGCAGACCGGCGGCTTCGTGTACCCGGAGTCCGAGCTCGGCAAGGGCACCTCCTTCCGCATCTTCCTGCCTCGCCACGTGGCGGGCGCCGAGGAGCTGCAGGCGCCCCGGATGTCGGGGATCAACGGGGCGCTGGCGGCGGCCGAAGAGGTGGCGCGGCTGTCGGCCGCGACCGCCGACGATACCGGGCACGGGACCATTCTCCTGGTGGAGGACGAGGAGGGGTTGCGCGGCCTCAATGCGCGCGGGCTGGCGTCGCGCGGCTACACCGTGCTGCAGGCCGGCAACGGCGTCGAGGCGATCGAGGTGATCGACAAGCATGACGGCACGATCGATCTCGTGGTGTCCGACGTGGTCATGCCGGAGATGGACGGGCCCAGCCTGTTGAAGGAGCTGCGGCGGCGCAAGCCGGAGCTCAAGATCATCTTCGTGTCGGGCTATGCCGAGGAGGCCTTCGCCAAGAACATACCGGAGGGCCAGCACGCCTTCCTGGCCAAGCCCTTCACGCTCAAGCAGCTGGTCGCCACCGTGAAGGAAACCATGGCGTCATAGCCGCATGGCCGACCCGAACCGCGACGACGACGAAACCGACGCCGACCGCAGGACCGCCAATATCATCTTGCTGGTGGGAGCGGTCGTGCTGATCGCCGGCGGCATCTGGCTCGTCAATGCGATGCTCGATGCGCGCCGGGCCGACGAATGCATGTCGTCGGGCCGCCGTAACTGCAATCCGATCGCGGCGCCGGTAAGGTGATGCCTTAGCCCCGCGAGGCATGTGCTTGCGTTTGCGCATGATCTTGCCCGAACATGCGGTCGGGCCCGGAATCCAGATCCGGGACGGGCCTTTCGGGATCGTGCGCTAATTCGGCGCCGGACCGGCCTTGCAGGCGCCCGACTGCTTTTGCCAGAAAAAGTCGGTGCATTTATCGCAGCCCGCGAGCGCGAGACCCAAACCGAGCACGGCCACAAGGGGAAGCAGCCTGACGCGCCGGCCCGCAAGGCGGGTGGTCGTGCCGGCCGGAACCTCGCGGCGCGCGTCGTGGCGGCTCATGGGCTGCTTCGCCATCAGTAACGGGTCACGATGGGGGCATACCATCGCATTTTCCTGGGGTCATAGCCGCGCGGAAAGTAGCAGGCGAAGCCGACATAATCCCCATACACCCGATGGACGCTGGTGATGACCGCCACCTTGTTCCAGCGCGCGCAATCGGCTGGCGCGATGTCGCGGTAGGTATCGCCGGCGACCACGGGATGATCCCGCCGGTATCGTTGGAATGGCCGCCCCAGACGCCGGCCTGCGCGCCGGCGGCGAAAAGCGGGAGCCAGAGGAGGGCGGCAACCACGGATTTGCAACGCATCGGGCGATTCTCCGGGACGCTCAGGCGCTTCTATATCATATTCGATCGGTTCCGGGGTCAATTCATCCGCTTGAATTTTTGCGTCCGCCGCCGGAACCGCCCCGGCCGTGGAGAGGCTGCGCTTGCGGTCCAAGGCTTTCCCGCCGCTGCGTCCCCGGGCGATTTTTTTTCGTTGCCGGCATGAACCATTCGGATGCCGCCGCGGACCAAAAGGGAACCGGGCGGAGTATCCGATGGCCTCCACATTGACGTCGCGCCGCGGCGTTGCGCTTGCCCTTGCGATGGTGCTGGCGATGCCGGCGTCGCTGCTCGCGCGCGGCGCCGAGCCGTCGGCGTCGCCCAGGAGTTTCGTGCAGCAGATTTACGCGAGCTATGTCGGCAGCTCGGCCCGAAACGCGCGGGGCATACCGCTCGACAGCGCGTCCGCCGTGAAGCGCTATTTCACCCCGGGATTGGCCCACCTCATCCTGGAGGATGGCGCGGCCGCCCAGACGCGCGGCGAGCCGCCGTTGCTCGACGGCGATGCCTTCGTGGGCAAGCAGGATTGGGACATCGCCAATCTGTCGGTCGCCGTGAGGGAAAGCGGCGCCAAGGCGACCGCGATCGTGAGCTTCACCGACGCCGGCAAGGCCTGCAAGGTGGTGGTGGAGCTTCTCAAGGTGGGCGAAAGCTGGCGCATCGCCGACATCCAATGGGATTCCGGCACGCTGCGCGGTCTCTATCGCAATAAGTGAGATCGCGCGTCGTCCGGAACGGGGCGGCCGCCGGTTACGACCACGGCCCGATCTTGGCGACCTCGTAAATCGTTTGCGCGATCGCGATCAGCAGGCAGCCTGCGGCGAACACCGGCCGCTGCGCCGGCGGCAGCCGGTGCGCGACCACGATCGCGACCCCGCCCGCCGCCACCACCAGCGGCGGAAGCATCGCATAGGCGAGCCGTTCGGTGATCCAGCCGACGCAGGTATAGAACCCGAGCGCCGCCGCACTGGCGTAGAGCCCGATCGCGATCATCGGGACCGCCGCCGACAAGCGTGCGGCGTCGAGGTGGCGGCGCGCCAGCCCGACCAGCACCGTCAACGCCAGCCAGGCAATGAGCGCGACGAGCCCGAGCGCTTGCGGCGCCGCCATGGCGAGCGACAGCCCCAGATAGCCGAACCATTGCTCGGCGAGCGCGCCGACACCTTTGTCAAGCGCATCCTTCATCCAGATGACCTGGCCCAGATCAAGCTCGGCATGGAAGAAATGACCGGTGGTCGCCAGCACGAAACCGTACCACAGCGCCAAGGGAGTCGCGCTCAGCACCAGCAGGATGGTGAGGCTGGCGAGATCGCGGCGGCGGGCGGTCCAGGATTTTTCCCGCCACAGCCCGATGACGGCGGGCAACAGCAGACAGGCCGGGATCACGACGAACACCGGATAGATCGTCATGCCGATCCCGCTCAGGATTCCCATGGCGAGCGCAAAATCGCGCGCGACGCGGCCGTCCGCGGCGGCGCGCTGGGTCGCCAGGACGGCGAGCACCGGCACCAGGATGTTGAGCAACTGGGTGTGCGGCGACCACACGAAGGCCTTGGTGACGTCGTTGGCGACGAGCAGCAATCCGGTCGCCACCAGGATGATCGCAGCCGCGCCCGTGCGCACCGGATGCCAGCGCTGGATCGTCAGGCGCAGCGCCTGGAAGCTCGCGAGCAGGATGGCGAAGTTGAGCAGCAGATAGGCGAAATAGGCCGGCCGGTCCCGGGTGAACGAGCGCGC
>WNFR01008648.1_pt1 | contig 21423 bp, 16 predicted proteins | sample 5400221 | NCBI WGS metagenome assembly WNFR01 (sample SAMN13153357, study PRJNA577476) | soil metagenome | isolation source: 40 cm soil under Madrone tree | place: USA:California | collected 2016-06-14 | reverse complement strand
GTGGCCAATCCAGCGCGAGCAAGAACTCAACCAGAGCGGTTGGCACGAAACTGATCGTAATCTTGTTCTCAACAAGCCAATCGCGAAGCTGCTCCGGCACGGTTCGGACACAGTCAGGCACCATGTGGATGCTCGCGCCCGCGGTCAGATAAGGCCACAGTTCCCACACTGCTGCGTCAAAGCCAAGTCCTGCCAGTTGGGTGGCCCGATCCGCAGCAGTGACTTCAAAGGCTTGTTGATGCCACTCGATCAGATTGAGCAGGTTGGCGTGCGTGACTTCGACACCCTTCGGGGTGCCCGTCGAACCGGAAGTATAAATCACATAGGCCAATTGTTCAGGGGTTGAGGCATGTTCCGGAGGGCTTGCGGGCATGCTGCTGAGTCGCTGGGCATCCTGGTCGAGCATGACCACGTGGCGATCACCTATGCCCGCCTTTCTTGCAAGCTTTTCTTCAGTAACTAAGACTGCGGCTCCAGAATCGCCGAGAAGGAATGCTAAGCGATCGGCCGGGAGGTCGGGATCAAGTGGTAGATAAGCACCCCCCGCCTTGAGTATGCCGAGCGCTCCAACGACCAGGGAAGCAGAGCGGCTCACGCAGAGGCCGACCACACTCTCGCTGCGCACCCCACAGGCGCGGAGCCATTGGGAATAGGAAAGGTTCTCAGCACCACTGAAGACTGCAGTCGCATTAGGAGAGGCCACCGCATGTGTCCGGAAACGCTCCACAATAGACTCAGGACCCGGTTTAGACGAGTCGGAGCTCCTGGCCGGTTCATTCATCCTCTGAGAGGTCGCGAAAGGGCACTCCAGCTTCTGGGAAGCATTCGTAGACGATGTCTGATGATTCAACCCAGTCTCCTTGTATTTGCCAAGCGACAACTCCCTTCATTCCCTTCATTTCTCGGAATCTGCACACGCCTGCTAAGGAAGGAAGATCGCCGCTAGAAGCTAGTGCAATCCTCTAACCATATTGAGGGGCTAAGTACCTTGGCCAGCTGTTACAGAGCACGTAGAATCAGTGGCTTAGAGTGATGCGTCTGAAAATGAGCGGCGGATCCGCAGCTTCTTAGGAAGTGCATTGCATATCGGCAGAAGCCCCATTCCGCAAATTCCTCAGTTGTCAAGGCTAAGAGCCGTTTACAGACTTTTGGCAATTCGGTCAAGAATTTTCCCTAGTTGTGGCATGAAACTTCCCAAATCCCAAGCGGAAGAAATCACTTGTTCATCGTGCGCAAGTGGCACTGTGCCACTAACTAGCTTGTATTCAATAACTTGGGAACGAAGCAGCTGGGCCATAGATTGGAGACTCGGAATTCGGCGTGCAACAGAGAGCGATGGCGATAACCTATCCTCAGCGAATGGAAGGCTGGCTCCCGCCCTCATCCGAATCACGGATGTTCCACTGTGGGCTTGACAGAGATACGAATGAAACTTGAGCAGAAAACGACCGGCATCCTCGCTGGGTTCCTCAAATCTGCAGATCAATTTGCAGCGCGTCCAGCGCTATCTGTTGAGGGGCAGGAACTCGCTTATGGCGAGCTTTTGCAAAAGGCCATGTCGGTTTCGGCTGCAATCGCTGAATACGAGCGAGATCAACAGCCTCTCGCAGCTCTACTGGCATGTCGCAGCGTGACCGCATACGCAGGAATTTTGGGAATTCTGGGAGCAGGAAAAGGGTACGTGCCGCTCAACCCGAAGTTCCCGGTCGAACGCACTCGCTCGATGCTTCTCCTATCGAGATGTGCCACACTCATCGCGGGAAAGGAGGGCGTCTCACAGCTCCCACAGCTCTTGACCGACCAGGACCGGCCGATGACGGTGATCCTGCCGGACACCACGACCGACAGTAAGCTAGCATCCGATCTTCCGCAACATCGATTGGTGTTCGCCGAGGACATCCCCAGAGCCGTCGAATTTCCGCATTCCGCCGAAGTCGACAAGCATGCGGTTGCATATCTGTTGTTTACGTCCGGGAGCACCGGCGTGCCGAAGGGCGTTCCGATCCACCACGCGAACGTGCGGTCATATGTCGAATATATTTGCGATCGGTACGGGGTATCTTACGAGGATCGGTTTTCGCAGGAGTTTGATCTCACATTCGATTTGAGTGTACACGACATGTTCGTCTGCTGGGAGCGCGGCGCCTGCCTGTTTGTCGTACCTGAGAAATCTGTGATGGCGCCTGCAAAATTCATCCGTGACAATGGACTAACGATGTGGTTTTCGGTTCCCTCCGTCATCGGCTTGCTTTCGCGGATGCGGTTGTTGTCGGCGAATTGCTTCCCCTCGCTACGCTGCAGCCTTTTCTGCGGCGAGCCTTTGTCGGCATCGTACGCGGCTGCATGGCAGGACGCTGCGCCCAACTCGATCGTGGAAAATCTGTATGGGCCAACCGAAACGACCATCGCAATTACTTGTTACCGTTGGAATGCAGAACGATCTCCCGGCGAATGCGTGAACGGCGTTGTTCCGATCGGCTGGCCATTCGATGGGCAGCGTGCCTGCATCACGGGCACGAATCGCGAAGCTGTGCCGACCGGGCAACCCGGAGAGTTGTGTCTTTCCGGAACCCAGGTGACCTCAAGCTACTGGAATAACCCAGAAAAATCATGTGAACAGTTTGTTCGGTTGCGGGGAAGGGGCGAAGCCATTTGGTACCGCACGGGCGATCTCGTCCGCCAAGATGATCGCGGCTGTCTCTTCTATTTGGCAAGGATCGATCACCAGATAAAAATCCGGGGCTACCGAGTCGAATTGCAGGAGATTGACGCAGTGCTTCGAAAAGTCTGCGGGACTGAGCAGGTCGTCTCGCTGCCCTGGCCAGTCCGTAACGGTAGTGCGGACGGAATAGTGGCTTTTGTTTCCGGAGCTGTGCCCATTGATTCCGATCAAATCATGGGTTATTGCAGCGCACAACTACCTGACTACATGGTTCCGAGAAAAATTTATGTCATTGAAGAATTGCCTTTGAACACGAACGGAAAGATTGACCGCTCGAAATTAGCTAGACTGCTTGAGGGAATGCAACTGTGAGCACTCTGACGGAAAGAGAGTTGATTGAACTCGTCGTGGGTTGGGTAAGACAGAACGGGTTGAAAAGTGATCTGGCTGGCCTAGAAGTCAGCGCAGATACCGATCTGATGTCTAGCGGTCTGCTCGATTCATTCAGTTTTGTTGACCTGATCATATATATCGAGACTATGGGTGGATGCATAGTGGATCTGACCGATGCCGAGCCTAGCGAGTTCTCGGTGGTGAAGGGTCTGTGCCGGATAGCCTTGAAGGATCACCAATAGCTCGGTATTCAGGACGAGATCCGGTCGTCGAGACATTTTCACACAAATTCGAAGTCGGAGTCCTGGGCAGATGTACAGCCGATCGAGTATTCCCACCTAATTTGTTCACTTTTCGTGCTGTCCCCTACACATTTCATCGAGTTCGTGCAAGACTGCGCCGTGACTTGTTGACGGCAGACTCTAGGAGGCTCAGTGAAACGCACCCATCCCCAAAGCAACGGGCCTCGACTGTGTCACATGAACTGCAGAGAAAGGGCGTACCGAGTTTAGACCAGACCGCTCGATAAGCTGCGGAATCGTCCTGTGATACAGAATCAAGAGATCCACGGGGGTAAAGATGCCGGTCGTAGAATACGCGCCAAAGTATTTTGAAGCCTTGTGTAGATTCGTTGACAGGGTAGGGGAGAGGCTCGCGCTAACCCATCGTCCATTTGTGGATTATTACTATGCAAGCCGGGATTGGTGCAGGCTCTACTTGTATGTTGGAAACGACGGGACGATCCTAGGGACATTCGGTCTCGACCGCATGCGCTTTGAGTACAACGGCCGCGAAATGATGATCGGGTTTGGTAGCAACTTCTACTCGCTCCAGCCAGGTCTCGGAGGTGTGCTTTTCATTCATTGGCACAAATCATGCCCGATCGGGCTTGTGTACGGAGGGAGCGCGGACACACACAAGATGATTCGTGGACGAAAATGGGCATTTTACAATGGCGTGAGGATCTACGTTCTGAACAAGCCCTACGAGGCACATCCCGGCGAGGGCTGGCTTCGAGTGGCAGCAAAATCCGTCCTGCGACGGACTCAGCGAACAAACCTCTCGTCGTACCGCTCACGAATTCCGGTGGAAATTCGCACGCGAATCTCGATTCGGGAGGAACGGACTTTCACGGAAGACCTACTTCCGCGCGAGTCGCCGTTTACTTTTCGCCTGGCTCCTCCGGCCCACTATCTGAATTGGCGTTACAACACAGAGCTCTCTTTTGTCCGATACCGCCTCTTCCGGATTCTCGCCGGTGGACGCTCAACGGGATACGTGGTCATCAACGAATCACCGGAAAAGCTGCTCGTCGCTCAATGTGATGGAATGGATGCGCACGACTTAGCCTACGGAGTCGTGTTGGGTGCGTTAGAGGCAGGCCGTGAAGATCGCAAGCCACGTTCGGTGGCCCTGGCCAGTTGCCACCCAGGGATGCAGGAAATCTATCAGCGCGTCGGTTTTCGACCGGAACGGGCAGAGCGCACATTTGCTATGGGAACGCTTGGCGGACCTGTGGATATTGTACCAACCACATCCAATTGGCTTGTTAACTTCGATTGGGGCGACAACGGTTTGCGCTCGCCTTTTCTGGATTAATCGTCAGCGCAAACCGGACCGTTGAACCCGTCCGTCTCAGAGATATCAGGGGGACTAAGCAAAGAGTTCCAGGAGCTCCGCAACGGAGGTTCATAGAAAATCCGGTAGAACGTGATAAGCGCCGGCTTCGAGCAGGGCCTGTTCACGATGCGACGGACCGATACCCAGACACTTCATGCCGGCTCTGTTGGCCGCCTGGATTCCGGACACGGAATCTCTTCCCGGCCTTCGAGATTGTGGCAGAAACAGGGCTGGGATCTGCTGCGAACGTGTGTGCCGGCTTGGTGAAAATCAACCAAGATATAGGAGCCCAACTATTTGATCGCGGCGAGCGGAATTTTAAGCTCGCTCGACTTAAAGTGCATCCGGGAAGTGTCCTACCAGCTCTCGGTCACACCCGAGTCGGAGTGCGCTGGCGCTTTTCTCCAAGCAGCTGGAATTGAGGTTGTTCGCAGAAAAGTCGAAAAGCGTAAAGATCGTACACTCTGCCATCCCCCTCAGCTCTGGCCTCACGCTTAATCGCTGTCTTTGCCACACCGAGTAATGCTTGACTCGTTGGGCAGAGCGAGATTGCGCCAATGCCAGGCGGTGCTCACGATGCGGTCGAGCGCAGAGAACTTCGGGCGCCAGCGAAGAAGGGCATCGGCGCGGGCCGGACAGGCGACGAGGACTGCGGGGTCACCCGGGCGGCGAGGCGCTGGGCGAGCATCAATCGAAACGCCAGCGATACGCTGTACGGCAGCGATGACTTCACGCACGGAAACGCCGTGGCCGGTGCCGAGGTTTACAGCAAAGCTCTCGCCGTTGGAAAGCAGATGCTGGAGCGCGAGAACGTGAGCCTCGGCTAGGTCTGAGACGTGGACGTAATCGCGGATGGCAGTGCCGTCCGTGGTCGGATAATCCACTCCATACATTTCGAAACTGCCGCGCTTGCCCATGGCCGTTTCGATGACAATGGGCAACAGGTGCGTTTCAGGATTGTGAACTTCGCCGAGTTCTCCGCTGGAGTCGGCTCCTGCCGCATTGAAATAACGCAGGGCGGCCCAGCGAAAATCGTAGGCGCGGCCGTACCAATCGAGGGCACGCTCGATGAAGAGCTTGGACTCGCCGTAGGGATTCACGGGCAGCTTCGGGTGATCTTCAGGAATGGGAATCACATTTGGGATACCGTAGACCGCGCAGCTGGAAGAAAAGACGAAGCGGCGGACAGCTGCGTCGAGGAGGGCCTCCAGGAGGTTGAGGGTACCGATCACGTTGTTTTGAAAGTAGCGGCGCGGTTCGTGCATGGATTCGCCGACGTAGGCGTGCGCGGCAAAATGTATGGCAGCGGTGATGTCGTATTGCCGGATGGCGTGCTTAAGGGCACTGCAATCAGAAATGTCCGCTTCGACGAGAGGGCCCCACTTAACGGCCCACCGATGTCCTGTGGATAGATTGTCGTAGACGACAGGCTCGAAGCCGGCCAGCCACAGAGCTTTTGCTGTGTGGCTGCCGATGTATCCTGCGCCACCCGTGATGAGAACGCGCATTCAGGTTACCCCACTGAAAAGAAGAGATGTTGAGCAAGGTGGTGTTTTCTGACAGAAAAGGAAGCTCGGCGTTATTGAGAATACTGGCTAATAAGCGTGCCTGCTTACGATGCCATTTAAAACTGTCAATAAGATGATCTTCAAGTCCAGCAGCATACTCCAATTCCGCATGTAGTCGAGGTCATACTCGATTCGGTGCGGGATAGAGGTGTCGCTGCCCCGCAAACCGTTGACCTGCGCCCAGCCGGTGATGCCGCACTTGACGTTGTGGCGGGCCATGTAAGAGGGGATTTCCTGGCGGAATTTTTGGACGTAGAAGGTGAGCTCAGGGCGCGGACCGACGACGCTCATATGGCCCTCCAGCACATTGATGAACTGGGGTAATTCGTCAAGACTAATTCGGCGGAGAAGACGGCCGATGGGAGTAATGCGTCGATCATTCCGCAGTGTATGTAGTGAGTTTGAAGCGCGCGAATCCTGTAGGTACATGGTACGGAATTTCAGCATTTTGAAGCGGCGGCCGTTAAGACCAATGCGTTCTTGCGTGAAAAAGACAGGGCCGCGGGAGGTGAGCTTGATGGCGAGGGCGATGAGGAGAATGAGCGGCAAAGCGACGAGAAGAACAGAAAAAGAAAAGATGGCGTCGAAGGCGCGCTTCCCCAGAGCATAGCCAACGGTGTCAACGGGATACGGCCGGACGTCAAGCAGCGAGATTCCATAGTAGCTAAAGATTCTTTCTGGGACGAACACTCCCTCACCCAAGTCCAGGACCATCCTTGCCGGAATGCACAGGCGTTGAACAGTGCGAAGAATATTTTGTGCCTCACCCATGCGGTGTGGCGGCAGGGCTACCACAATTTCCGAGCAATGGAATACGTCCACGACGTCGTCCAGTCGGTTCCACTCGAGCACAGGCGAATTCAGGGTCGATACAATTTGATCCGGCAATGCGACAAAGCAAGTAACTTTGCAACGCGCCTGTTGGCTCTCGGAAAGATGGCGGGCGACGCCTTGCGCGAAGTCGTCTACTCCCAGGATCGCGACGGGGAAGCGACCGGTTGGAGACCGTTCTATGGCATGCATCGCCCCACGGATTAAGTGAATCAGCCCAAGACTCAAAACAAAGATCAGACTGCAGCCGACCACGACGAAAACACGGGCGAAGCTCGCGGTCTTGTAGAAGAAAACCAGTGAGAGCGCGAGCAGCGTACAATACACTGTGGCCTTGGTCGTCACCCTGATCCCAGTTTGAAGGGTCCGCAAGGTGGTGAGCCTATTAAGTCCCAGGTGCTCCACAATAAGAGACCATAGCAACGTTACTGAGACAGTGAAAACTAGGTACGGATAGACATCGATCTTTGCTTCGGCGAAATATCCGGACTTGAAGCGGATGTAACCCGCCGACGAGAAAGCAATGCCGGGAATACACAAAAAACCGGCTGTCAGCCAGAACTGGATTAGATTGATCGATCTTCTCGTCATAGAGAGCTAGTCCCTAAGGTAAAACCAACTTTCTAGGAAGTGACCGAAGTAGGATTCTGGATCTGAACTGCCATCGGCCTCATCATAGGAATTCTTGTCAACGAATGCTGGAACCAGGGAACCTGCTGATCTGGCTGCTCAATGGCAGTGAGCTGACCACGCAAAATACTGGTTGTGTCGTCATTGCTTCCATTCAACAGCCCGCCAGTGTGCTAGCGCCCCATTACAGTTCAGGCATCAGAATCTCGCGCAGCGCTTGAACAATCCAGCGATGAACGTGAAGCAATTCAGACGCCACGCGGTGGAACTCGGAGCATAAACGCAAATTTTAGTAACTAGTTCTTTTTCATACAGTTACGGAGACAGCTTGGGGCTTCCTGGAGTCGAAGAGGTAGTTATGCACATATGTGGAGAAATCTAGTTCCCTCTTAATGCAAGGAAGTTTACCCGCTGCGCGCCCTATCGGAGACCTGGAATGTTTTGTGGACCCTACAAAACGTCGAGAGAATGTCCTGTGGTAGCGATTTCCAGTTTGCGCTTGGGAGGCCCCAGCCGTAGGAAGCGTTTTAAGACGCCTTGTAGCTCGAGTTCCGCTTCCCACGCGTTTCCCTGAAGATGTTTGCGAAGCAGGTGCGTATGATTCTCCGAGGTACTCGGAAGGTTCTCTCCCCCGAACGAGGAGAGAAAATGTTCATAGGTCTTGCCGGCGATTGCTATGGCGCGCTCCGACATGTTCTCCGGCTTCCCAAACGGAAAAGCGAACGCTGCGATCGGCTTCTTCAACTGCGTTTCCAATTCATGTTTCGATTCCACGATTTCGTTTTCAAGCGCTGCTTGGTCAATTGAGCCGCAATCATAATGCGAACAAGTGTGGCTGCCGAATTCGGCGCCAGCATTGCTCCAGTAGCGGATCTGGTCCCAGGTGAGGGCCCGGAATCCTGTCAGGCCCCTTTCGAGGTCGTGAGTGAATCCCCTGTGCTCCGTGACGATTTGGGTAGAGACAAACAAGACGACGGGCACGCCGGTCTCTTCTGCAACAGCGCGCAAATTCAGGAAATTCTCCTCGTATCCGTCGTCGAACGTCAGAACGACGGTCGGCTCGCTCACCGAGCCCGATTTCAGGAGTCTGCTGGCTTCGGAAAGACCCACGATTCGATAGTGCCGTTGCAAGTATTTGACTACGCGAAAGAACGCCTCCGTCGGCAAGGTCATCCGATGATGGCGGTCGGAGATGAGATGGCTATTGAGAAAGACCACCGGATGTTGTTTCCGCCAATGACGAAGCCAATTACGAACAATTACAGAAGGGGAAAATAAAAACAATGAATGGATGCAGAGCTTCCAATTCGCACGTATCCGAAGTGGCGGTGCTTGGTCGATGGAATCTTCTTGTAACGCGCCAGCCTGCGACAGATAAGAAGGAATCATGTTGCGAATCCATCTTTCCATTCGGTCTGTCACTGTTGCGGGCTGCTCCGCAATGGCAGCGATGCTTTGAACGAGAAGATCGCGCAGAATGAGGTTGCCCTTTAGTTCCAGACTAGCTTGTGTGTCGAGAGGTTCTGGAGACAGATCAAATCTGGCCAAAAGCGTTTCGCCTTGCGGCCCCAATTGCGTTACTTTTAGTCGGCAGGCATCAACCGCAGTCGTGGCCTTAGGGCCAGCAGGTGCTTCCACCCCTTGCTTATCGAGGGAGAAGATCTGTCCCTGGATAATCCCCCGCAAGGTGAGGCCGGCAAGTGCCCGCGGAACGGAGCCAAGGCCGGCCGCTGCCGCGAGGTTCGCCTGTTTTTCCCTTATGAATTTGGGGACCTCTGGGGACTCGATATTCTCAGTGACACAGAGATCCCAACCGGCCTGCTGACATTTGCGCGCGAGGGCGTTTCGGTCCGACCCGGTCGTTTCAGGTCTGTATGGGCGGCCACCATGGATTGCAGCGAGGAGCAGGCGTGCTGCCCATGCGCCGACTGACCGAGCCACGGAGTAAAAGCGCGACGCCAGCGCTACTTCAGAAGAAGCCGGAACCTTGTAAACGATTCCGCAAATCTTCGCGCCCGGCACATGTCGCTCGATCTGCTGCGCAAGTACAATAACTCTTCGCGCCCTACCACCTGTGATTAGCAAAACTTTCATCATGCCGAAATATGCTCTATTCTACTGGAGAACGATCATCGCGTTAGTGCCTTGGGGTCGTCACAGTCCTGCGTGCTATAGTTCATCGCTCAGTAATATTAAAAGGCGCCACCTTCACAGCTGCCTGTCTTGGAGTGGCTGCCCACGCGACGCTCTGACGCCCGCTCAAGTACCGGGCCAATCCAAAGATGTATGCCGTATTCATCGAGCAGAAGTAGAAAGGCAGGCGGAATAGACGCGAAGACCCACCTTCCCTCTCTTTCCAATACCCCAATAGAGCCATCGCGTAAAACGTGCACTGCGCAAAGAATAGGCTGCGATAAGTCAGATTGAGAAACAAGCCAGCACTGCATGCGAATGCGACGATGAGCGAGAAAGGTGTGAGCCAACGCAGCACTCGGTGTGACCAGTAGGCGAAGGCAGGAACGCCCTTAAAGGGATTCAAATACTGAGGATAGCCAAATAACGTCTGAAAATCTCCTGCTCCTAACCGAATCCGCCGTTCAAATTGGGAAGTAAACGTCGGTGCGATCTCTTCCACCGCAACCGCGTCAGGATCGTAGATTACTCTGTAACCCTGGAATCGCACGTCGAGCGCGATCTGAAGATCCTCGATGATCAGATTTGGTTGCGGCCGAAAGAGCTCGCGACGGATGGCATAGACACCTCCGTTGGCGCTATGCAGGCATTGGGTGCGGCTTTCCAGGATCTTGAGGGCGGACTCATATCGCCAGTAGAGACTTTCGCCAGCTGGGTCCGTATTGGGAGGGGCGACTCGAATTTCTTCGCCGCTCACTGCACCGACTTTCGGATCGTCAAAATGACGCACAAGGTTTCGGACGCAATCCGGTCGAAACAAGGTGTTCGCGTCGGTGAAAATCAAAATCTGCGCTGAGGTACGATGCGCCAGATCGGAAATTACAGCAAGTTTACCGCGACGAATGGGGAAGGTGAAGACACGAACGCGAGGTGATTCAAATCGGCTGAGGATTTGAGCGGTCGAATCCGTAGGTGCATCAAGCCCAATGAGAACGTCAACGAGATCCTCGGGATAGTCGACCTGGATCGCGATTTGAGGTTGGTAGCTGGATGCGGTGGGCTGGCGACGAGACTTCCGCTTTATCAGAAACACCAGATCGGATTTCGCCTGCGCAAGCGTCGCAAGCAAATAAAGAAGAGTCGGATAACCGACATAATTATAGGCGATTGCGCCTAGGCAAACCCATAGAGCGACTTTCAGTGTCAGCGCCGCCATTCGGGGCACCTTTGAGAGGGCGGTACCGTCACCGCATCAAGGGATCCAATACGAGATCGGGAAACCTCTGCACTTTGTTGAGCGATCAACCATATTGCGGCAGAAATTCCTACGACGTAATAAAAAAGAAATTCGTAAGCTAAATGTGCAAAGAACCCACCGAATGCAAACGCCAACGCGCTCGCAAATGTAGCGCGCGCCAATAGGCGCAATTCAGAGTTGAGCGGGTCATTCTTCAACTCATCGCTCGCTCTCTTCATGCGACGAAGCACGGTGCCGAAGAGCGTTAGGAACAACAGTAGGGCCGGGATCCCTCCCTCCGAAGACAGTTGCGTAAATGTGTTGTGCGTGCCCATCCACGCATCCGGACGACGCAATTGATTCCCGTTATAGACGGGGAATCCCCCCAACCCCAAACCAAACACAGGGTTCTGCAGCGTGTATTCGATCGACCGCTCGAGCAAGAATTGTCGACCTCTCGCGGATTCCTCTGCTGACTCTGACGCTATGTTGACCGTGGACTCGGAATCAGCCCAGATCGTTTGCATGCGGAGCCAAAAAATGTCGGGCGCCTTCATCAAGGCTACGCCGAAAAACATGAGAAGCAAGAAGCCCGCCGCTCGACCCCGGGAGGAGTTCCGCATGACAAACCACCAAGTCGTGGCCATCGAAAAAATGATGCCGAGGAAGCCTCCGCGCGAAGCTGTAAGCACCAACATCCACATCGCCAAAACAAGCACCACCAGCAATAAGCTGGTTCGCAGCGCAGATCGCCGGGAAATGTACAGGAATGCAACATAGGGAAGAGTGACCGCCACTGTGATGCCTAGAAAATTCCAACCCAACAGTCCTTGGTTGACTCCTGCCAATCTTTCTCCGGCCTCGGACGCCTCCTTCCCTTGCATGAGAATCGAAGCGCTGGTTGCCATCAGCTCGCTCAAAAGAACGGCCCATAGGATTTTGCGAATGCGACTCACAGAGGTGAGGGTTTGGATCAAGAGAAAGAAAAAAAGGAGAGTCCGCACCCAGATCTGTATGAGAGCCATTAAGCTACCGGTTCGATAGAACGCGAAAGGGATACCCAGTATGAACCAAGTGGTGAGCAGTAGAACAAGGATAAGCTCACGAGGCAACAGTAAACGTACGCGGCCCCCAACGAGCGGAACAACATAAGCTCCCAGTGCGCAAATGCTGCACAAAAATGTCAAGTGAAGGGCACCAACTGCGGGAAAAAGATCCTCGGGGCGGCCAAAGCCCACAAAAGTAAACAGCCAAAGAAAGGCGAAGGCGAGCTTGGCTTCCCCTCGGCTATGCGTCGCCGCTTGATCCACGGATGCGACTGTGTCGCATCCAGCATAAAGAGGCTTCCATGGCTCAACATTATTAGCGATCATCTCAAATCACGATTCGCGAATGGCTGCGACCCCGGTTGCCGAAGCCAGGCTGCATTAGTCCCAAAACTAATGCGCACTCGTCCGAGAATTTCTTCCATACAATCCACGACCGACTCCCAATCGTGGTCACGAACGACTCGCTTGCGCGCCGCCGACGCGATTGCCTCCCGACGGCTCGCGTCCCGCAGCAGCGCGGTGACGTCGCGTGCGAATTTCTCAGGGTCATCTTGCAACATAATTTCGCGGCCGTCATGGAATGGGAGGCCTTCGGCGCCGATGCGCGTTGATACAACCGCCTTCCCCATCGCCATGGCTTCGGGAATCTTTATCCTCGTTCCGCCACCCACGCGGAGCGGGACAACCACTACCTCTGCTTCGGCCAAATACGGCCGAACGTCCATCACGCGCCCCGTCAGCGTAACTCCAGGCTGGTCCATAGCGACTGCCTTGAGTCTAGAGGAAGGACGGCGTCCGACAATCGTAAGGCTCGCAGCGGGGACATCCCTGCGGATGCGCGGATAAACTTCATGCAGAAACCAGGTCACGCCGTCTTCGTTCGGATACCAATCCATTGAACCGACAAAAACAAGTCGGGCCGATTTCGGGGGGATGGCTTGGGGGCAGAAGTATTCTCCGTCCACACCAGTCGGAATTGTGGACACATGGTGCACGCCAAATTCCTGTTCGAACGTGCGGCGATCTTCTTCCGACACGGCGATTACGTGGTCGAAGGAACGGCAAACGCGGGCTTCGATTCTTTGTGTCTTCTTCCATTCCGCTGCAAACACCCACTTCTTGAGTGGCATGTTTTCCGTCTGCCACTTCCGTTGACGTAACAAGTACTCGACATTGTGCTGAAAGATAACTCGAGGCCTGATAGGCAAATCTAAAGCCGTTGTTGCCGTTTGTAAGAAATCACTGAGCAGCAAATCGAATCTATGACTTTCAGCGAGCGCTTGGAGCGCCTGCATGAACTGGGGGCGGCAAAACTTAGCAATGAAGTAAGGCAGCGGGCTCAATTGGTTCTTCACGACATCTATGTAGAAGCCTCGCGAATTACTTGGAGTTTCTTTCCAGTACACTGGTGTGTAGCTCGCAAACATCCGCCGCATTTCCTCAACCACGTCGGTGTCGAGCTCCGGATCGGCCTGGGAAATTGCGTGGACTTCAGCGCGCTTGGCCAGTCGCGAAAAGATCTGGAGACTGCGGATCTTTCCACCCGTATCCGCTGGGAGGAGCGGTCGCGGAATTGAGAGTAGGATCTTCAATGTCCCTCCGAGCTCATTCTCAATTCCTTCATCTCACGCCAACTCCATTGGTTGTAGCCGCCTGCGTCACTCTGTGATCGAAATCACCGTCAAAGAAGATCCGACTCCACAATTCAAAATTCAAAAGTCGCCAGCAACCCTCTGTGGCGAGAGAAGAACCCCGGCGATGTTCCTCTAGCAAACGCCGAACGAATGCAGGTCTCACAAGGTTTCGTCCGGCGAGTCTTCCGTCTTCCAGAACTGCGGAGAGCCTTGTAAATAACCCCTTCTTGTTGCGATTGAGCACTTCATCCGGCAATCGTCCTACCATGGCTCGGCGCAGCAGGTACTTGCCCGACATGCCTCGAATTTTCATCTGTGCGGGGATGCCCATCACAAACTCAACAAGCTTGTGGTCCAGGAAAGGAACACGGCTCTCTAAGGAGGTAGACATACTCATCTGGTCCTGCTTCATCAGCAGTTCAACCAGGTACGTTTTGATGTCCAGGTAGAGGAGCCGGTCGAGCAAGGTCCGGCCATTTCCATCGGCTTGAAAGAAATTCATCGAATTCGCATACGCGTTCGAGTCTCGCAATTCTTCAACGACCTGCGGAGTAAGCAATCCTTGCTGCTCATGCTGGGGAAAGACCGAATAGAAGTTATCAAAGTAGATGCTTTCAAAGGCACCCGCATAGTAAAGGAACGAATGACGCAGTTTCCTTCTGATGACGTCGGGTAGCACATCTGACGCGATTGTCTTCCGCGCCAGGCGCTGAAGAGCATCCGGAACATATTTCCTGTAAATGGGTCCACCCCGCATATTCCACAGGGTGACTCGATATTTCAAATACCCTGCAAAGATTTCGTCGCCGCCCTCACCCGTAAGGACAACCTTCACCTTCTCGCTCGCGAGACGCGAGACGTAATGCAGGGCCACACTAGAAGGCCAGACGATTGGTTCGTCCTCGTGCCAAATCAATTGCGGCAAGCTTGAGAAGAAGTCTTCTGGGCCCAGGATGACTTCATTGTATTCCGCTCCTATGTGCTTCGCGGCAGTCCGAGCGAAGGGCAGTTCACTATATTGGTCTTCGGCATAGCCAACGGAAAAGGTTTGGATTCGGTCCTTTCGCATTGCAGCCATTGTTGCTGCAATCGAACTGGAATCCAGGCCCCCGCTCAAAAACACGCCTAGCGGAACATCGCTCATTAAGTGCATGCGAACCGTCTCATCAAACAACTCCCGAAACTGTTCGATGCACTCCCCTTCACCATGCACCGGTTCGACGTGTGAAATATCCAGGTCCCAATACCGCTCGATCCGAGGGTTCGCCCTCGGGTCACCTAGGTCCAGGGTCAGCCGATGACCAGGCAGGAGCTTCCGAACCCCGTCAAACATTGTTTCATCTGACGAAATGTAACCGATGGCGAAGAATTCGGGCAGGACGCGTCGGTTCAGAAACGGGCGAATACCTGGCAGTTCGAACAGCGCTTTAATTTCCGAGGCAAAGGCAAAACGTTGACCCGCTTGTAAGTAATAGAAAGGTTTGATTCCCAAGCGGTCTCGAGCGCAGAACAGCCGCTTCCGACGCGTATCCCAGATCGCGAAGGCAAACATCCCACGAAGATGATCGACACAATCCTCGGCATATTCTTCATAGAGATGCAGAATTGTTTCAGTATCGCTGGTGGTCGCGTAACAGTGGCCCAGCCTTTCGAGTTTAGGGCGAAGTTGCGGGTGGTTGTAAATCTCGCCGTTGAAAATGATCCAGATTGTTCCATCTTCGTTGGCCATGGGCTGATGGCCACTGGCCAAATCGACAATGCTCAACCGGCGAAAACTAAGTCCGACCGGGCCGGAGATCAAATCCCCTTGGTCGTCGGGGCCGCGGTGACGGATTGCATTCGCCATGGTCTGCAAATCTTCTCGGCTAAAAGTGCGACGGTCACCGACTTCCGCAATCCCGCAGATTCCACACATGGCTCTAGTTGTCCCCTCGGTACTCGAGCCCGCCCTCGACTTCGCGTAGCGTGGCGCTCTCACCGTTAATGCGGACCTGCCGTACGGACGGGATTTGCAGCCGGAAGTTGTGCAAGGGCTTCGCGTTGATTTCTAAGTGGTTTCTCGTCCATTCGGCAGTAAAGTGATCGAAGGCCTTCTCCGCTAAGAGGATGGCTCTCTGCTGACTCCAGAGCGAGTTGCCGTTGATCAGCGTGAATCGTTCGATGACGTTGGGGCCTCGTCGGCGTACAATGGACAACGCTGCATCGGTCGAAAATTCCTGGTTTGTGACTCCTTTTGCCGACTGCCCTAGCATGACCCAATCAGCGCATCCGTCTCTTTCGACCACGAAGGATCGACCTAGACCCGAGACCTCTCGAAACTTTGGCAATTCGCTGTCTACGGGGCACAGCAGCCAGTAAAAGTGCGCCGGAACGGCGGTCTCGATTTCCGCCTCCAAGACAGGTGCCGGCTCACGGTGACCGTAATCAGCCGAGTACCAGCCCTGAATCGGTTTCTCCTCACCAACAGCGATTCGAAAACGCAGATTGGAAGGCAACGTCCCTAGGAAAAACCGCTTGTTGCCTTTCATGGCGAGCCAACCGCCCTCTATCGCCTGCACGGATATGCCGGTCCCGAAATGGAAGAAGATGTTCACGCGATGCGAGCCTCGACCAATCAATTCGTCGCAAATCAACCAGTGACTTGGCTTTGAGAAGATGATCCGACGACGGTGCGAAACCGGATCGTTGAGACGCGTATATCCCGTGTGGGATCCAGTTGCATAATCAAGTAGCTCACTTGAGAATGAGTTCTCCAACCGGATCTGAGGCAACTCGCGCCACTTGAACCAATCGACACAAACGGATTGATCAACTCCGTCAATCGCGATCGTATTGTGAGCCGGTGTCGAACGGAAGAAATCGCGCCAGGGGCGTGAAGCGGTGTACACGAAAGTGCCCGGATCGACCAACCAATTGACGCCGTTTGCAGAGCAAACAAGACTGAGGGCGTCCGCGTGCCCATGTCCGCTCATCCGCATCCCTTGAGGCCCGGCATCGAAGAGCAAGAATCTTGCCTTCTCACTCCAACCGGTCCGCATCGTGACCAGGCCTGCGTCCGAAAACGTCCGCGACGTGGTTGATGGAACTACAGGCTCAAGTGCAGCAAAATGCCGTGCGGCATCAGCGCCCAGCAGCCATGGCGTTTGCTCGTGCACAGTACCTGCTGTCGTGCGAAAATCCCCGCGGCCGAAAGCGGCCGAAATAGACGGCTCCCGTGGAGAGCACAGGCCGGTGATCTTCGGCATCGAAGGACCCGAAGGGAACGAGTCTGCCTCCATCCGAATCGCCAATCGTGGGATGGGAACCACAGGGCCAGGCCGTGAACGCAAGGAATTCCAGCATTTTCTCTAGCCGCTCTCGATAGGTTTCAGGAAATGAGCAGCCGTTCCGGTCAGCGATAATTGCGCCGCACAAGAAAAATTCCACCGCGTAGCGATGGTAAAAAGAGGATTGCTCAACGTGTGAGCCATCCACTCGCACCTGCTTTTGCATTTCTTCGATAAGAATCTCTCGGCCACGGTGTTGCCAAGCTTCCGAATTCTTCAGTTCAGGAAACAATAGGCCGATGATAAACAGCGCGAATCCCTCGCCGAGTAGATGCGTGTTGGGTGCGAAATAGGTGGAAAGGTTCTCTGCGATGAATTTTGCGTTGCAGCTGAGAGTCTGCGTGATCCTTCCGATGCGGTCGCCCGTAAGTGCGCGGCTTCCCAGCAGGAGATAGATCATCCATATCCAGGACCAAGAGCGAAATGCTATCTCGAGGCTACTGGCCCAATTAATCCCGCGGAGATATGGGTTCTGCTCGATCCAATCCTCCCACTCCAAAAGACATTCTTCGGCAAATCTTTCCTCTCCCGTCAAAAGATATGCCTGCGATAATGTGACGAAATGTTGATGGCGATTCAATTCCCACACGTTTTTCGAGTCACCCACAGTTTTGAAGTCCAACGTTGGGATGTGCGCATAGTGGTCGAGATGTGATTCAGCCCCGTGAATCAGGTCCCGTAGCCACGGAATCCTTTCTGCACAAGATACCTCGGGGTACGCAAAGATGTGGAAGCGATGTGCGGACATCGCTTCAGCATCCGCTCGGATTCTCTCGACCCCCGAACCGAAATGATTTGCGAATTCCTTGACGATCCTTGCGCGCTCTGAAACATCCAAATAGAACGTCGGGCCGATTCGGTCGGCAAAATAACCAGGTAACAAACTCGACGCACGCTCCCTGTCTCCAGCCTGAAGAGCCGAACGCAGCTCGGGATCCGTAACTTTCTCGGTGTCCCAGTGATGCCACCATTTCGTATTCCCCAGCTGATTGCCGTCGAACGCGAGTTGCCATTGTTCGCGCTTGATGCGCAGCTTCTGAGCGATTCGGAAGCGGATTTCTTGCGCATCCATTTCGCTCAAGCGCCGAATTTTGTCCGTGATCATCATCGCGTTGATCGGGATTCTGGTTTTGGCAGAGCCTCTTTGTCGGCTACGTGTTTGGAGCCCTTCACTGAAAACGCTTCGTGAAGGGTGCCCGGGTCCGAATTTCTGCTGTCAATGATCCGGCAATCTCTGATATCACTTCCAAGCCAATGGGACGGCATACGAGCAAAATTCGAGCGGGCAAATCCTCCGTGGGGGCCTTCCAAGGCCCCGGAAATCACACACCTAGACTCGACGAAGGATTGCAACCCTGTTTCCCATCGGTCCGACGGCGATTTCCAGTCGGCCACGTTGATTAAGTCCATTGATTTCAATCGTTAGGGAGGAAGAACTCTCTGAAGCTTCCACCGAGATGGCAGCCTGAAGGCTTCCTTGGCGGAATTCCGTGGCTGTGATTTGTGAAAAGGCTTTCCACTTTTTCCCGATAAAGCATCCCCGCTTTCCAATTTTCCGAGTGTGTTTGCATCAAGCCTATTTTGAATAAGTTAGCCTGGGAGATTGACGAACCGCGAGCCCCCTTCGGCAAGTTAATTGCTTAGTGCATTGGGGAGTTTTGTCGATAGTCAGCCTAATCGAGAATAGTCCCGAATGCAAAAGATAAGTGTATTTGGTTTGGGTTACGTTGGTGCAGTCACCGCGGCTTGCCTCGCAAGCAAGGGCCACAGGGTCCTCGGTGTCGATGTGAACTCCGCGAAAGTGGCCATGCTTGAGGCTGGTCGCTCGCCCGTCCTTGAGCCGGGGCTCGGCGAGCTTACTCGAGCGAGTCACTCCGCTTGCCGACTGCATGCAACGACGAATGCCGCTACGGCCATCCACGACTCCGACGTTTCATTCGTTTGTGTGGGCACGCCCAGCATGCGGAGAGGAAAACTGGATTTGAGCAGCGTGGAGCGAAGCTGCCATGAAGTTGGAGAGGCTCTTCGCTCGAAGAAAACTTTTCATTGGATCGTTCTGCGCAGCACGATTCTTCCTGGCACCACGGAAGACCTTGCAATTCCCACTATCGAAAGGGCCAGCGGAAAACGCGCCGGCGTTGACTTTGCCGTCTGCACGAATCCGGAGTTTACACGCGAGGGCTGCGCGGTCGCCGATTTCATGAATCCTTCGATGACCGTGCTGGGCGCTGCCGATTCCTCGCACTTTGTACCCCTACGTGAAATCTACGATTGGGTGCCGGGACGCATTTTCGAGACTTCCCTACGAGTCTCAGAGATGGTCAAGTACGTTTGCAATACTTTTCACGCTTTGAAGGTGGCTTTTGCAAATGAGGTTGGTGTCCTCTGCAAAGAAATGGGCGCGGATGCTCAAGCAGTCACTGAGATCTTCACTTCGGACACGAAGCTGAACATTTCTCCTGCTTATCTGACGCCGGGATTTGCTTTCGGCGGTTCGTGCTTACCCAAGGACGTGCGAGCTTTCACTTATCGAGCCAAGGAGCTCGACCAGGAACTGCCTCTACTGGGCGCGATCATGCCGAGCAATGATGCGCATATTGACCGTGCGATCGAAGCGGTCCTCAGAACTCGCCGTAAGAAAGTCGGCGTCTTAGGCCTCAGCTTTAAGGCGAAGACAGACGATTTGCGCGAAAGCCCCCTAGTGCAACTGATTAAGCACTTGTTAGGTGAAGGTTGTCAGATTCTGATTTGGGACCGCGACGTCACTCTCGGGCGCCTGGTCGGATCCAATCGTCAATACATCGAGGATGAGATCCCCCACATCGGCTCCTTGCTTCGCAACGATCTCCAGGAAGTGGTAAAAGGATCCGAAGTGATCGTGGTTGGGACGAGTGCTTTCGAGATGGATGCTCTTCAGAGTGCCTTGCGGCTCGATCATGTCGTGATCGATCTGGTGAGCTCAAAGAAGCCACTGAAGTTCGATGGTCGAGTGACCCTCGATGGAATTTGCTGGTAATCTTTCTTCCGTCAATTCAGCGCCTCGTCGATTTATGAACAGAACACGGATTATCCGCCGACCGGGCTTGAATCACTCAAGCCCTGTGGCGCACGCGGGTCACCGAGCACGGTAAGCGAGCTGGATACGTTATGGCTGAAGCGGAGTTGGGACGGCGAAGTGCGCAACACGCTGCTGGTGGCGATCGACGTAAACGAAGAGGGCTTTCGCGAGGTGCTTGCCGTAGCGGGAGGGTCGAGGAAGAAAAGGTGAGTTGACGGCGTTTCTGCGGCATTTGAAAGAGCGAGGGTTAAAGGGTATGCGCTTGTTCGTTTCGGACAAGTGTTTGGGGCTGCTGGAGAGGCTCGGGGAGAGTCTGGTCCTTGCACCAAAACGTTCCTCAAACCAGTAGTTAGCTTTTCGTTCTGTCTCTATCCTTTGCGCGAAGGTCGTACCAGACAAGCAACTATCTCAGCTTTAGCGGACACACTCCAGTCCAGGCCCCCAAGTTGACCTGAAACCAGGCGAAGCAATGAGAGTGACAGCACCTGTGACTGTCCCGAACGCGATAGTTCTCGTGCGAACCCGCACCGTACTTTTCCTCACGAGATATGTCGGGGAAGCTCGATGATGATCAGGCACGTAGAGTCGCGGAAGCGAACGCCAGGATCGCTTCGCCAATTTGGGAGGCTGTGGGAGCACGGCGCGCTTTTGGCGGTAGCGGCACTGGCGCCCACGGTGGTGATCAACGGCTGCGGGATGTCGGGAACCGGAACAGCAGCGCCAGGGGCGCCGACGCTGACGGTGAATCCGGCGCCGGTAGCACCGACGATCACCACGCAGCCGGCGAACCAGACGGTAACGGCGGGACAGACGGCCACGTTCACGGTGGTGGCGGCAGGCACGGCGCCCTTGAGCTACCAATGGCAGAAGAGCGGGGTGAACATCGCCGGGGCGACTTCAACAAGCTACACCACGGCGGTGACGACGACGGCAGATAGCGGGTCGACGTTCGCGGTGGTAGTCACGAACACGACGGGGACGATGACCAGCAGTGCGGCGACGCTGACGGTGAATCCGGCTCCGGTGGCGCCAACGATCACCACGCAGCCAGCGAACCAGACGGTGACGGCAGGACAGACGGCCACGTTCACGGTGGTGGCGGCGGGCACCGCGCCGTTGAGCTATCAGTGGCAGAAGAACGGAGTGAACATCAGCGGAGCCACTTCAGCGAGCTACACGACACCGGCCACGACGACGTCAGACAGCGGAGCAAGCTTCGCGGTGGTGGTGAGCAACACGGCGGGGACGGTGACCAGCAGTGCGGCGACGCTGACCGTGAATC
>WNFR01005650.1_pt1 | contig 21434 bp, 34 predicted proteins | sample 5400221 | NCBI WGS metagenome assembly WNFR01 (sample SAMN13153357, study PRJNA577476) | soil metagenome | isolation source: 40 cm soil under Madrone tree | place: USA:California | collected 2016-06-14 | reverse complement strand
CTATTCATCGGGATCGACCGGTACGCCTCACCGGAGATCAATTGGCTTAGCTGCGCAAACCGTGACGCTAAAGCACTCCATGCGCTTTTCACGGACACGCTTGGCGGCGAGACAATGTTACTTACGGACGAACAAGCCACTGTGGCGGGCATCCGAGAACGCTTTGAGCAACTCGCGACCCAGTAGCCCAGACGATGTCGTGGTCATCGGCTTTTCGGGGCAACTTTCGGAGCGAGGGAATTATTACAGACGAGACAGATTAGCCCGAGAAGTGCCAGCAGATAAGGTCAGGTGGGGACACGTTGGGCACAAGAAAGAGGATATTGGGGATGGCCCGGAAGCTGTTAACTGACCCCAGAGAAACGAGTAATGGGATTTAGATTTCCCTGTTAACAGCCGAAATGATGGAAAATCTAAGTGCCCTAACTGGTGTCGCTTACGAGAAATTGGGAGTCATTTTTCCTTCCTTAGCTGCACCCGCACCTGTCTAGCAGGCTGCTGAAAAAGGCAGAACTTTTGTAACGAAGCGGCGCGCGGCGCGTCTTATTGGGCATGCGAGGAACCGATCAGCAGCAGGGGCATGTTTTTAGCTACATTTCGCCGGAGCAGCGGGTGCGGAAAGATCATCCACTGCGGCCGATCCGCACAATGGTAGACAAGGTACTCAAAGAACTGTCGCCGGAGTTCAACAAAATGTATTCCAAGGTGGGGCGTCCGTCGATTCCGCCGGAGCAGTTGCTACGCGCTCTGCTGTTGCAGATGCTGTACTCGGTGCGCAGTGAGCGGCTGCTGGTGGAGGAGATCGACTACAACATATTGTTCCGTTGGTTTGTGGGGCTGAACTTGGACGATGAGGTGTGGGATGCCACGGTGTTCACTAAGAACCGCGACCGTTTGCTGGAGGGCGAAGTTGCCAAGGACTTTCTGGCGTTGGTCGTGGAGCAAGCCCGAGGGCAGGGCTGGGCCTCGGACGAACACTTCACGGTGGACGGAAGTTTGCTGGAAGCTTGGGCCAGCGCGAAGAGTTTTCAGCCGAAGAACGAGAAGAGTTCGCATCCGCCAGAGGATCCCGGAAATCCTACGGTGGATTATCGCGGCGAGAAGCGCTCGAACGAAACGCACGAGTCGAAAAGCGATCCAGAAGCGCAGATGGCGCGCAAAGGCGCGGGCAAGGAGGCCAAGTTGAGCTACAGCGGGAATCTGCTGGTGGAGAATCGCAACGGCTTAATTGTGGACAGCCGGGTGTGGGAAGCCACGGGCACGGCCGAGCGCTATGCCGCGCTGGAAATGCTGCAGGAACTTCCGGGAAGCGGGCGTGTGACGGTGGGCGGCGACAAGGGCTTCGACACCGCGGATTTTGTGCGCGAGTGCCGGAACCTGTGGGTGACACCGCACGTGGCGCAAAACCTGGGACGACGAGGCGGCAGCGCCATTGATAATCGCACCACGCTGCACGAGGGCTATGCCCTCAGTCAGAAGAAGAGGAAGCGCATCGAAGAATGTTTTGGCTGGCTGAAGACCATTGCGTTGATGCGCAAAGTTCGGCATCGCGGAACGTTGAAAGTCGATTGGATCTTCACGTTCGCCTGCGCGGCCTACAACCTGGTGCGCATGCGGAACCTGATGCGCAGCGTAGTTCCGACGTAGTCAGTCCGGGCCGTAGTGTCTTTGAACGGCGCTGAAACGCTTCTTTCGGGCGCTTGGTAGCACGAAAAATCACGCCTCAGACGCTCAAAAACTCCCGAATGACTCAAACCAACCTGGCTCAGCACGATTTTTCCGCAGCCTGCTAGAGGGCAGGAGAAGCGTACGATGCGGCACAGAGGTCTATATCGGAAATTCCGCTAGGAGGTTGTTATGAAACTTTCAGTCGTAGCGGGTTTGATGCTCTGTAGCGTGCTTTTGTTTGCTCAGGGCGTTAGGGCCCAAGAAGCTCCCAAAGTTCACAGCATGACTGGCTGTTTGAAGGCAGGGCCCACACCCGGTTCTTACATGCTCACCGATCTGGCAAAGGGACCGAAGACGGTGGGAATTGTGTCGTCGACTGGTGACCTAGCCCCACACGTCGGCCATAAGGTGGAAATCACCGGTACGGCAGTTCCCGAGGAAGAAGCGATGAAGGATAACAAGGACGTGCCGAAGGCCCCTCACTACATGAAGGTGACCGCGACGAAACATATCTCGACCACTTGCCCTTAAAAGCAACCTGCAGTTTTTCGAGACCCCGTTCTGTTTGCTCTCCAACCGGCCCCCCAACAGAGCCGGTGGGAACTAGGTGGGTGTGTCTTCTGAAGTTGCTCGCTTGTGGGTTGCAAGAATTCATCACTGCCTATCGCTCAGACCCTATGACGCTTTCATTTAGACTCAGAAACTGGACGAGAGTTAGAGGGTGGCGACTGCATAGCTGCTTTCGATCTGACTCACCGCCTACGTAATCTCGTTCCGCCGTGACCCACCGTTGATATCAGGCATCCCCGCACGGGCACCGCCGTTCTTCTGCCTCCAACCGTCGCTCTAAGTATTTCAGCGCTGTTTGAATATTCATCGCGGGTACGCGGAAGTCCGCGCAGTTCTCGAAGCCTTTCCCGTTGTCCAAGAACGTCAAAGAAGGCAACCAAATAGTATTCCAGCGTCTCCGCGTATTTCTTTTCACTCATGCGAGCGTCCAATCGATTCTAAAATCGTTCCTTGCGCAACAGGAACGATAAGCAGTCTTCTGCGGTTTTGAACCAAGCCATCCGATGGTCCTCAGCCCTCATTAACGGAATCGTTTATCTGCTTCACCGACGACATGATCTGATCGAACGTAGGCGCCGTGCCGAAGATCATCGGCATCGTTCTCTCGTAGTCCCCGCGCAGGAGGTCCGACATTCCTGCGCTTGGCTCGATGGCCCATGAACCTGGTCGTGCCGAGACGAGATCGAAGTCGGGCCGGTTGAAAAACAGACGCGCATGTCGAACGCAATCGGCGGCGAGGTCGCGGTCCGCCATCGCTGCCGCACCCACGGCGGAATTCAACAGGCAATGCATGTCGTAGTAGTGCCTTGATATCCGCTGACCTTGCTGACGAAGTTCTGCTCGTCTCTCGAACCAGCGTCGCAGTCCGTGCACGATTACCGCCTTGTCCCAGAACGACCGCGTCGGCTCGATTGTTGTTACGCCGGTCACCGAAATGTTCAGCTCTGCGAGTTCTTCTGCGACATAGGGGCGGATTGCCAAATCTTTCTTTCAATCGGAGTGCAATCAGAATCTTTTCCGCTAGTAACGTCGATACAATCCAATGCGAAGTATGCGTACTCCGCTGAAATTTCCTCGATAGCGCCGCTGAGTTCCGGCTCGAAACGCCATTAATTATCCTCAGCCTTGCCAATGCGTGAATTTCACAATTGTGATGCGGAAGGTTAAGACGCCCTGAATTCTGCGGGACGGCCTACCGCAATTCGTAACCCAAAACCCTGCGGGATGTATACCAAAGTTTGATAAATCACACTCTCCGGTAGTACCAATTCCTACCAATGCATAATTGAAGCGCCCCATCCGCGATGCTACTTTGACGCTGTGAAATGGATGGTTGCATCCTCAAAGGAGTACGCCATGAAAGCTCAACAAACGGTGACAGGTCGGCCGATGTGGCAGGTCAGTTTAATGGCATCGATCCAGCGCGGAGAGAAGAGACTCAAGCGGGGTTGGGCGCGGGTGTTTAAAGCAGTGCGCCCTCCGCTGGCCACAAGCGCTTTGACGGGCGGGGCAGTCTCTGCGTACAAGTCACATTATTGTTGGGAAACACCAAACCTGTAACTGACGCAGAATATTTGTACCCTCCCTAAAAATGTTAATTTGGCCGGAGCAGTCACCCAGCGCTTTCCTTGCCACGGTCTTTCCGCCAGCAACCAACCCCGAGACATTGCCAATCAACTCCGCGGTATCGTCATGAACATTCAGCATAGAAAAGAGCGCTGACCAATTGCGCAGCGCCTCTTCAATTACTTCGACTTCAACCTCGTTTCTTGGGGTCGGAATTACCGCCGACTTGACGCTGGATTGCCGCACGGATTCCCTTTACTTCTTTCTTAGGCCATGCTGACTTTGCGCCCATTTCACAACGCGTAGTTTCGTGGCCAGACGGATATTTGCCCTTCGGACGTGGAACGCGATTTACTTTCTCCGGGTGTTCAATTCCGGCTGGCCGATGAAGAATACCGCCCGGCTCAACACCACTCTTATATTTCTTTGCCATGACTGCTCCTTTTGCCGCTATGCGGCCAACTGCCGCGGGTTTCCGTAGCGGGGTAACCGCCTGTTACTACAAAAAATGAAAACCGGATCGAGTAGCTTCCGGATTAATGGAGATGACGGAAACTCAGCAAAACCTTGGCGGAATCAAAATCTATGCCGCCGCTCTCACGACGGTGAACTTGTATTTATCCCGGACCAATTCGGTGAACTTCTCGCCGGGACTCTTGGCAAAAACTATGGCTCGATATGTTCTCGCCGGGACTTTGTGATAATTGATGAGTGCGCCGTCCGTGAAGCGCACGGCCATTGTTGAAGTCTTCTCGTCGTAACCCACGGATGCGAGATAACTGCTTTTGATCGATCCCATTCTCATTTCTTCACCAACTGAAACGTCTTGTCATCAATCGCCTTGCGAATCCAACGCATCAAAGTGATTGCCTTAAACTCTGCAAATAGGGTTGCGCCCTTCGCATCCTCAATAGGAATCGGAAAGCTGTACGTGTGGTCTTGAACCTTCACCACGTAGAAGAAATTTCCGTCCCGGTAGTGAGAGAGATCGCTTGGTTGCCGCTGCCGACAATCGCTTTTGGGGTCATGGCTCATGTAGCACCAAGCTTCATGATTGCTCGGGGCGATAGCGGAGTTCAACAAGGCCCGTGTTCGTGAACTGTTCGTTCAATTCATGGGCGTTGTCCGCTTCCAACAGATAAGGTAATCATCGTCTTTGAGCATGACGGCCTCTGGTAACGGTATACGGGAGTCTAACCCACGGCGAGGAATTCGCGGTATCTTGGCCGGAATTCCGACCTGGGCACGTCAAACCCGGCAAAAACAATCCACAGCTTTAGCACAGATAAATTAAATACAGGGTTAACCCTATAGCGTCCAGAAAGTTGGCGTTTAACGAAGACGATAAACCACCAGCGTATAAGGCTTTTCCGTTCTTGGCATGGACCGTGACTCGTGGTTAGCTCACCGCAGGTGAACTGCCCACAGCGGGGCTTTCCTAACAGGTCTGCCGCCGAAATGTGCTGCGCTCCGGCTCATCGGGGGTGCACTTTGCTTAACATCCTAATCGTTGATGACCACGCGTTGGTACGCAGCACAATCCGCACGCAATTCAAGAACTATTCAGGATTCGCCGTTTGTGGCGAAGCTGTGGATGGAGCAGATGCAATAGAGAAGGCGACGAAACTGAAGCCTGACTTCATTCTCTTGGACTGGGCAATGCCCGGCATAAATGGTGGCGTCACAGCTTTGGTATTAAAGGAGTTGATGCCGAACCTCCGAATAATTGTGTTCACCGTCCATGCCGAGGAGCTGCGCACGTCCTTGCCTTCAAAGTTCGGCATCGATGCCGTAGTCGCTAAGTCTGACGGGATTGGAAAAGTCGTGGAGTGCGTTCGAACTCTCCTGCCTGTGAAACCAATGGAACGCCGCCGTACAGAACGACTCAAGCTGAGAATCGGGCTCCGTGTTTCGGTCCTGAACTCCACCGCGCCAATGCAGACAACCGAGTCGCTTAATCTTTCTTCGGCAGGTATTTACTTTGTAACGGATTCGCCCCTCGTCCGAAGCACGCCAGTGCAGCTCCTCTTCAAGATGCCACCGGAGGTCACTCACATGCCCGCAACCAACTGGGTCTGTACGGGTCACGTGGTTCACATAGAGCCTGTCAGTTACCCAAAAGGCTCGATGGGTGTAGGGGCCCAGTTTGATTGCTACGAAGTCATAAACTGAAACAGAGCGGGCATTCACGGTGCCTGAATAGCCCTATATCGAATGTGAAAGCGGCGAGTCTGGATTGCACCGCTTCCATTCTTGCCTAGCTTCCTTCCCACTGAACCACGAAACTTTCGACACCTTTTAATGTCCCCTTGTACCGTCGCCCTTGTCCGGTTTCGCTTGAGTGGTCTGAGTTTCTTCGTTCCTTCGCGAGGACGAAGACCAATTAGCGCGTGCAGCCTTCGTCGCGATCCACCAATTGCCGGAAGTCGGCCTCCGCTTCAACGTGGTTCTTATATTTGCCGTCTTCAAAGTTTTTCTTCACAACGGCTAGAATCCGCTGAATTGCTCTGCGGCAAGTAGCGCTCTTGTTGGCTCTAAGTTGACTAGCCAGGCGATCCAGGAAATCGGTACTCACACAAAGATTATAGCTGTCCGGTGGGTGAGGGAATCAGTCAGCGGAACGGTTCGAGCCTCTTGCGGCTTTTTGCGCCATGTGCGGCAAAAATTTTTGGTCATCAGGTTTCATTTTCGCAAGAAGTGTGCACAGTTTGGAAAGGTAAACGGCATCCTCGCCTGTGCTTCCCCATTCATCATCCTTCGGAGGTTTCAGCTTGCGCAATGATGCTTCCCCATCATGCGGTACATCGGGACTTCGAGAGCGCGTGCCATTTTTTCGAGGGTCTCGACAGACGGAACCGTATGACCGTTTTCAACCCGTGAGATGTAGCACCGGAGCAAGCCTGTGCGCTTTTCAATGTCGCCCTGCGAGAGTTGTTTTGATTCGCGCAGTTCTCTCAAGCGATTTCCAATCACCATGATCGTCTCCTCACACGACGTTATATTAATTGAAGCGAACCAGCCTTCACAGCCGCTCGTTTTCCGTTCTCACCTTGTTCATTGGAATGCTCGCATTCCACCACGCCGATACAAGAGTTCCAATCCATGGCTGGTTGGGGGCCTGTTTGACTTGTTCGCCCGAACAAATTTGGCGGAAAGGATTGCCCCTCAGGGCAACATCTCGTGACAAGTGACCCGAAACAAGTACTGGTCCAGTGTCGGTTTGCTTTTCGGATTCAGTCGTTGGCCGATCACCACCACAAGCACCAGCAGCAATCGCCGCGAATAAGCAAAGAATCATTGCGCATATTTTATGCACGCTAACTATTATTTTAGCGGGCGCTCTCAGAAGCACACTGCCCTTCGGCGGGATTAAGCCAGAGGCGTGCAATTGTGTCAAGTGATCCCGCGTAGCGGCTTGGAAGCACTTCTGAAGCTTTGAGATTAGCGTGAAAGCCCTTTACCTCTGGAATCTCCTGCACGGGCTTCGAGTAAGCGGGACTCTCCTGCAGTAAACCCCGCCAAGAAACAACAACAGCAGCTTGATGACGATGCAGACGATGGCGATGACGACGGCGATGGTGACGGTGAGGATGGCGACTATTAACCGGCGGCGCACCTACCCTTGAAGGAGCATTTCCCGCCAAAAAGCCTATCCTTCAAAAAGGAGGAAGAGAATATGAGCGTGAGCGATTACATTGAACACCTGAATTACGGATTCGCCCTCATCTCTCCGATAGAGCCGATTGAGGAATTGACCAAGGAGCCTGTCGGATTCAGAGAAAAGAAGTTTTTTGTAGGCGAGCGACCTGCCTGGAAGATTGAAGCGATTGCTTCACACGATATGACCAGCCAAGGCGTTTTGATTCCGATTCCTTACAAGGTTGACGACATCGTTGCTTTGACTACGCCGCAAGAGGAAATAGCGCACACGTTCAAAGAGAATTCGTTTGTGTTGAACGGAACCCGAGTGCTGGCAATTGCCTGTAACGGAATTCTTTTACGGTTCAAGAAATCAGAACCACTAAGCTAAAGGGGATGGTGAAGCAAACGGTGAACTGACCCTTGACTATGCCTGACTCTCGGCTTCTGTTGGTTCAACCGAGACCTCGTTAACTATAAGAACGGCGCGGGTTTTCTTGGAAAGACTCGAACTATCCTTCTGATCGTCAACGGGAAAGTATCGGCGGGATACAAACACAACCATCATAGCTAAGAGGAAGCACACCGCTCCAACCAGCACTCTTCGAATTACGATCGGTCCGCGAAAGGTATCGGCGGGCATGATGCTAACAAGATGATCTACTTTGCTCAGCACAAATCCCGTCAGGAAAGCTGACAGGACTTTGGAAAATTCCTTAAATTGCCGGCCTTCTCCTGTCCCCGAGGGAGAGACTAAGGTTCCGAGGACCCATCCTGCTGCTGTTCCAAGAAGGGCGGATAGCACGGCAAGATCGTCTCGCCAGATCACGAGCAATCCGATAGCGACCGCGGAGAGCAGCCCAAACGATATGAAGCTGACAATTACCTTCAGTTTTTTCTGAGGCGAAAACATTGTGAATCGGGCCGCAATCCTATACGCATATTTGCACAAGCACAAACTAAAAAGTTGGGCGCATAAATGGCGTCGCACTCACCCAAGGTCTCGTGAGTGAAATTGAAAGTTAGAGACAGCCCTCCAGCTCGTGGTAAATGGTCACATTTTTCAACGTGTCCAAATCATTGCCTTGCCGTTCTGATTTATCGTAGTCAGTAAACAGGAACGCCACGTACACGTTGTTTTGACGACAAAACAAAGGAACGTCCTCTTCACCAATTTTTATTAAGTCGTCCCATGATTAAGTCGTCCCATGAATGCCGCGTGGAGAATGCGTCAGCAACGCAACACATCTGTCGGAACTCGCTTTTATTTGCTCGGAAGTAGTCCTCCACTTCCTTACGCGTCATGCCGGTTTTTAGGTCCTGCGTATATGAAAGCAGTTGTACTTGGTAAGCAGCTTCGTCTCTTTTGAGCCTGCTTCTTAAACCAATAGTGCATACCAATGCTAACAACTACGGCGAGAGCAACGACACACAAGACCAGCATCAGCACCGGCCCGCGTGGTTTGCTTTGGTTGGTAATCACAGCTTAAACACTCTAGGGGTTCAGGTGTTAGCGCATTTATATATCCAAACATGCGAATCGAAAACTGAAACCACTATTGCTACGGCGAAAGCTAGTGTTCGTATTGTTCCGCCGAGAAATGTTCTTATGGGTTCAAACAGAGGGTCATCAACTGGTCGTCGCTCAATCTGACGCTGTGCAAACATGCCACGGCGGAAGCCCGAGAAAAATCCCTTCGTCGCAGCTAACAGTCGCGGCATGATTAAACTTTCGCTGTTACTCGCATCATCGCAATCCTTTTTCGTCCTCCTCCATAAACTTCTCCAGCAACTGCTGGCGTTCGAGGAAATGGCTATAGCGCACCATCATAGCGGTCCCGTAGATGTGATATATCGTCTTGTATGATTGTCTGACGCTAACCACTGTGCCGTCAGGACCGTGCTGTGCATCCAACATCATGCAGTCCATCATTTCCCGTTGTCGCTTCAATAGTTCGCCGAAGGACAGTTGATATCCAACGTCCTTGTCCTTTGGTCCCGCGTCCTCTTCTTGGTTCCAGGTGGCAGCATCGGATCGGCATGTTGCAACACTTGTTGCGGGCTTTTGTGACTCTCCTAAGGAACTGAACGAAGCGCACACAAACAAAAAGACCGCTATAAGAATCTGCGTTGGTTTCATGCGTCTTCCCCTTCTTTTCCGGCAAAGCTTAACACGATGCCCTGGACGTGAGAGTATAGGCCCGGAGGATTCATGGATATCTTGGCGGCATTGAAACAGGAAGAAGCGAAATTCGAGAAGCAGGTGAATGCGGCGCAGCAGCAGTTGGACAACGTGCGAGCGGCAATGAAGCTCTTAGGTGGTATGAACGGCAGTGGTAAAGCGACTGGCAATAGCAGTGCCAAAACGACTGCCAGTAGCAGTGTTAAAACGACTGGCGGGAAGAAACGCGTGATGTCTGCCGCTGCGAGAGCGAAAATTTCGAAGGCAACAAAAGAGCGGTGGGCAAAGTTTAGAGCAGCGAAGGCGAAGGGGAAACAATGAAGCTAATTTTGCGTAGCCGTCAGAACCGACATCAGCGGCCAAGACTCATCGGCCAGGGTCTAGGAATCATCAGCGTCATCAGGAGAAGGCCGATCAATGCCATGTTTTTCATGAAGTTCACCTGCTCGGCCTGTTTCGCCTGTGGGTCCTGAAGCGCCCAGTAATTGTGGATTCTGAACGAGAAGCCCAGCAGGCAAATTACGAGCAGCGTCGCGCCGATGGTTGGGTGATACCCAAGCAGAAGGCTCGCGCCGCCCAGTATGAGCAGCGCTCCCGTACCGCCGACGGCGAGTTCCGGAGCAGGCGTGCCTTTGCTCTTTGCATATCCGGCCATCAGGCTGAGTTTCGCCAAGTGGTTGATGCCGGAAATCAGGAAGAATCCGCCAGCGATAAGTCGCCCGATGAGGAACGCGATGTTGATAATGTTCTGATTGTACATGGGCCCTCCTTGCTCTCGTGAATTTCGCGCTAGCCGTTATGCTCCACTCACCGCGCCCGGCGAGCGCACAGTTTCTGAGAAGGCAAAGCCAGCCATTATTCTACTCCGCGTTTTTCGATGAACGCGTAAATCATGAGTGATATGAGCGCAAAAACCAGAAGCAAATGAATTAGCACCCCAGCGACATGAAACACGATGTAGCTTATTCCCCACGCTAAGAGCAAGAGGACCCCTAATCCAAGCCAAACGAAGCCGCGCATTTGTACTCCTTCGTAAGGCGACCCAAAACTGCGCCGTCGGGACCGGGGTCATCACCGCATGACTTCAAACGGCCCAATAATTTTGCGACGCAATTCCATGCTCAACTGGTAGAAGTGGTCTTCCATGACGAGCCGTTGAGCGACGTTTGCCCTCTTGTAGTATTCCGGCTGCGCCGCGTAGTGCTCGAAGACTTCATCAATCTTGCAGCGCATGAGAACGGAATCATCGTCTTTGAGCATGACGGCCTCCGGTTAAGGACATACCAGGGTTTCGCCTACGTCTGCGGCTATTCCACCAGATAAGCAGGAGTTGTAGGACCAAGATGATTATGAGGATTATGAGAATGATGAGCGCGGTCAGCATTGGTGCGGCCCTCCCTGCCTGTCATCGATGGCATTGGGACCTCGGTGGAATTATTGGCGGGAGAACGGGAAAGCAATTATAGCAGGGGTCTAAGGCGCGTCGAACGGTAGGATGCCCCACGCCCGAAGTTGGTAGCCAGCTTCCAACAACGCATTCAATTGTGAGCGTCGAATATATTCTTCGGATTCTGTCTGCAAATCTGCCGTGGGTTGAATAACTCGATACAGGAATTCACCGCACCTAGAGCAGTGAATCCCAAACTGAAAAAAGAGTGCGAATGGTTTGAGGTGCGGCAGTATGCCAGAAACATCATCCTTCCGTTTTTCCATGCCACTAATCGCGTTAATTCGGCTAAATAAAGCTGTCAGACTCAGGGAACGGTAGGAGAGTTGACAATCCGGATTCTCGCAAATTCCGAAGTCGGCCATTTCGAGAACCATACATGCGCCTACACATCAATTTTAGGGGATGCACAAAAATGGTGCAAATCTGTCCGCAAACTGGACAATCAGAACTAGGGCTTCCCTTGCGGGACTGCCTTACTAGCCAGTGGGTCGCCTTCTACACTCTTCGCGAAGGCCCGTATCCCGTCCGCGTTCAGTTGCCCGTATTCGCAGAGCTTCAGTATTTGTGATCCGGTGAGCATGAATCCCATTACCTCGAAAATGAAACCATCTTCTCCTACCATGCCGCGACTGACCGGAATTCTTTGCTGCTTCAAACTTTTCACACATGCGTCCAACTTATCCAAGGCCATTTTCTACCTCCCGCATACTGAAACTACAGTTTAACGCCACGAGCAGCTTCAGCCTTGGCGTTCCTGTTCGTCTTTGTATTTCTGCTGCTCATTCAAGATTCCCTCGATCTGCCCAACGTGCGGCGAACCGTTTCCATTCTGCATCGACAATTTCGACGTGATTGACGATGCGCTGCCCGAATTGCGATGCGTTATTTGAGCGCGGCAGGTTCGTTTGCTATGGAGCGAAGTCAGAGCAGACCAATTGAAATAAACGATAGCCTTCGATTCTCAAAATGGATGTTAAATGAGAGATTGAGAGCAGCGGCTGTGTCGAGTAGACATAAACCGGGCCAGCGTGTTGTGCTCGTTCAGAATGATTGGTGACACTCGGTAGAGTGTCAGGATGAGCGAATCCAGATGGGGTGATCTTCCCGAGGCTCGCCAGCTGGCGAGCCTCGGGAAGAAGTTAAGCCGAGCAGCGCAGGGACGCCTTCAATGGATGTTGTTTTACTACTTCAACGGCCGGAATGCCGCACGCACGTGTCGGCGTTTCGGCATCAGCCGGCAGACCTTCTATCGCTGGAAACGAAGATTCGACCGCCACGATCTGGCCACCCTGGAGGAGCGTTCGCACCGGCCGCGGCAAGTGCGCAAGCCCACGTGGTCGGGAGAACTGGCCGAACGGGTTCTGTCCTTGCGTAAACAGTATCCGCGCTGGGGCAAGGACAAACTCGTTGTGCTGCTCCGGCGGGAGCAGCGCAGCGTTTCGGTTTCCATGGTGGGACGCATCCTGGCCGATCTAAAACGCCGGGGAGCGTTGCATGAGCCCCCGAAACCGGCCGTACTGCTCCACCAGCGGCGGAAATTGCGCAAGCGCCCCTGGGCCATTCGCAAGCCTAAATACTGGCCAATCGAGCATCCCGGAGACTTGGTGGAGATCGACACGAAAGAGATTCGCATGCGTCGCGGCGTGCTTCTGAAGCACTTCAGTGCGCGCGATGTGATCTCGCGCTGGGATGTGCTGGAAGTGCATCGCCGCGCCACTTCGCTGGCGGCTGCGCGCTTTCTGGAGACCCTGCTGGACCGGCTGCCCTTTCCAGTCAAAGCCCTGCAGATGGATGGCGGCAGTGAGTTCGCCGCGGAATTCGAGCAAGCTTGCCAGCAGAAGCAGTTGCCCTTATTTGTGCTCCCGCCCAAATCACCCAAACTCAATGCCCACGTGGAGCGTTCGCATCGCACGCACCACGAAGAGTTCTATCAGGTGCACGCCGACTCCGATCAGGTGCCCCTCCTCAATCGCCAACTGCGCCAGTGGGAACACACCTACAACCATGTTCGGCCTCACCAGTCCCTGGCCTACCTCACTCCACAGGAATTTGTCGCACGTTGGAAACTTAAACAGCGAAAGGCAAAGTGTCACTAATCTACTGGACGAGTACAGTGGTTTGATAAACATGCCTTACCCAGCTATGATTCCGCCATTCGACATTTTCAAGGTGGAAAGCAGCGGCCTTCGCTGGATGGAATCGGTGTCGGTGGCGGACCTGGAACGTGCCAGGGCGCGTGTGAAGGTGCTCGCGGCATCTTCGCCCGGTGAATACATCATCCTCAACCAAAAGACAGGCGAGAAGATTTCAATTAAGCCGCCAGCCAAACGGATACTGTTTCAGATTGGTTATGACGAAAAAGGACTAAACGCGAGGGCGGAACTATTGCGGCGTTTCGGTCATGAAGTAATCTCGGTGACTCACAACGAAGCTGCTAAAGTTGCTCTCAGCTCGTTTCGTCATGTCGACCTATTTGTTATCGATTACAAGGCACCCGAACAAACAAGAAGAGAAATGGTCGCTTGGCTGAAAGCGAACTATCCAAAAGTCAAAATTGTGGCGCTGAATCCATCTAAGGACCAACTTCTCGGTGCCGATTACAACGTCGTCCTGAATGACCCCGACGAATGGCTTTCCCTTCTCGCAGCCGCAGCGAGTTGATTCCCACACAAAACAAACGCGGTCAGTGCCTGACAGTCAGGCTTTTTGTTTTCGGTTGGTCTTGCAATCCAGACAGACTGCGACTTCTTGTCATCAAGGCAGCCAAATGCGGTCGGTCTTCATTGGTCATTGCCATAAACTTTAATCCCCGGCTGCCGGGTCGCACATGTCGCACAATGGTATCGGCTCGGATTTGTCCTTCCGGAGTGAGAAAATTAATGTGAACCTTTTCTCCAACGGCCATACACTCCGACTCTCCGATTGCAAGACTAAGACCTCCCAAACCTAGGTCGAGAACACGAGAAAGGCCATCGTGCTTCTTGCAGCTCCAGAATACACACAAGTCCGATGGTCCGGTGACCCGAGAAGTGAACCTCCGGGAAGGATTCTGAGGAGCGTGCATAACGTTACCCTGCGATTTTAGACTATTGTAGGTAGACATATTGATAGTGTCGCGAGAATATGAATCGTTGCATACTGCCAGATGAACCGATGAAAAAGGCTGTTGCTAAACAAAAAAGTTGGGGAGGCTCCGAGGAACAGGTGCAATCCACACCGGACTAGAAAAACACCTACTTACAAGACTTCTCACGTTCTACCAGTTTCCTGAACTCGTTTTCAGCTTCAGTGTGGGTCTTGTATCGGCCAGCTTCATAGTCTTTCTTCATCAAGGCAAGAATCCGCTGAATCGCGCGACGGCAGGCGGCACTTTTATTGACTCTAACTTGCCTCGCCAACTGGTCGAGGAAATCGGTACTCACACAAAAGATTATATCTCGCCGGAAAAGTGAGCGAGGAGACTGCACCGACAGCGCGGAACGGAGCTTATCGCCGCCCACCGCTCGGAAGTTGCACTAAGGCTTTCTCGCCAGCCTGAATCCCTCGGATGCCAGGTACGCGAAGATGACGAGCGCCACTCCGTTCACCCACAGCGGAACTTGCCACGCTCCGAGCAACGCCGACCACTTGAAAACCAGCCGGGACAAATGGCCGAGTGCGATAAGCGAGAAGATGATGCTGGCAATGAGCAGGAATGTCTTCTGAGCCATGGGGTGCCTCCGTTCTGCAAAGGGGTGAGTTCCTCGTTTGGGGGAATTGTAATCCTCCGAGCAAGAAAAAGGGGCGGGAGGTATAGGCCCGGCTCGTCGAGGTCTCATGTCGAGGCTGCGAGTGCCAAGAATGTCAGGACGCCTGAATTCAAGATTTGCACGAGTAGCGCAAGGGAAGAGCGGGAGTCAAACAAGCGAATCGACTCTACCCTTCCTTAACAACTTCTCGTGGATTCTTATCGTCGCGGAGCGCCACAAATTTGGAATGACGAAGGCGATCTCCTTCGGTCCATTCGAGAAATTCAACCACTGACACTAGCTTGGGACGCACCCATTTGCATTGTTTCATCTTCTCGGCATCCAAAATCTCGCCCCATCTGGCTTTTCCCGTTTCCGGTAAATTAACAAAAGGGCATTTGTCAGTGATAAGCAGCTTCAGTTTCTCGTAGACCATCCTGCGAGTTGCTGGCACAAATCCATTTCGCACTCGGGCGCACAGCAATCCTAAAAGACTTTAGTGAGAATCCGACACGCGTGCGTGGAACGGTCACCTGTCCGCGTGGATGCGGTCTGCGGGAACTTCGACTTCCGTAACGCCACGGAAGGAGAATAAAAGCTTTACGAGGTACTTCGGTGGTTGTTCCGAAGTCTGTTTCACAATGTGACCAACAGCGTCGGTGACGGCAGCCTGGAACATTACACCCTCGGCTTGGAGGCCAGCGAGGTTCACGCGCACGACTTGGCCCGATTGGAACATCGATCTGCACCAAGATCCTCCCGCCGCGAGAAGTCAAATGCAAGCCGTTCCATCGGTGGAACGACTGGTCTGGAGCCGCCGACAAAAACCTCTTCACAGGCCATCCCCTTCATCAAAATCTATAGCGGAAACAAACGAAATTCGACCCGCGCTCTTGCTTCGAAATCGACCGCTCGTCCGTTCTCTGTCGCCGGACGAAAGACGATTTCTGAAACAGCTTGAACCGCTGTCTCATCAAGGCCGTATCCGATACTGTGGAGAATTCGAAGAACGACGATCCGGCGATCTGCGGTAAAAATCAGATCAATGATCACGTCGCCCTCAATCTTTTTATTTCGGGCTTCTTCGGTATAAGCAGGTGTGGGCTTCGAAATAATTCGAACTGGCTCACGATCCGTCGATTTCTCACCGCCACCAAAACCAGATTCCAAGAACCCGTTGCGCGTTCCGTGGCCAGCGCGTGGAGAGCCTATATCTGAAGTCGCCACACCGAAGTCTCCTACGCGAAGCTCAACAGGGCGGGATGGCTGATCTAAGCTCAACGTAATCGGGGCCGCAAAGCCAAGTTCTGGGTTGCCAGTCACGGGCGCGGCCCAACTTTCTACCTCTCTAATTTCGCGGACTGTTGTGCCATGCGGCAACCTCGGATGCGAGAGGGCCGTCCGCTCTCCCGTCACGCCGCCGAGCCCCTGGGAAGAAATGCGGGACACCAGAATCGGTCGATAACTGATTCTTTGCATCGTAAGTACGCGGATCGTGACGTACTGCGATTGTCGAATGCTTTCCGGCGGACGCCCGGGTGGAAAAAGCCAGACCACAAGCACGACACACAAGCATTGCCACATGGCGCTCGCCGTGAGTGACGAGCAGAATTGTCCTTTGCCTTGAAATGCAAGGTTGCCAATGCTCATCGCTGGATTCGTTGCACGTTTTGCACCACAAGAAATCCAGACGCATAGTCAAGAGTTCGCCAAATTATCTGAGCATTTTGTCTCGACAACTTTGAGAACTCGTCGATCAAATATCCCCAAATGAAACTGAATCCGAATACGCCGTTTCAAAACGGTCTTTTACAATCTGCTCTCTGCCGCTCGGGTTTCGCAACCTCGTTCCCCAGAATCCATTTTTCTCCAATGTTTTAGCAGGTTTCTGAAGAGCCGGGGAAAATGCACCGGGATGGTCACTGTCTGGAGAAGCTCATGCAAGGCACTGGCTTAGCTGTTCGCGGAATTCGGGTGACATGTCGTGACTCTTCGCGAAATCATACCGATATGGATCGCATGTTTCTGCTTTTCACCTGTCGCAATCGCGCAAAAAGCGTTCCCGAGCCCCTCGACAATCCAACCTTCTGCCACCGTGGAACACACTCAGGATTTTAGCGAGACCGTTGTTCCGATTACCGCGCTGAAGATTACTCCCTCGCTAAAGCTTGGCATGTCGGGGAAGCCTGTTCCCAGCCTCGGCATGGATGCTAAGTTCGGTACGGGCTTTTGTCTGGACGCCGCGTGTCGTTTCATCGCAACGAACTACCACGTAGCTGTAACCGCACGGCCTGATAAGGTCGAACGAGAGAAAATTGTCCAACGATATTTTGCTACGGGTCCGGATGATAAAGGCGCTACCCCCAATTACATTCCGAACCTAGACGTCGTCCCATATGCGACGAAACGTGATCTTGCCATCTTCGAGTTACGGCACCCGCTGCCCAATCATCATGGTCTTACCTTCAGTCTCGATGAACTGGAAGTTGGCCAGGAAGTAGACATCTACGGCTACCCCAAAGGAGCTATCAGTCCTTGCCGCAAACTGACTCGGTTTCCGGCCAAATTCAAAGGGCCGACGACATCAGGACTGGTCGCCTTTGATTACGAGTTATCCGGCAACCCACCAATTCGGATTGCGGGCTCGAGCGGCGGGATCGTCGTTGACAGGAAAACCGGAGAGATTGTCGGTATTCTGAGCGGAACCACCGAAACCGCTGCGGTGGCCGTGCCGATTCAAACCCTGGTCGAATTCGTGACTATATACAGGTATACCGCGTGGGCGCTCCTCCGGGAGAGATTCTTGGCGCTCGAGGGTGAAGGGATAACCTGGATGGGACACCCGTCGCGGCAGGGAAGCGCGTTATTTTCAGTGCGCTTAGAATTGTGGCGAAGCACAAGGGATTGAAGAGTCGTCGGACAATATTCTCACGCCGCAAAAAAGATTAAGGGCGCATGAGCCGCTGAGCCTATGCGCCCTCTTAAATTGAGCCGTAAAGTTTTTACGCTTCCCGGTTCAATCTGGCGTGAAAGATAATCGCTCTCGTTTGTGTCGTCAATTTAATTCTCGCTGAATCCCTGTGCAAATCTGTACAGGCTGTGCGAAATTAGCTTCGCTGCTTACCCTTCGCCTTCGCTGCTCTAAACTTTTTCTTGCCCCCGTTCCCCCTGTTTCCCGCCCAGCGCTGTATTGCCTTTTTCCTGCCGTTAAGCTGTAGCTGTTTCTCAATGCCATCAGCCTCCAGGAATTTGTGCATCGGGGCGACTGACCCTTCGGGCTGGGACTGGCCCAGTCTTTTTTGTCGCATGGTCTGAGTGACGAGCGCGCGAAAATGGAGCGGGTCCCTCAGGTTCTGCACTTCTCGGTAATAGTAAAGCGGCGCCGGGTGCTTTCCGTTGAACCTAAGCCTCTTTAGAAACTCGATTTCCTCTTCTGTCGCACCACCGTTCACGGACAGGTGCTTCAGGAATTCCTTGAGTCCTGGCTCTTCCTCAGATTGGGCAGGTTCCCTTTCGACAAACTCAAATTTCTTTGCGTAACCCGGAATGATTCTCCGATTCAAAACGATATCCATGCCGAAGGTCGCGAGATCGATATCCCAGGATTCGACCAGCGGATCCAGGAAGGAAACGCAATTCTCAACTGACACGCTGAAGACGTCCGTGTCCAGGAACTCGAGGATGCTGACTCGCATCGCTTCGTAGCTTTTGCCGCTAAGTCGCGCCACCGAGTGAAGCCAGGTTTCACTTTGCAATTCGTCTTTGGCAATTTTTTTGACGACGTCCAAAAGCTTTTGCGTGACGAGGCGCTCGAGTTCGCCGAAGGGTTGTTTTTCAAAAATCACCCGTAATTGTTTTTCTTTCCCGGGTGCGCACTTGCGCAGAATCATCTTTCGAACATTTTTGAACAAAGGCTTCGGTGGGTCGTCTAGATTCCGCTTCAATGCCTCCTTACGCTGATGGTCGGCTAGCTTCGCAAGCTTGCCGCTCGGGAGTTTCAAGAATTTTCCCATCTTGTCGTAAATGTCTGTCCGGCGAGGCTCCGGGGGCAGTTTCTTTCGAGTCAGCAGCTGGGAAATGTAGGATTCCGTAACTTCGGCGGCAGCGGCCAGATCTCTCTGCTCAAGCCCCAATTCTTCTAGCCGCTGTTTGACCACTAGGCAGATATCCACAGGCGCCTCCGCGCGATTAACTCTACCCGATTAATCCTTGACAATACTCTCAGATTGTGCTTGACAAATCAAGTTAATTAACCTATCGTGGTTAAGTAACTGAGGGAGCTTTCAGGTTGTCTATACCAAAGCAAGTTATCTGAATCCCCCTTGGCCAGCCAACCAAGGAGGTTGACATGTTTGCACGCAAAGTCTCCATGCATGTGAAGGGCAGCGTTCCCGAGTTCACCCAGACTCTGGAAAGGGAAGTCATTCCCCTGCTTCGAAAACAGAAGGGATTCCTGGACGAAATCACATTTGTCGCACCGGGAGGAAAGGAAGCATTTGGCATCAGTTTGTGGGACCAGGCCGAAAATGCGGAAAGCTACAACCGCGGAGCTTACGCCGAAGTGGCGAAGGCCCTGGCGACGGTGATTGACGGAACTCCTCAGGTAGAGACCTATGAGGTTGCCAATTCCACCTTCCACAAGATCGCCGCTGCTGCAGCGGCTTGAAGCCGATAGGTCTCTTTGTTTGGGGGGGCGGGCCAAGTCCGCCCTGCCCTGCCGTTGGAGTGAAGGGCTATGCGACGTAAGAAAGTGCAAGTCGCGCTTGAGCATGATGGTCGTTCGCCGCTGCCGGAAGCGGTACGCGCGCACGTCCGTGAACGTAGCGGGTGCCAAAGTGTTGTCGCGGACCTGACGGGCATTGTTTCCGCAGGCCACGAACTGCCTGCAGAGGTCGATCCGCCGGCGCGCGTATGGGATTCTTTGCACGCGCAACTGGAAAGAGAAGGCATCCTCGGTCGTTCGCTGAGGGGAAGATTACAAAAACGGACACGATTTCCAATGCCCACGAAAATTAGGGAACGGGCCGCGGATGCGCTGTTATGGTCGGAGCTCCTACGCGGGGAAGCAAACTTCCGCACCTTAGCTGAAGCTATTGCGTGTGCGATATTCATTAGGCAGGGCGAGCGGCTGCGCTATGTGAATCATGCCGCCGAGACTATCACCGGATATGCGCGAGAAGAGCTTTTGTCCATGAACTTCTGGGATTTAGTCCATCCAGATTGTCGAGAACTGGTCCTAAACCGAGGGGGAGCGCGACAACGGGACGCCGAGCAGTATGAGGTCAAGATTCTTACGAAGAATGGCGATGATCGGTGGCTCGATATCAGAACAACGACGATTGAATTTGATGGAATGCTGGCCAGCCTGGTTTCTGCTTTCGACCTTACCGAGCACAAACACTCCGAAGAGAAGGTACAACTTCTCGCCGTGACTGACCCGCTTACGGGCCTAGGGAACTACCGCCGGCTCGTTGAAGCGCTCGACGCAGAGGTCAAACGCACCGGGCGCACCGGACGACCGTTTGCCGTTCTGCTGCTCGACCTGGATCAGTTGAAGAAGATCAACGACCGATACGGCCACTTGATCGGTAGCCAGGCGCTGTGCCGCCTCGCCGATGGACTCCGCGTTTTTTGTCGAGCAATCGATACGGCCGCGCGATACGGTGGCGACGAGTTTGCCGTCATCCTGCCCGAAACAACGCCGGCGGCCGCAAGGCTTGTCGCATCACGTATTCGCAGCCGGCTAGCCACGGATAGCCTCCAGCCACCGCTTTCCGCGAGCATCGGCGTGGCTGTCTATCCCCAGGACGGCGAAACGAGTGAAGCCCTGCTTCGCACAGCAGACCGCGAGTTGTACAGGGTGAAGCCGGTGTGAGGAAGAACCCACTCCGTTAGTTTGTATCTTTGTGAGTTCACCGGCAGGCTGGCTCACAAGAAGGCTTCTTAGGAAAACAGAGATGAAGGAAACAACCTGCCGGAGGGTTATTCGTGGATTCGTCAAGGAGAAATGTATGTACTTTCTGTCGTGGATCATCATCGGGTTGGTTGCCGGCTGGTCAGCCGGAAAGATTCTGAAAGGCAACACATACGGTCCGTTCATGGACATTGCCATGGGCATCTGCGGAGCAGTGGCGGGCGGGATGCTCATGCGATCTGCAGGCTTTGCGGGATACGGGGGAACCATCATTACGACCGTCGTTGCCTTGATTGGTGCAGTCCTTCTGACGCTGCTTTCGGGTTTCGTGAACGGCAGAAGGATGTACGCGCGGCATCTCTAAGCGTCAATTAGGCATGGAGAATTCAAATGTCAAGCATCAATCGATCGAGGACCGTTTTCATTAGAGAAGACACACGGCTGCCAACAACGCTTTCGGTTGAAAGCGAAGCGTTCCTGCCTGGCTGGCGGGTCGTCAAGAATCTAGATCGTCAAGCGCTAACTCGAGAAGTTGAGGGAGCGAACTGGAACTTTTTCTATTTGGCGGGCGAGATGAGGGCGACCGTTTTCGGCCGCGAGGGGCTAGGAGCTCTGCGCAGGGCAGTGAAGTGTGTTCTGGCGAAACAGGAGGGGCAGAAGTTTAATTCTCTGGAGATTACGAAAATCGTTTCGAAACGGTTCCTCGGCATTCCTTTT
>WNFR01002270.1_pt1 | contig 21436 bp, 15 predicted proteins | sample 5400221 | NCBI WGS metagenome assembly WNFR01 (sample SAMN13153357, study PRJNA577476) | soil metagenome | isolation source: 40 cm soil under Madrone tree | place: USA:California | collected 2016-06-14 | reverse complement strand
ATGAGATCTCCCTGAAGGGTCGTGGTAGACCACCACGTTGATAGGCTCCGGGTGTAAGCATGGTAACATGTTCAGCTCAGGAGTACTAATAACCCGTTCGGCTTGATCTTTTACTTTTCCAATACGCTGCTGTTTTTCGTGCAAGCGGGAGACAGCAGTAATGGGAAATGAAAGATCTAAAACAAAACGAAGCCTTAAAGTGCGTGTTCCCAAGCTCTGTATGTAGATATCAACGAATCAGCGGAATTGATGATTTCTGATCTCTGATTGATGATTGGAAATCAGCTCTTTGAAATATTAGTGACGTGTTCGTCATCAGAGATTCTGACGCACCATCCGGTTTGCGGCGGCTGAAATCAGAAATCAGCAATCACAAATCAGCAATGGTCACCAGCCCTCTGGTGACTATAGCGCAGTGGCCCCACCCGTTCCCATTCCGAACACGGCAGTGAAACGCTGCAGCCCCGATGGTAGTACGGCGATAGGCCGTGCGAGAGTAGGACGTCGCCAGAACCCCGCCACTTGAAACAAGTGGCGGGGCTTTTTTTTTGCGGGCGTACGAGCACGGCGGTAGGTCGAAATTGATCCGTTTGCATCTGCGTAATCCGCGGTAGGTTTTGACATGCTTACGAGCCAAAAAGTTATCGATGCGATCAATGAACAGATTGGGTATGAGTTCAGCGCCGAGCTGCAGTATTACGCGATCGCGGCACATTTCGCGGCGGAGGCCTTGCCGCAGTTGTCCCAGCATTTCTTCCAGCAGGCTGAAGAAGAGAAAGGTCACGCGCTGCGGTTTATCAAATATGTGGTCGATGCTGGCGGGCGGGTTGTGATTCCGGCGATTGATGCGCCGAAGTCGAAATTTAAAACCGCGCGCGACGCAGTGAAGCTGTCGCTCGACCAGGAAATTCACGTCACCCAACAGATCAATGGACTGGTCGGGTTGGCGCGAAAGCAGAACGACTACATCACGATCAATTTTCTGCAGTGGTTCCTGACCGAACAACTCGAGGAAGTATCGTCGATGGATAATCTGCTGAAGATTATCGAGCGGGCTGGAACCGACCTACTCCAAGCGGACGAATACTTAGCACGGGTGGGCATCAGAACGATGCCCGAGCAGTCCAAGGAGTGAGATGGAGGGACGACCTCCGTGTCGTCCCATTATTTTAGGGACGCGACAGAGCGAATCCCTCCAAACGATCGCGGCCGGCACTGTCGCGGCCCAGAAGACAAGACGAGGCGGTCCAATTTGACAAAGGGATGTCGATCCGCGGAGAATTGCCGCCTCATGCGTGCACGATTGATGAAGCTGCTGCAACGGGCGCTGTGGCAGTTGGAAAAACTGCTGAGCGGTTCGTCACTCGTTCCAGAGCAGGCGTTTCTCGATCCGGCGGGCTTTTCCTGGACGCGAATGTTGGAAGAAAAATGGGCCACCATTCGACGCGAGCTGGATGAAGTCATGCGGCATCGGAGCAATCTTCCGAATTTTCAAGACATCTCGCCCGACCAGCGAAAACTGTCGCAGGATGACGGTTGGAAGACGTATTTCTTTTTCGCTTATGGATTCAAGGCAAAGGGAAACTGCGAGCGTTGCCCGGAAACAGCGCGGATTCTTAAAGAAGTGCCGGGAATGAAGACGGCGTTCTTTTCCATTCTCGCGCCGGGCAAACATTTGCCGGAGCATCGCGGTCCCTACAAGGGAGTGCTGCGCTATCATTTGGCGCTGATCATCCCCCAGCCCGCTTCGAGTTGCGGAATTAAAGTCAACGGCGAGACCCGACATTGGGAGGAAGGCAAAAGCCTTGTTTTTGACGATACCTATCGCCACGAAGCTTGGAACGATACCAATGGCGATCGGGTCGTTCTGTTTATGGATTTTGTCCGACCGTTACGATTTCCGGCATCATTGCTGAACTGGGTTTTGCTCAACGCGATCGCGCTCTCGCCATTGGTGCTCGGTGCTAAGGGCAATTACCTCGCGTGGGAAAAGCGATTTGAAAAGGTGGTTAACGCGAACCCAGCAAAATAAACGACAGGATTTGCCCGATCCCGCGGCTGCGGGACGAGACCCGAATTCTCAGGATCGTCTCTGAAATCCTTTTAATCCTGTCTAGAAATTCCTAAGCTTTGCGCCAGGCGCCGAGAACAATGCCGCTGATCGCAAATCCGATCAGGGGCCGGCCCATGTCGATACAGATCAGCGGCCACGGATTCGTTTCAAAAGCGGAGAAGACGGAGATGGTGGCGTATTCGACGAACACGAACGCGAACCAGCAAATGAGCGCGACGCCAAGGCCGCACACGGCGCGTTGCGCATTTAGTCGCGAGATCAACCACGCCAGCGTGTAGTTCACGATAATCGAAGCAATGAACGCGAGGACGTAGGCGCCGGCGGCATGTGTCCGCTCGATGTCGGTTGCGGTCTTGGCGTGAAGATTCAGCCAAGTGTCGCCCCAAATGGCGTACCAACCCCAGCCAATGAGAAAATAAACAACAACGAGAACCCAGACCGCGAGGTGATTGATTTTCGTGCTCATGTCTCTCGATTATCTTGCGATCAGGATCTTAATGAAAGCCGATTGTTGTAGAGGCGCTTGTGCCAAGCGCCTGTCTATTTAGTTCGGCGTTTGACACAAACGCCGCTACAACCCCTAAACCGAAGCCGGCTCGGTTTCAGCAACTGCGGGATCGCCTGCAACTTTGTCCACTGGCGCCGGTTCGATGGAGAGAATCTCAAACTCTCCGTTTGGCAAAGTCACAACTTCGCCGGCTTTATGGCCAAGCAGCGCCTGCCCAATCGCCGTTTGATAGGAAATAACGTTTCGATCCGGATTGCCATCCCACCCGCCCAGGATTGTGTAGGTCTCCTGTTTCTTTGAAGCTTTGTCGCGCACGGTAACGATGGTGCCGATGGAGACACGCGACGTGTCGGGATTTTCGAACGCCGTCCCGCGCGCGTTTTGCAGCGCTTGCTCGAGCTCGGCACGTTGGCGGGCGAGCACGGCCTGCATTTGTTTGGCCGCTTTGTATTCGAAATTCTCGCTCAGATCGCCATATGAACGGGCCAGCGAAATTTCCTTAATATTGTCCGGAATCTTTTTCTTAACGAGCTCTTCGTATTCAGCTTTGCGCTTTTCCAAACTGCTCCAGGAAACAACGAGGCCGGCTTTTTCCTGCGCCTGCGCACCGGCAATCATGCTCTCGAGACCGGGAAAAACTTTCACGATTCGGGCGAGCAACGAGCGCTTGGTCAATTCGTCGAACAATGGGCTCAACTGGAGTCGCCGCATCGCGTCGCGCGCAAGTCCGACATCGACGTTTCCAAACATGTCTTGGAATAATTGTCGATCGTCCATGAGCAAGCGCTGCAATTTGCTGGCGCGGCCCGGCGCCGAATGCTGCTCGCGCTCGAGCGCGGACAAGATCGCGGCCAGCAATTCCGGGTTGATCAATCCGCGCCAGTCGTCGCGCTCGGCGCACAACCAAACGAGCATCTCGCTGGTCGCGGAATGTTCGCGAACACTGCGCTCCAGCATTTCCTGCAACTCGGCGTGCTGTCCGGCGTCCCGAAACACATGCGGAATCTGAGCGACCATTCGGCCGTGCGTCGCTTGCATCAATTGCAACGCGCGCGCGCTCCAGCGCTCTCCAAGGGCGGCCGGCAACGTCTGCAGGATGCGTTTCTCTTTCGCCGCCGGCAGCTTTGGCAAGATCAAGACCAGCCGCCGCTCCTCATCGACAATTAATTTCTCGAGCGTCAGACCGACGTGTGTCGTCTTTAATTGCGGAAAACTCTCCAGCAAATCGTCGCGGCCAAGCAGAAGCTCGAATGCGAGCTCGGGATGCAATTTCTGGTTACGTGTAGCCACGTTTTCGACCATCGCGATTACGGGCTGCAACTGTTTTTCCGGCTCCTTAAATTGCTGATGAACCTTTGTGATCTGCTCAAGCGCGGCGAGTTGTTGCTTCGGTTGACGCGCGTGATTAAACGCTTCGATTAGCTCGTCGGCCTGCGAAATGCCTTCCGCGCGGATTTGGATAGGCTCAGTTTTTTTCGCGGGAATCGAGAACGCGCCGCTCGCCTTCAATTGTTTCCGGGCCGATTCCCACCACCGTTTCCATTCCCCTTCACTGAAAAGATCTGGAACCATCCATTCGCTGATCTCTTGCGCGGTCGCTTTTCCATCGAGGCTTTCCAAAATGTTTCGAACCAGCGCAACCGGATCGTCTTTGGCCAGTTTTTTGGTCGCCGCGAGATCGCTTGCCTTGCGCGCGAGAAAATGTTCCGCCGGAATTACGGTGAGATTTTCGGCGGCGTATTGCAGTTGCATCGGGTGCCCCTTTTTGCCGGTGAAGTCGATCACGATCTGGTTGAGCAGAAGATTCCATTCAGCGACGCGACCGAATCCCCAACTTTTGTGCAGGCAAAACGTCCCCGGCTTGAGCGCATCGAGCTTCTCAGCTGCTTTTGAAGGCAGCTTGCCAGCTTCAACGAGTTTCTCGAGCTCCGCGTCCATCAGAGTCGGACAAACTACGATGAAGGTCGGGCGTGGCAAGCAGCTCAATGTTTCCGATTGCCGTCCCGCGCGGGGCGTGAAACTCTACGCGCGGTGGCGACGACAAGTATTTGGTTTTGGCTCGCGTTTAATGCCGGCGTTTTCGTCGCGCTGACGGTCGACCTTGTCCAATTCAAGCACCGCGGCCGTGAATTGAGCATGCGGGCGGCCGCTCAGCGCACCGCAATTTGGATTATTCTCTCCCTCTTGTTCAATTTAGTGGTCTGGAAAATCCGCGGCCCGGACAAAGCGCTCGAGTTTCTAACCGGCTACGTGATCGAGTATTCGCTCAGCGTTGATAACATTTTCGTTTTCATCCTGATCTTCGCCTACTTCCGAGTCCCCCCGATGGCACAGCATCGCGCTTTAGTGTGGGGAATTCTCGGCGCACTGGTGATGCGGGGCGTTATGATTGTGCTCGGTGTCGCGCTGGTGGAGCGGTTCGATTTTATCCTCTACTTCTTCGGCGCGTTTCTACTGGTCAGTGCCTGGCGGATGTTTTTCGTCAAACAGGAGCCGAATGATTTCGGCCAAAGCTGGATCATGCGGTGCTGTCTCCGGGCGTTTCCGATTACGCCCGAATTTCATGACGAACATTTCAAAGCTCGCGTGAACGGCCGGTGGATGCTGACGCCGCTGGCGCTGGCGCTGATCGTAATCGACGTGATGGACCTGGTGTTTGCCGTTGATTCAATTCCTGCGGTTTTCGCAATCACGCGCGATTCCTTCATCATTTATACCTCGAACATCTGCGCCATTCTCGGCTTGCGTTCGCTTTACTTTCTACTCGTGAAGCTGATCGATCGTTTCATCTACTTAAAAACCGGGCTGGCCATCGTCCTCGCGTTTGTCGGCGCGAAGATGATCACCCGCGACCTTTTCACGATACCAACGCCGATTTCTCTGGCGGTCGTGGTCGCCGTGCTTACGACGACGATCGCGGTCTCAATGATTGCTACCCGTCGACAGAACGCTAATCAGAAAGATACCCCGCCCGAGAAATAGTGACTACGATCACGTCGTCAGAAGCACACCTGGCGCGCCGCCTCGGGTTGTTCGACACCACGATGATCGTGATGGGGGGCATCATCGGCTCAGGGATTTTCATTAATCCCTACGTCGTCGCGCAACAGGTACCGTCCACAATTTTGATTCTCGCCGCCTGGGCTTTCGGCGGTTTGATCGCACTCGCCGGCGCTTTTATTTACGCGGAACTTTCATCACAAACGTCAGCGAGCGGCGGCCAATATGTTTATCTGCGCGACGCATTTCATCCAGGGCTGGCGTTTGTTTACGGCTGGGCATTGCTGCTAGTCACCCAAAGCGGCGGGATGGCTGCGGTCGCAGTCACTTTCGCAAAATATGTGTGCATGCTTGGGCGGATGGAGGCCAACGACAACGTCGCTGCTTTGCTGGCGACAATCGTCCTTATCGTCCTAACGATGATCAATTGCCTCGGCGTGCGCGCGGGGAGCACGACGCAAAATTTGTTTATGATCCTGAAATTGATCGCGATTGCGGCCCTGATCGCGTTCGGACTGACCGTCACCGGCGCGTCCATACCCGCCATCGCAACTCCGACAGCCGTCGCGAGCGGAGAATCGACATCGTTATCGCCGGGAATCTGGAATTCATTGACTGCTTTCGGCGCGGCCCTCATTCCGGTTCAATTTGCTTATGGCGGATGGCAGACGTCGTGTTTCGTGGCCGGAGAGGTGCGCGAACCGCGAAAAAATCTTCCGCGCGGTTTATTGCTGGGCGTGTTGGGGGTCATTGCCGTTTACCTTTCGGTAAACTTTGTCTGTGTTCACGCGCTTGGCGTGGAAGGTCTCGGAGAAACAAGGACGCCCGCATCAGCGGTGATGCGTCTGGCCCTCGGCGAAAACGGCGCGCGCATTATTGCGGTCGGGATCGCTCTGTCCACCGCCGGTTTTCTCAGCCAAAGCATGCTAACCGCGCCCCGGGTTTATTTCGCGATGGCCGAAGACGGTTTATTTTTTGCAAAACTGGCAAAACTTAATCGCGCGCGGGTTCCCGCTTTCGCGATCGCGTTGCAAGGCGCGCTTGCGGTCGTGATCACGTTGTCAGGTCGCTACGAGCAGATCCTAAACTACGTCATATCGGTCGACGTAATTTTCTTTGCCTTAACGGCTGCGACTGTCTTCATATTTCGAGGCCGCGGCAAGATCGATGCACCTCTGGTAAATGCCAGTGCAATGCCGGTGCGGCTCGCACCTCGGACTTTCCGGGTCCCAGGTCATCCGTTCACAACCTTGTTTTTTATCGTCGCCTGCGCCGCTGTTGCGTTCAGCACGCTGTATCGTTACCCACACAACAGCTTGATCGGTCTCGGCATCATGCTGACCGGTGTGCCGGCGTATTTATTTTGGAGATCGCAGAAACCGCCGAACGCCGAACATCCAACGCCCAATATTGAATGAAAAGACAATCAGAGTTCATGCATTGGGCGAAGACACGCCCGAAAGTGAAATACGATCTCGCGTTGAGCGGCGTTCTCAATCTGCCTTTCGCAGAATTGGACGTGAAGCAGAACGAGCTAGAATTACATGGCGACAACGCTTACGGATATCGCCCACTGGTCGAAGCGATCGCGGCGCATCGCCATGTCGCTCCCGAAAATGTGGTCACAATTTCCGGCGGCACGTCGATGGCAAACCATCTCGCGATGGCAGCGTTGCTCGAGCACGGCAACGAAGTCTTGATCGAGCAACCAACCTACGGTCCGCTTCTCGCGATCGCCGAATATCTCGGCGCAACGATCAAACGTTTTCCAAGAAGGTTCGAAGACAGTTATAAGATCGACATCGTTGAGCTCGAAAAACAAATCACTCCGCGCACGCGCTTAATCGTCCTGACGAAACTGCACAATCCGAGCAGCGAGTTGGTTGAAGAGGCGACACTCCGCAAAATCGGCGAGCTCGCGCGCGATGTTGGCGCCCGGGTGCTAGTGGACGAAGTTTATTTGGAGGCAATGTTTGACAATTCGCCGCCGTCGGCCGTTTCGTTTGGTCCAGAGTTTGTCGTGACGAGCAGCCTGACCAAAGGCTACGGATTGAGCGGGCTTCGTTGCGGCTGGATTCTCGCCGACGCCGAAGTCGCGCAGAGAATTCGGCGATTAGACGATATTTTTGCCGCCAGCGCGCCGAACGTGATGGAGCGACTCAGTGTCGTAGCGCTAAATCAACTTCCAAAGATCGCCGGGCGCGCGAAGGCGATGCTGGAGACTAATCGAGCAACGTTGAACAGCTTTTTTAGAGAGTGCGACGACATCGAAGGTGTGCCGACAAGGTTCGGCACAACTTCCTTTCCGCGTGTGCGCGACGGCAGCGTTGAGAAGCTTTCTACTTTGCTGATCGAAAAATATGAGACGGCCGTTGTGCCCGGTCGATTTTTCGAATCGCCAAATCACATTCGCGTCGGGATGTGTTGCGAGTCGGAGCCGTTCAATGTCGGAGTCGAGCGTCTCGGCAAAGCCCTGGACGAACTAGCGAGACAAAAAAGAACGGCGGGCTGGAGGCCAACCCGCCGCTCACGTTAATCCTTGTCACCTACGATATGCCAAGTGTTGCAATGGTCGGCTCGTCGACGGTCGATGTAATCGCGAGACCATGGTCAGCTTGAAAAGCTGCGATCGCCTGGCGCGTCATCGCCCCCAGAACTCCGTCGATCGGTCCGGCGTAATAACCATCAGCCTGAAGTTGCCCTTGCACCTCCGCGACTATCTGTTCGGGCGTCAGGTTGGCGTAGCCGTAAATCGGGCCGTCGTATGGATAATAGGCGTACGGATCGTAGCCCCATGCCGGGTACCAATAACCGGCATCCGAGTACCACCAACCGCCACTTACAAAGATGACGCGGTTGAAGTGGCTGGTCCACCAAGCGCGATCATGCCACGTCCGGTGGTAATCACGAAAGGCCGCGTATTGCCGGCCGCCAAACTGGCTGCCGCGCCAGTTGTTCGTCACCGTCGCGTTTGCACGGCCGCTAACGGCAACGTTTCGATTCATACCAACGTTTCGTTCACGGTTCACAGTCGCGTTGCCTCGAACACGAGCTTGCTCAGTCGCGGTCGCGCGGAAGTTACGCTCCCGCACCCGCGCGTTTGCAGTTGTGTTGGAACGAACAGTCGCGTTTGGATGCACGCTCGGCGTTGTCGTGTAGGTCCGCTGCCGAAATGGCGCGTTTGAAATGTAGCGCTGCGTCGGCTGCGTGTTTGTGATCACCCGTTGCGGCGTCGCTGGCGCAACTGCTGGAGCCGTAGGTGCACTTCGGTGGACGCTGGCCGGCCGCGCCTCGTTATCGCCTTGATGTCTGTCCTGGGCTGAGGCCGTGAACGCGAGCGCCAGACCCAGGCCTATTGATGTGAAGATGTATTTCATTTGTCCTTAATCCCCCTTTCAAGGTTAGACATTGTGCGGCAGCTGGTATTCAACATCGTTAAGTATTGCTTTGGCTGACCGGCGTGTCGGAATCCGCCGCACATTAACCGTGACAGATCGACCGCTCAGAACAGCGGCCACTAACTAACCCAGACGATCGCGACCGTGCGATCGGGTCAGATAGAGGATCGGCCCGAGCGGCACGATGCGGGTGGGATTAATTTCTTCGTGCGTCATGTAGTAGTGACGCTTGATGTGATCAATGCTGACCGTCTCGGCGATTCCCGGGTGCTGATAGAGATCGAGCAGATAACCCTGCAGATTCGGGTAATCGATAATGCGGCGCAGGTTGCATTTGAAATGGCCGTGATAGACAACGTCGAATCGAATCAATGTGCAAAACAATCGCCAATCGGCTTCGACGATTCGCTTGCCAAATAAATATCGGCTGCTTGCCAGGCGCTTTTCCATTTGATCGAGCGCGTCGAAAAGTTTTTTGCACGAAACGTCGTAAGTCCGCTGACGCGTGGCGAAACCGGCCCGGTAAACTCCGTTGTTGATGTTGTCGTAAAGAAAATCGGAGAGCTTGCTGTGCTCGGCTTCGATCTCCTTCGGGAAAAAATCGATGTCTTTATTTTTGGCAAACTCGTTGAAGACGCTGTTGAACATGGGACAGATGTCATCCTCGCAATTGTTCACGATCCTTTTAGTTTTCTTGTCCCAAAGTGCCGGAACAGTCACCCGTTCTTTGAAATTCGGATCGGTCGCGGTGTAGGCTTGACTCAAGTAATGGAAGCCATTCACCGGATCGGTCGATTCGAATTGGTCGAGTTTGTCCAGCGCCGAGCCGGGCCGGCTGCGTTCAGGGTCGCGGAATGCCCAGCCTTTCTCGTCGCGAAAAGGATCGACGATCGTCATGCCGATCGTGTCTTCGAGGCCTTTTAGCTTGCGGAAAATGATCGTACGACTCGCCCACGGACACGCGAGCGAGACGTAAAGATGATAGCGACCGGCCGTCGCCGGATACGGGGTCGATCCATCAGTCGATATCCATTCGCGAAAGGCGTCTTCCTGGCGTTGAAATTCGCCGGAACCGGTTTGTTCGGCAGGGGCGTGCGCTGGCACCACTCAATATAAGCAGAAATCAGGTCACGAGCACAGCGGTGGCGTCGAGTTTACCGGCGCGGAATTTTTCCAGTGCGGTGTTGGCTTCTTCCAAAGGAAAAGTTTTCACTTTTGTTTTCACTGGGATGCGCGCTGCGATCTTCAGAAATTCTTCGCCGTCGCGGCGGGTCAGATTCGCGACCGAGGAGATGACCCGCTCGTTCCATAGATCGACATAAGGAAATGAAGGGATGTCGCTCATATGAATCCCGCCACAAACGACAACGCCGCCTTTGGCGAGCCCGCGCAGCGCGGCCGGCACCAGCGCGCCGACCGGGGCAAAAATAATTGCGGCGCCGAGTCTTTCGGGCGGCATTTCATCTGAACCGCCGGCCCAAACCGCGCCTAACGAGCGCGCGGCATCCTGTCCGGCTTTGTCTCCCGGTCGCGTGAAAGCGAAGATTTCCTTTTGCTGATACAAGGCGACTTGCGCAATCAAATAGGCCGCATTGCCAAATCCGTAAATGCCGAGCCGGCGGGCATCGCCGGTTTTCCAATACGATCGATAGCCGAGCATTCCGGCACAAAGCAACGGCGCAACAGCCGCCTCCGCCAAGCCCGCTTCGGCGGCCAGGTCGACATCGAAAAGTTCGTCTGGGAGACGAAAACAATATCGCGCGTCGGCTACGGTGAACTCGGCGTAGCCGCCATCAATCGTGTAACCGGTGAATTTTGCGCGATCGCAAAGATTTTCGCGGTCAGACCGGCAATAAGTGCACTCACCATCGGTCCAGCCAAGCCAGGGAACGCCGATGCGATCGCCAATTGAAAATCCATCCACGCTTTGATTGATTTGTTCGACCCGGCCGACAATTTGATGACCGAGAATCAGCGGAAGTTTTGGATTGGGCAGTTCGCCATCGACAATGTGAAGATCGGTCCGGCAAACCGCGCAGGTATTAACGCGAACGAGTAATTGTCCATGGCCCGGTTTGGGTTTGGGCAGGTCGCGGAGTGCGAGTGGTTGTCCGACTTCTTCGAGCACCATCGCGCGCATGGCGATGTATTAACCGGCATTAGGCGAATGGCAATCGGCGCGGTCTTTCCCGAATCGCGCCGGCGCTAGCCGTTTTGAGAAAGCAGCTCGTTACTCTTTTGCAATTCCGCGATCGTCGCGCGCAGTTCGGCAGTGCGCTCGCGAACGGCGTCTTCGAGGGCGGCGCGCTGATTATCGAGAAGCAAATGGGCGCGGCGGCTATTGAGAAGATTACGAATCCGCAGCGCAACTTCGGCATGATCGAACGGTTTGAGCAGAAAATCGGTGGCGCCCGCCTCGAGCGCCCGTCGTTTGGTTTTCTCATTGGTATCAGCAGTGAGAACAACCACCGGCAGAAAATTTTCCTCTGATTGAGAAGAGAGCGATTCGAGAATGGCAAATCCGTCGGGAGGCGGCATCATTAAATCGAGCAGAACTAGATCGGGCTGAAAGGTTTTGTAGACTTGGAGGGCGAGTCTGGAATCGAGGACGGACTCGAAACGAGAGTAGCCCGCCTCGACCAGAATCTCTTCTAGAAGCGCCACGTTTACCGGCTCGTCGTCAATAATGAGAATCTTCATTTTGGCGAGGTCGGCCGAGTGATCCGGCCAGTGATTTGCTGCGCTCATGGGCTCGGGCAAGCCTCCTTCACATCTCCGTTGGAAATAGCCGCTGCTGGTGACTGTTCGGCACTGTCAATGCCGTTGGTTTCGTCGAGGACTTGGAAAAATTTGTTAACATCCAGGGGCTTGGTCAGGTAATGAGCAGCGCCAGCGGACATGAGACGATTCATCTGCCGTTTGGTGGCATCGGCACTAATGACGACGACTGGAATGTGGCGCGTTGTTGAGTCGGCCTTTAACTGCGAGAGAACATCCCATCCCGGAAGATCGGGAAGGTGAAGATCGAGCAAAATGAGATCGGGCGTATGCTGGCGGGCCAAATCAAGTCCGACCTTTCCTTGCATGCTGGTGAGGAGTGCAGTGCCCGGCCGCTCCGCAAGCATTTGTTCGATCAGCGCCAGATTGGAAAGATTGTCTTCAATATAAAGGATACTTCGACTAGCCGGCTCTGAGTTCGGCTGCCGGGCGCCATTGGCTGCCCCGTCACGCGGAAATCGTTCCAGGGGTGATTTTGCCAGGGGAAGTTCAATCCAGAATGTGCTGCCTTTGCCCACAGCACTCTCCACTCCAATCGAGCCGCCCATCGCATCCATGAGCCGTTGCGACAGCGCCAATCCGAGCCCCGTTCCCTCGATAGCGGATTGTTCCGCGCCCAACCGTTCGAACGGCGTGAACAAGCGCGCGAGTTTTTCGGCGGGAATACCGGGACCAGTGTCGCTAACGAGAACGCGCACCTTTTCATTCCCAGGTACGTGATAAGAGACGGCGACCCCGCCAAAGAAAGGCGTGTATTTCACCGCATTATTGAGCAAGTTTACCAACACTTGTTTGAATCGCTGCCGGTCGGCGAGAACGTGAACGCCGGCATCAATATCGGCCGAGGCCGAAAGTTGAATGGAGCGCTCAGTGGCGAGCGGACGCATCAAGTCCAGCGTTTCTTCCAACGCGTCTGCGACACAAACTGGTTCGAGCGATAGTTGCATCCTTCCCGCTTCGATGCGGCTGATGTCGAGGACCTCGTTGATTAGATCGAGAAGATGCTTGCCGGCACTCAAAATGTAGCCGACGCGTTTGCGCTGTACTTCCGTCGGCTTTTGTCTTTCAAGAAGCTGGCCGAAGCCAAGGATCGCATTCAGCGGCGTGCGCAATTCGTGGCTCATCCGGGAGAGAAATTCGCTTTTAGCTTTGCTGGCGCGCTTTACCTCGTCCACCAGTTTGCGCTCGGTGATGTCTTGCACGGTACCGAACATGCGGCGCGGCTGACCGGCCTCGTCCAAAATGACATCGCCCTGGCTGTAGACAAACCGCACTTCCCCGCTGGGCCAGACGACGCGATATTCCACTTCGTAGCGCGGGCCGCCTCGAAGCGCCACCCCTATTGCTTGCATGACCATGTCCCGATCTTCGGGGTAGATCAGTTCCTGAAAACGGGCAAAGTTGTTGACGTCTTCCTCCGGCGACAGCCCAAAGACGCGGTTGGTTTCGCTGGACCACATGAGGCGGTCGGTAATAAGGTCGCGTTCCCAGTAGCCGAGGTGCGCAATGGCTTGGGCTTGCGCGAGTTTGTTCTCATTTTCTCGCAAGGCGGTGTCTTGAGATTGGATCTGGGCCAGCATTTGATTGAATGCATCGGTCAAAACTCCAACCTCATCGCCGCACACCTTTGCTGCGCGCACAGAGTAGTCGTTGTGATCGGCGATAGTCCGTGCGGTCCCAGCGAGTCGAAGAATCGGAGTGGTAATGAGATGCAGAAACTGGTTTGAGAGAATAAATGCAACAAGCAGCGACGCGACGAGCACCAGAGCAAAGATCCCGCCATATAGTTTCAGAAGCTGCGATGTCGTCGCGTGTAGATCGGCCAAAAGGTAGAGAGTCCCTTCGCGTGCACCGCTGGCCATCACTGGCTGCGCTAAAAGGATGCGGTCGCCGTCGATCCGGAACCCGGATTCCAATCGCGCGGCTTTGATTTGGGTTTCGTCCCGTGGTGTCCCAAAAAAAGCGAGCTGCTGCTGGTCCGCGAGCTGAAGCCGTGCACTAACGATTTGGGGCATTGTTCTAAGTCCGCCAAGTATTTGGGCGGCAGCATCCTCATCTTTGAACATGACTGCCGCAGCACAGTTGTGCGCTGTAATCTCGCCGACTACCGCCAGTTCGTGTGCCGAGTGCTGTTTCAGGGTGTACGCTTGAAAGCAGAACAGGGCTGCAAACGCGAGGAGAAGCACCGCGCTGGCGATCATCATGATCACCAAGGTGATCTTTTGCCGGATAGGTCGATCGCGCAGCTTCAGCATGGAGCGAATTCCCAATTTCGAGCCGTGTAAGAGCTATTTTCGAGCCGAGCGCAAAGAATTGCGTTGCGGGTTAACGCCTTTTTTGAAACCAGCAACCGCTCGGGCCTCAAACTGCTCGGCTACCGTGGCGATGGAACGCATTTTGCTTGGGAGAGGTGGTGTCCAGTACCGATGGACACCGAGTTTGCAGAATTCAAAAAGCATACGCCTTCGAATCAAGTCATGAATCTTTCTTCACCACGGGCTGAGAAGTCCGTAAAATCGCCACCGGGTAGGCGCGAAACGTCCGAACAATTTCAAGACGCTAACGTCTATTCGGAGCCCAGACACAAAAATAATCGCATCTTGACCGTCGCTTTACTGGTTGCGGTGGCAATCGCCTTGGGACTCGGGTTTTGGAATTTGTCCCGTCAATTAGCGCCTCAGCTAATCACTTCCTCAACATCGAAGGAACAGACCAGTGCGAGTTTGCTCCCGGAAAAGAGTGTTGCGGTACTACCGTTTGAAAACCTTAGCGACGATAACGAAAATGCATTTCTGGCCGACGGCGTGCAGGGCGACATTCTCGGCGCACTGTCCAAAGTCGCCGACCTCAAGGTCATTGGCCGCACTTCCGTCAACAGTTATGCCGCTGGCGGAGCGCGCAACCTGCGCGAGATCGCCGAAACGCTCGGAGTCGCCTACGTCTTGGAGGGAACTGTCGGCCAGACGCATGGCAAGGTTCGCATCACGGCTCAATTAACTGATGCTCGCACCCAGAATCGTTTGTGGGCAGAGACCTACCAGCGCGATTTGGGCGAAGTGTTCGCAATTCAGAGCGAAATCGTCCAGCGAACGATCTCGCAGCTGCGAGCGAATGTCTCCGAAAAAGAGAAAGCTGCTATCGCAGAACGGCCCACCAAGGATCTCACCGCATACGGACTATACGTCCGGGCGAACGCACTCACCGCAACCATTGCTCTCAACCCGCAGATCAACGACCGCTTACGCGAGGCGATTCAGTTGCTCGACCAAGCGATCGCACGGGACCCAGACTTTTATCTAGCCTACTGCGAATTGTCTATCACACATGACTATCTGTATTTCTTTGGCCTTGATCACACGCCCGAGCGCCTCGCCCTGGCGGAGGCTGCGTTAAAAGCTGTCATTCGCCTGAGGCGTGATGCGGGCGAGACCCATCTCGCTCGCGCGAACTTCTTCTACCGCTGTTATCTCGATTACAATCATGCACGCACCGAACTGGGACTCGCGGAGCGGGCCTTGCCCAACAACTCCCAAATCTTCGAGTTGACGGGCTACATCGATCGCCGCCAGGGACTGTGGAACGAATCCGCCCGGAGTTTGCAAAGAGCTCTCGAACTCGATCCGCGTAATTTTTTTATGCTCCAGCAGATCGCGCTCAGTTATCAGGAATTCCGGCAGTTCGGGGCGATGGCTGCTGCGTTGGATCGCGCGCTCAAGTTGATTCCCCGCGATGTCGATACCCGGGTCACCCGTGCGCTTGTCGATCTTGAGTGGAAAGCCGACCCGCAGCCGCTGGATGAAATCATCAGAAAAACCTTGGCCGAAGACCCGGCAAAGGCGCCAGATCTGGCGGCCCAGTGGTTCTATGTTGGGCTTTGTGAACGTGATCGAGTGGCAGTTGCCCAAGCTCTGGCTGCGATCCCGGCGAACGGTATGTCGGTGGACCTGAATTTTCCACGCTCGTGGTGTGAAGGGTTGGCCGCCCGCGCTCGAGATGACGCCGCCGCTGCGCAAGCCGCGTTCCTTATCGCGCGCGCCGAAGTCGAGAAAACAGTACGCGAGCAACCAGACTATGGTCCCGGCCTTACGGTGCTAGGGCTGATTGATGCTGGACTTGGGCGCAAAGAAGAAGCAATTCGCGAAGGTCTCCACGCTGTCGAGCTATTGCCCATCAGTAAAGATTCCATCGACGGTGCAGAGGTGATGAAATATTTGGGTGTCATTTACGCATGGTGTGGCGAGAAGGATCTTGCCATTAAACAGATCACCGCAACCCTGCAAATCCCAAGTACTTTGAGCTACGGCAACTTGAAACTGCATCCGTACTGGGATCCGCTGCGCGGTGAACCTCGTTTCGAGAAAATTGTGGCCGATCTGGAACCGAAGAACCGCGAGAAGTAATTCTTGGAAGCTGACGCGGGTTTGCAGGTAGCAGGCTGTTCCCCCGGCTACGGCGTTGGTAGCCGCGTCGCCGGCAGTTCAGCGCGCAGCAGCTGGCTCGAATTCGCCTTCCTTCGGCGGGGCCGGCGCGCCTTCGTGATGGGTGTGACCGCTCCGTAAGAATGGCACTTTGTCGAGAACGTGTTCCTGGAACCATTCCAACCAGAGATAGATCACGGGCGTGACAAATAACGTGATCAGTTGCGAAAAAATCAGGCCGCCAACGATGACCAGGCCGAGTGGACGCCGAGAAGAAGCATCCTGTCCAAAGCCGAGTGCGAGTGGCACCGCGCCCATGAGAGCGGCAAGCGTTGTCATCATGATCGGACGGAAACGTTCGACGCTGGCTTCATGAATTGCCGAGCGCAGGTCCCAGCCTTCATCGATTCGCTGCAAAGCAAAATCGACCACCATGATCCCGTTCTTCTTCACGATGCCGAGCAAAAGAAAAAGGCCGATCACGCTGTAGAGCGACAAGGTCGACCCAAAAATCCACAAGGTGAACAGTCCGCCGACTACGGCGGGCACGATCGCGGGAAACAAGACCGTGATCGGATGAACGTAGCTTTCGTAAAGAATTCCGAGGATCACGTACATCACAAAAATGGCGGCGATCAGAAGCAGGGGCAGCGCTTTGAAAAGTTGCCGGAAGACAAGCGCCTCGCCCTGAAACGTTGCTTGAATGCTCGGATACTGGTTGTGCACTTGGGCGAACGAATCTTCAATGAACTTTGTCGCATCACCGATCGCGACGTCCGGCAGCAAATTGAAATTAATCGTGACGCTGGTGAACTGATCGAAATGGTTCACGGCCTGCGGCCCGACCACCTGACTTGTGGATGTTACCGCACGCAGGGGAACGAGATCCGAACTGGTTCCGGTGGTGGTAGTAATAGCGCCGATCCCCGTGCCGCCGCCGCTTTGGTTAATCGGGCTGCCGGTATTGCTCCGCACATATAAATTATCGAGATCTCGCGGCTGCGCTCGCTCATCGTCCTTCACTTCGAGAATGACCTGATATTGGTCGTCCGGCTGTTTGATCAAATAGACATAGTTCTGCGAATAGGCGTTCTTCAATAAACTTTGGATCGCGGAGGTCGAAACACCGTAGGTGGCAGCACGCTCCCGATCGATATTAATCTTCAGGTTCGGCGTGTTGTTGTAATAATCGGAGCGCACCGAAGCGAATCCTTTGAAGCCGCGCAGCTTCGTCATCATTTGATTCGCCGCATCGTAAACGTCTTGCGGAACGATACCGCTGATGGTGTAAGCGTACTGGCCCTGCGTCTGGTTGGTCGCGCCGACGTTGATTTGCAGCACCGGACTCGGCGTTATGACCGCAGTCAGGCCAGGAATTGTATTGATTGCCTTTTGCAACCGCAAAAGGCATTGCTCGATCGCATCACGCTGCTCGCGCGGTTTAAAAATGCAAAAAATGATTCCTTGCGATGACGCGCTGCGCGATCCGGAACCGGCCAGAGTGAAAAATTGCGCCACGCTCTGTTCCGCGATGATTTTCTCATTTACGAGTTTTTGAAAAACCCGCATTTGCTCGGGCGACGAACCTTCCTGGGCGATAAAAACGCCGCGGGCAAAGCCGCTGTCTCCCGGCGGAAGCAGCGTGAACGGCAAATGAGTGAAGAAGAACCAAAGGCCGAGGATGCACGCGAGCAGGATCGGAATGGTCAGCCAGGCGCGATCGAGAAATCTATCCAGCGCGCGGCTGTAGGCGTCGATTACGCGTTGAATGAAATCGCCGGTCCATTTTTCCATCCGCGCGCGTTTATGCCCGGCTCTGCGTTCGCCAAGAATCCGCGCGCACATCAAGGGTGTCAGAGTCAGGGAGACAAGACCCGACGCAAGAATCGCAACAATAATGGTAATGGAAAATTCCTGGAAAATGCGGCCGAGCAACCCCGGCAAAAAGACCAGCGGAATAAAAACGGCGGCGAGCGAAAGCGTCATCGACAAAATCGTGAACGAAATTTCGCCGGCTGTGTTGTAAGCCGCCCTAAGGATCGACTCACCATGCTCGGCCCGGCGGATCACGTTTTCCAAAAAGACAATTGCGTCGTCGACCAGGAACCCGATGGCGAGTGTCAGCGCCATCAAAGTCAGATTGTTGATCGAAAATCCGAGCATGCTCATCACTGCAAAGGTAAGCAGCAACGAAAGCGGCAGAGCCACGGCTGGAATCAGCGTGTCGGTCGCGCGTCCGAGAAAAACGTAAATCACCATCACCACCAGGACGAATGCGATCACAAGTGTCGCGCGCACATCGTGGACGGAATTTACAATCGTTTGTGAACGATCGAACACCGGAGTGAACGTAATTGAACCCGGCAAACTCGCGCGCAGCTCGGGGAAAAGCGCCTTGACCGAATTCGCAACTTCAACCGCGTTCGCGCCAGCCTGCCGCGAAACCGCCAAAACAACAATGGAGCCCGGCGGATTAAATCCGCGCATCCAAAAGAAGCGTGAAGTGCGCTCGTCCTGCACACCTTGTTTAACCTCAGCGATATCGCGCAGATACACCGGCGAACGATCTTTGTTCCGCGCGACAATCAGATTTCGGTAACCGTCGGCCTGATCGATCTGGCCGTTTGGTTGCAAAACAAAGCTGCGATGCGGTCCGTCGAATTGTCCGGCGCCGGAATAAACCGTTCCCCCTTTGATTGCGTTCGCGACATCATCCATCGTCAGCCCGCGCGAAGCCAATCCCGCTGGATCGGCCTTGATTCGAATCGCGCCTTGCACGCCGTAAATGTTCACTTGCGAAACGCCGGGAAGAATTGCGATCCGCTGCGCCACTGCGGTTGATGCGTACTTATATAGATCGCCGTCGGTCAGCGTGTCCGACAGCAGGCCGAGCAGATACACCGCCTGATCGTTCGGGTTCGTTTTGCTGAACGTCGGTGGACTCGGTAAATCGATCGGCAACTTTCCGGTCGCGCGCTGAATCGCGGCCTGCACATCCGTCGCCGCGTCGGTGATGCTTTTGCTCAGAACGAATTGCAGCGTTAACGAGGTGTTTCCCTGAGTGCTTTGACTGGTGATGATGTCGAGCCCGGGGATTTGGAGGAATTGTTTTTCGAGCGGCGTTGCGATGTTGTTTGCCATCGTCACCGGATCCGCGCCGGGATAGGCGCAGGTGACCTGAATAATCGGATAATCGACCGCCGGCAGATCGTTTACCGCCAGTTGGTTGTAGGTCGTAATTCCCGCGACGATTACGGATAACGTCAGCAGCACCGTCATCACTGGCCGCCGGATGAACGGCCCGGAAAGTCCGGTGCCTTTGACCGGAACTAATTTGGCTTCTTTCGGCGTTGCGGATGTCGATCTTAGACGATTTTGATCTTGTCCCGCGTCTGCGGGATGTTCGCCGTCCGACGCTCCGTCGTGTTCATCTGAGCGCTCCATACAGAATCGGAATTACATCGCACTCTTTGCCGCAGCGCTTTGGCCATCCGAAGGATTCGCAGCGCCGTACGGTTTGGGATCGACCTTTGCCCCAGGCGCAAGCGCGAGTTGTCCGGTCACGACGACCGTTTCATCAGGCTGAATACCGCTTTCGACGACCATGAGATCGCCATCTTGTCGCTGCCCGGGTTTGACTGGACGAAGATCCACGGTGTTGTCCGGCTTCAGGACAAAAATGAATGGACCACTTTGACTGATCTGCACCGCTCGTGTCGAGAATGAAACGAACCCGCACAAATTCCGACGGCCAAAACGCGTGGTCCGGATTTGGCGTCACCCCGCGCGCTTTCACGGTTCCCGAACCAGGCTGGACCGCGTTGTCGATGAAATACAAATCGCCGATACGCGGCGGAATTTTGTCATCCGGCGAATAGGTTTGCACCTTCACGTTCGGTCCGCCGAGATATTTCCTGACTAACGCCAGATCCGTTTCGGCGACGGTGAAGTCGGTGTAAATCGGATCGAGGCCCTGAATTGTCAGCAACACGGCGCCGCTGCCAGTGTTGCCGCTCACGATGTTGCCTACATCGACAAGGCGCAGTCCAGCCCGGCCGTTGATCGGCGACTTGATGTAGCAAAAATCCACGTTCACTTGAGCCGCTGCGGCTGCTGCTTCGGACTTGCGCGCGTTTGCCTGAGCAGTGTCGAAGTCCTGCGGGGCCGTGACGTTTCTCGCGCGCAGCTCCGTCTGCCGCTTCAGCGTCACCTGGTCTAGCGCAGCTTGCGCCTGCGCCTGCTGGAGAGCGGCTTGATAAGGGCGCGGGTCGATCGTGAAAAGGAGATCGCCCTTCTTCACATCGGCCCCGTCCTGAAAATGGCGCGCGATGATTTGTCCGCTGACCTGGGCTTGCACTTGCACGGTTTCGTAGGCGGCACAGGTGCCGATTTCGTCCAGATAAAGCGGTACATCTTTGCTGATGACTTTCGCCACCAACACCGGTCGAACCGGCGGTTGCGCTGTTTTCGCAGTCTGCACTCCGCGCTGTAATGTTCGCGCGACCGCGAACGCCGCCAGGAGAACGAACAGGAAATAACCCCAATTCGGAATTCGTTGCTTCGAGACACGACTTGTTTTCACTCGTCTCGGCTCCTGAAGTTCGGTAGCTGCTCCATTTCCTGATTCTAATCGGGCACCCATCTTAGTTTTGGCCATTCTTTCCACCTCGAACTCGTCGAACAGAGGCTTGTTTTTCATTTCCATTCCCCTTTTCCGCTTTTTGTCGGATAGAATCCAACACGCGGATGCAGGTGCGAAGTTGGGACGGCGAAATATCGTCGAGTAATTCGTGTCGAAGTTGGAACGCCTCCGTCTTGATTTGTTCAATCACTCGTTGAGCGCGGGGTGCCAAATGCACTGTTTTGCAACGACGATCCTGCGACGAATTTTTTCGCGCGACCCAACGATCGCCTTCCAGCCGATGCAAGAGCGTTACCAAAGTTGGTTCTTCAATGACCAGATGCGCGGCAATTTCGGCCTGGGTTAGCGGACCAGGCGCGACCGACAAATGCATAAGGGTGCGCCATTTGGCCTGGCTCAAACCCATCGGTTTGAGTCGCTCATCTAATTTCAGCCGCCAGGCCCGGGCGGTGCCGTGCAAGAGCGGACCGAATACATCGACATCCCTGTTCAAAGCAAATTAGTTAGCATGCTAACTAATTCGAACTTAGAGCAGTGTCAATGCCACCGCTTATTCAATCTTGAGCAATAAGATCGATTCTTTGCGGTAATCGGTTGACCGCATGATGCGGTGCGGCT
>WNFR01004565.1_pt1 | contig 21438 bp, 33 predicted proteins | sample 5400221 | NCBI WGS metagenome assembly WNFR01 (sample SAMN13153357, study PRJNA577476) | soil metagenome | isolation source: 40 cm soil under Madrone tree | place: USA:California | collected 2016-06-14 | reverse complement strand
TCTCGTCGAGCGCTTCTTCAATAAAATCAAACACTACCGCGCCATCGCCACGCGCTACGACAAACTCGCTCGAAATTTCCTCGCCGCTGTCCAGTTGGTCGCAGCTATCATCCTGCTCAACTGAGGACAGGCCCTAATCGGTTGGTTGGCGGCAGAAATACTCATAGCAAATCCTTGTAGTAGCAAAACACGTGTCGATACTCGCATAAAATGCGTAAGAATGTATGAATTGGTGGTAGTCGTGGAAATTGGCTGTCAGGGCGGTTGGATCAGATGAGTGGACGACTTGCCGATATCTTAGGGGAGCAGGTCGGCGATGCGCTTGGCCGGATGGTCGGCGATCCCGGGCAACGACCTGGTGGAGGTAATCCTCCGGATTACGACAAGCAGCGTTTCGTTCACGAATGTCTAACAGAAAGTTGATGTCTGGAAAAACTTCTTCTTTAGCGACAGCGAGCCTACTTACGGTGCAACAAACGTACTTCCAAGACTGCGGCGACCAGGCTGGCCGTTCCTTCCGCCCCCAACCCCCCCGGCCATCTGGTCGCCGTTTCTCTGACACCGCTGCGGGCCACGAAGGATGAGGGCGAAAATCTGCTGACACGCAGTCGGCATCAGCGGACTCCATATTCACTACTCGGCGACCGCAATTTGCGAGTGGGTGGTTGCTGAGGACTCAACGACCGCGGTCATCTTCATCGTCGTGGTGTGGCGGCATGCCAGTTCCCGGCGTAAATGAAACACCGCGGAGCACCTCAGCAAACCGCGCGGTTCGAAGCGTCGTGAAGGATTCGCCGGCCGGAAGGCTTGTCGCTGACAGGTTATCTGTGATCATGACCAGCTTGTTCGGGTCGGCACCTTGGTCGCCGCTCCCGCTCACCGTCGAGGTGATCGCCCAGATCGTGGCGGTGCCGTCGCGATTGACACGGCCGGTGAGGTTGCGCAGGCCATCAGTGGCCGGCGACCACGGCAGGCCGCTGGCCGGATTCCTGCCGGTCGGATAACCACCGAGCCTGCACTGGCACTTCAGCAGGCGTGTTCGCGTCGTTGACTTCTGCGGGTCGGCGGCGCGCCGCTTCGAGTCCAGCCTTGCCGGGTTTTCTGTCGCGCGTCGTCCAGCCGCGCGTTCCGGCGTCGATCGTTGCAACAGACATCGCGAGCGGGGGGAACACGACGATCGTCGCTACCGCGTCCGATGATCAACGGCCTCGTCGGATAAGTCTCCACGTTTGCGGCGTTCGAGATGTGCAGGTCTTCATGCAATTTATTGATTTTTACTTCGACAATGGCTGAAGCAGGAGGCTTGCTGTCATTCAAAGGTCGGAATTCAGTGCAATAGATCCTCGACTGGAGAAGCACTCATGGTCAATTCGAATAGCCGGCCGGCAGAGGTCATCTGGAACTATGACCGTGTCGAATTGATCGCCGATGGCATCGTCCATGCAATCGGCGTGAGCCTCGGGTTGGCTGGAGCGATTGCGATCGTCGTCGTTGCGACCAATTCGCAGCACAATAATGAACTCTCGTCCATCGTCGTCTACTCTGTCGGCTTGCTGTCGATGTTCGGTTTCTCGGCCGCCTACAACACATGGCCGGTTTCGCCCGTGAAGCGGGTTCTGCGGCGCTTTGATCACTCCGCGATTTTCCTGATGATCGCTGGGACCTACACGCCATTCATAGCCCAGATAAAAGGCAACCTTGTTGCGATGGGCCTTCTCGCCGGCGTCTGGCTGACAGCGATTGCCGGCATCATTCTTAAGCTGCTGTTGCCTGGCCGCTTTGATCGTCTGGCCGTTATTCTCTACCTGCTTCTTGGCTGGAGTGGCGCGGTTGTTTACGAGCCGGTCGTGGCAGCTCTCCCGAGTTTGGGCATTTGGCTTCTCGCGGCAGGCGGAGCGCTTTACTCCATGGGCGTGGTCTTTTATGCGTGGCGGAGTTTGCGATTTCAAAATGCGATCTGGCACGCCTTTGTACTGGCTGCCGCATGCTGTCACTATGCGGCTGTGCTCTTTTGTGTGGCGAATGGGTGGACTTGAACGGAAAAACGCGCCCGTCGCGCTCCGGTGCGCAGCGTGAGCACCAAGGGATGTTCGGGCCGACCGCGTACCCGTCTGGGTGACGTGATATATCTTGAAAGCGAGGCAGTGCTGAAGACCGCGTTGGGGCTAAGGACCCCAACGTGCCAAGCCTCTCTGTCTATGACAGTCTTATCGTTCAGCGGCGGGTCGCCAACGGCGGCCCGTCCCTTTTGCCGCCTTACTTCTCTTGCGAAATCGCAATCCGTCTGCGGGCGGCGCAACAAGTGTCACTTGCGGGCTTTGCGAACCCTTTTCAGCTTGGTCGCTTTCTTTGACGGAACGGCGCCACGGATAAGAAAATCGTCAGCCGACTTTCCACCTTTGATTGCGGAGGTCAACCATTTTGGTGTCAATCCGCGTCCGGCCCAAGTCTCCTCGGGATTCTGCGGGTTACGATATTTCGGCGCAACCCGTCCCCTTACTCCGAACCCCGAGCCACTTTTTCGCGGCGTTTTAGCGCCCTGGAACCGACTGAGTTTTGCGAGTTCGGATTCGAGCGCCCGCCGCTGATCGATAACCTTGCTTGCGAGAGTCCCTTCTACGCGTTGGCGAAGGTCCGTAAGCCGGCTTATAGACATTGATTTCAAGTTCATCCGATTTCCTCCGACGATTCCAATGCCGTCAAACTGATGCGAGCCGCATAAGGCGCGTAACCTTGCGGTGCAAAGGGGCATGCTAAAATACCACTCAATTGTCAACAAATTCTACAGCCCTCTGATACGTAGGAAGTCCGGCAAAACTGGCGTCCAACGAACGATGGGAGCCCCCGCGTCTGGCGGAATTTGGTGTCAATAATCGCCCATGCACCGACCGATAGGCGCCGCTGACCAACTTTCGGGGCAGCAGTAATTCGTCTGATCGAGCGTTGCTACAGACGGCGTCTGAATCTTCGTACACTCGGAATTGTTACCGGTACACACCGCGATCTGTTAGATTGACGCGCGAAGTTGCAAGAAAGACAGCTGCACGCATAACACGACGGACCTTGGAGGCAAGGGCCGTTGACAGGAGGCTGCACGTGAATGCCTCGACAGTCAAAAGGTCACCGCATGCTACCGACCGGCACGTGGGCAATCGTGTACGAATGCGGCGTAAGATGCAGGGAATGACCCAGCAGAAGCTCGGAGACGCGCTAGGCGTGACGTTTCAGCAGGTGCAGAAATACGAAAAAGGTACCAACCGCATCGGGGCGAGTCGCCTGCAACATATTGCTTCCATTCAGCAAGTCCCAATCTCCTTCTTCTTCGAAGATGCACCCGGGCCGTCGTCTATCCTGGACGAGCCTTGCGACTATGTCTCCGGCTTCCTCGCCACGCCGGAGGGGCTTGCGCTCACGAAAGCCTACAAGCAGATCGAAAACGCCAAACTCAGGCGATCCATTGTTGCTTTGGTTAAGCAGATGGCCGGAGAAGACGAACCTGAACAGGTCACGGTGCCGATCATTTGATTGCGGCTCACGCTGCTGAGCATATCCGCGGCCACCCATACCGGGACGCCGGGCTAATCACGCCCGGCGTCGGTGATTCAAATTCGGAATTCGCCGCAGCGGCAGCGAGAGTCACCCGGTCGCAACGGCCTGGAGGCATCGGCGGCTCGCCGCGAGCTCGGCTTCATAATAGCCGACATCGGCTAGCAGCAGCGGGTTCCGCACCGCCATACGGCGGGACTTTTCGACGAACTCGACAAGTTGCTTAATACGCAGCGCCTCCTGATCAGCGGGGCGCGAGCAGCGAGCCGCCGGGAAACCATTTGGCGTAGTCTCGGACGGAACCGATTCCAATTGCTGCGCGCCAAAGGCAGACGGGACACCGAAAATGACCGCCGCCGAAAGCGCGAGTCCGGTAAAGAAGCGGGCGCGAGTCGTGGTCAAGGTGGCCTGCTGATTCTCGAGGGCCGGCTAGCGCACCTGCTGGATGGCGGACAGCAGCCACCAGCCGAGCCCTCCCGATTTCTTCGATATATTCGCTCAGCTACTCGCCGAGGTCGTAGAAGTGGAAGCGGACTCTACGAAACCATTGCTACTGTGCCTGCGGTCGCTGGCTCGCGGGAGCCGCAGGTCGAGGCGCCGCCCCGGTGGTCGCGGGCGACGGCGTCGAGGCCGTGCGCGCGGGGGGCCTGTAGTACTGAAAATCGGGCGCGTCCTTGAGCTGGTCTTTCGTCCACGCCACTTTCAGCTTGACGTTGGTCGGGTCGTCCGCGTTCCCGGCGGGAGTTTTGTTGGTGTCGGTACTGCCGGACTCCACCGGGACAGCGTTAAGTGCGCTCATGTCAATGGCGACGTTCTTCGCGCCGATGCCGAGGAACCCGCCTACGCCCACGACCACGCCTATAATCCTTCCGGTCCCGTCAAATAGCAGGTCAGTGACGGAGCCAATACGTGCATTGTCTGGACCGACGACGTCGCTTCCTCTGAACTTTGTAAACACCCACTGGTCTACGCCTTGTGACGTGATGAATTTAGCTTCCGACGCAGAACTCGATTCTGTCGGCGCCGCTGACTGGTCTTTCGCTGGCGGCGCGGTCGGCGTTTCTGGCTGGGCAATCGCGCCCGAAATGATTACGCCACTAAGGGCCGTCGTGATCAGAAGTGTCTTCAGCATTTTCGACCTCCTTCATTTGATGGCAACATGCAGCGCAGAGGAGGCAATCCCCGCCCACCACCGCGATGCCGTTGCGTAATTGAATGGAACTCACGAAATGGCTGCTGGTTCCACTCGGCTTCGTCTTGAATGATTGGTGCCTTATTGTGTCGGCATCTCCATACCGGGCGAAGGCGAACGTGGAATTAAATTCGATACCCACGCCTCGAAATAGTAACAAAAAAGGACGCTATATCCTTTTTACAATTTGTTGTGATTGCCCTAACGCCACGCCGCTGCAAGAAAACCGCATCAGGTACACAGTTTTCACTATAATGTGGCGGGCGAAGTCTCCGTGATCACACGCGTGCGGCGATCAATCGCACGGACACGCAACGTCCTGATTCTTTTTCAAAAACGACTCCGTGCCTTGCCACGGCCCCAAAACCGTAATGATCGGGACAGGAGCCGGTAAGGTTGAAGGATTGACAGGGGCCGGTACGTTTGGAGAATCATCGGTAATCTTCAGTACGGCGTTTGTCTCCCATCCGCCGAATTCACGCCCTACGAAATGTTGGAGACGAGGTGCCCGCAGTAATCCTGTCGAATATGCTGCGAGCTTCACTACCGCTGACACCGTACTGACACGACCTACGTACGACGACAAGGCGCAGACCTGCCAAAGAGACGTGGTACAGCTGATTTTGCTCGCGCTCTCCATGGTGGACATTATTCCGACTCGCGTCACTACTGACGCGTGGTTTCTTGATCTGGACGAAATTGCAGTCCTAACGATCTAACCCATGTTCGGCGAATGCGTTTGGCCATTTCTGAAGGAAAGCAAGCAATGACTAGAGGCAACCTGAACGGCTCTGCGGTGAGTGTCGAACGATCTTTCGGTCCCGAGACGATCGGAGAGGATGTGTCGACGACGTCCGCGCCGTGGGTTCCGCGAATCTCCCACGAGATCCTTCGGGACCTTGGCATGTCGGACGATGCCATCGTCCAGTACTTCTGTCGGTTTCGGCATGGCCGATCGGAGCAGTTCGTCCAAATGGTTCTGCACAAACGTGGTTGGATGTGTCGTGGCTGGCGGAGGCACATGAGTAATGAGGGAGTTGTATCATGGCCAAAAAGGAATACCACAGCGACCAGACAGAAGGCGCGACGCCGTTTGGTTTGATCCCATCGGCGTTTATGACCATGGGAGGGCAGCACATTCAAGAATGCGTGAGGGCTCACGCGCAACTGGTCGACAAATTTCAAGAGGTGAACCGGAGCTGGCTCCAATATCTTCGATCCGAGGCCGATCTCTCTGCCGAGTTTACACCCAAGATGATTACAGCTCGATCGATCCCGGGCGCTGCAACGGTCCTTCTGGAATGGACCAACCGACATGTGGAAATGGCGGCGGTAGACGCCAAGCACGTCCTGGCTGACACACAGGAGATCATGGAGATCGGACTTCGTTTGGTGCCTGGCGGCTGGCTATTCAATGGCAAGGGCCGCGGTAGCTCGATTGCGGCAGCGATGGCTGGTTTCCCGTCTCCGGCCTCCCCGCCTTCATCGGGTCGGTCAGATTGCTCAGCGTCACCAACGGCACCGTTTTGACCTTGCTTGCGGCGCATCGAACAAAGGGCTGGCCTGGAAGGACCAGGTCGTAGTCGCCGATGCTGCATGACGCAAAACCCAAAGCCTCCGACGAGGTCTTGTCGAGGGCTTACCGAATAGCATCGGCGTAAGCGTCGGCTCCTTACGGCACGTGCGTCTGGCGCTTCCGCCATTCGAGGAATTGTTGGAATAGCTGCTCTTTGTCCCGATCGCGTAGCGGCGGCGGATTCTTCTTTCCCGAAGCAGGGCGCGGAGCAGATGCGCTGCTCGTATCCGGCGCATGCACCTTGGCGACCTTGGGGGGCGAGGAGGTCCTGTGCTGCTCTTGTTGGAGATTCGGCTTCACATCGGACAGTGGTTGAACAAGCTGCCGGTTCTCTTCATCGGATAATCTGCTTGAAAACGGCAGAATGCGCTCGACAATTCGATAGGGCGGCTCCGGCATCTCAGCGCCGCGCCTTGAACAGCTCACGGTTGTTGTAAGGATTATAAGCACGGGCACGATCGCTTGACCGGTCAGGAGAAGGTGATTTCTGCTGGTGTCCCGCTTGTGGAGATCAACACGCATGCCGCCCTCCCTCTTTGTCGGAGAACTAACGTTTGCGCTTGGGAGTGGTTCCGCGATTCGCAGAGCGGCAAGCTGGTAGAACTATGCCATTTCAGATGCCGAGATAATTGCGGTGCTTCCTGCTTCAATGCACAACAGTTCTGCATCAATGGGGCTTAACCTGAAATGAGGTCAATACCGCGTCTACACTTGATCATGAACGCCGCCACGAAGGAGATGTTTGGCCTATTCTGGAGAGTCCATTGTTGCTTTGGTTAAGCAGATCGCCGGCGAAGGCGAACCTGAAAAGGTCACGGCGCGGATCTGATTGCGGCTCACGTTACCGGCCATATTCGCGCCACCGGATTGGTGTACCGGATCAATCGAAACCCTGTTCCGCGTGGTGCAAGCGCGAACGAGAGAGCCTGCAAATGCAGCGGGAAATGCTTCAGTCGGGCAAATTTCGGATTTTCAAAGATGAAGGGTCAGGTCAGGTCGATGCATCCTCGGAAATCATCGGGCGGATCGGTGCGAATATTACCGAGCTCGATAGTGTCCTAGACGAGTGCAAAATGATGCCCTCCGGTGCCCAGAGGTCATGAGGCGGTTGTCCCACAGCAGAACGCTTTGAAAGGCGAGAGCTTGTTATATAGGGTGCGGCAGGATGACAAATCATGCTGCTGCATTCCTAGGGACTTTCGGATTGACCGGAACAGAGATCGCTTTATGCCCGCGCTCGCGTCACGTTCAAGGCCGCCGGCGACTTTATTGTTCCGCCGTCAGCAAATTGGCGTCGCGCGCAAGCCGCCAGCGCCCGTCGCGCTCCTTGCGCAAGATCGTGAGCGTGTAGCCGGAGCGGCGCACCGGCTTGCTACTGTCAGGCGGCGATACCGTCATCTCGATGTAATTGCGAAGATAGGCCCAGTCGCCGAGAACCTGAATTTCCTGGATGTCGCTGCTTCCCTCGATGCGGACATTTTTCATCCCTTCGGAGGCAGCCGCGAATGCTTCTTTTCCGAACGGCTCGCGGCCTGGAACCATGAAGATCACGTCATCCGTCATTAGGCTCAGAACCGTTGCGAGATCCCCCGCCTTGCTGGCGGTGAGCCACGTATCGACCAGCTCGCGAATGGCACGTTCGTCATCGGACATTCTGAACACGTCCTCCACTTCGGGCCAAACACATAGATAACCCCACCGGCTTGAGGATAGCCCAAATACGCGGCGACGCGAATCCTGCCAGACGAGTCTGACATGAATGGGCGTGCCGGCGCGCAAAGAAGGGCGCACCGTCGAGCTCTATTCGGCTTCGCTGCGCTACGCCGGACTTAGCCGCAGAGCGTCTCAGCCCTCCCGCCTACGCTAAAGCTTCGGCGGACGAGTCGGGTGACGATCTCTCACGCAGCATTTTATGCGCAGACGCGCGCGGGTTCCGCCTTCCCCCGGATCAAGTCCGGGGTACGGCGGACAAGTCTTAGCAAGGTTCACGTCTGTGTTCTCGATCGCGACGGAGACCGTCGGGGTCACCGTATCGACCGTGGCGTTGACGGCTGGATTGGCCAAATAGTTCGTTGGTCGCTTCAGCCTTTGCGGCAATCAAGCAAGACGCGCGGGCATATGCGGCGCCTGGCCTAAGTTTCCGGCTTCCATATTCTTGGCGAACTCGGCGAGCCCACTTTGACTCGCCAGCATCGTGGGAGCCGAAAATCGCCGCAGCACATCTCCGTATTTCACGCCTGCGCGCACTCGATCCTGTCAGGCCACACATTCGAGCTCGGCTGGTCCACTCAATTCTTCCATCAAAAATGGTCCCTTGTCATTGCCGAGTTCACGTTCTCCCAGCCACTTCGAAAGCAACTGACCGCATTCAAAGTAGCGGTTGAATTGATCACGCCACAGCGCAATCTTCCCCTCAACGACGCATAATTCGACGCCGCGCAGAGTTCTATCCCACCCCATTTTGCTTTGCACCACCAAGCCGTTCCCCCAGATCATAAAGTCAGAATCACTGAGTTTTTGCCCAGAAAACTGTCGCTCAACATCGTCCCAGGATGCGACTCGTATCTGAAGCCGTCCATTGCTATCCTGAACAGCCCTCTCTACCTCCTGCAAATGACTCATCATAAGCTGACCTTCATCTGAATCCAGGATATTCATGACCTCAGTGTCCATTAGGAAAATCTTTTTTGTAGTCGCTTTCGTGCTGGGGTCGAGAGTGCGCTGGTAAGAACAATCGCAATACTTGCTGAACTCCGAACTACCAAACACGCTCTTGATACCGGCCTTGTCATTCGGAATGACGCAAGTCGCCAAAAACTCGGCGTCGGGCGACCGCTCCTTCAGTTTGGCAAAAAATTCCACATACCTGCTCCAAAGTTGTCCCGGCTTCCCTTGTATTTCGACCGTCCCGGATGCAACCTCAGCAAGCTTAGCCAAGCTTTCAGTCCAGCTCCTCGTCAGATAAGGAGAAATCGTGCTTCGATTGATCTCCACTCCCGCAATTAAGAGCAATTGCGTCATCCGTGCCAACAGCGTCTGACTCAGCTCGATTTCCTTTGCTATCTTTTCTTCAAGTCCATTAAGTCGATGATTAAATTGTTCACCTAATTTGACCGCATGGTCTTCCATCTCTTCTTTGTTTCTTCTCAGTTGCGCAACTACGTCGTGGCTATAGACATAGGACAATTGGCCACACACAGCCCAACACGACAACACTGCCCATATAACCAAAAATAAATGCGGGTCTTTGAGTGGAGACTCAATCGCATTGAGATCGTGGAACCCGTGCTCAATAAGCTGCCGGCCGATAAATATCATCGCACTGGCAGCCCCGGTGCCGCCTATGATGATTGCCATCCGAATCCAGGTCAGCAGTGATGCTGTCACAGATGGCACAGTCAACGCCGTTGCCGATCGCATTTATTCCTCCACTATGCCGATGGAATGACATCGGAGGATCGCTACTCACAAACCCTCAGGGCCGCGAGTGCGAGCACCTTCGAGCATTCCATCATTTCATCGATACGAACGTGCTTTTCCACCTCCTCGTCATATCCACGCGGTCCATAGAGACAGCATGGAATCCCCGCCCGCTCCAGATGTGCGGTATCGTTACCGCAGTAGGAATAAGGAAGCACCACGCCGCAGCGTTGGATCTCGCGGCGGGTGACCGCCTTGTGTGCCTGCCGCACGATTTGCGCGATCTCGATATCCGGACGCGCGTTCATTGGCGGCATATCGGCGCCACCGACCCGGAACTGTGCGGGCGGTGGATGATGATATTCGTACTCAAACTGGGGATCACCACTCTTCACGGACTCCAGCAGCGCGATAAAGCGGTCGTCTATTTGACCGGGTGTCCAATGGCCGCCATAGCGAACATCCACAATGATGGTACAGCGGTCAGACAAATTCGAAGGACCTGCAAGATCATAATCTTTACCGCGGCCGCCGATGATCGAAGCGACAAGAACTTTCGGCAGCTCTGGCAGGTCCGGATCACCGGCAGGCAGATCAAGATGCTGCACCGCATCGATGACCTTCAGCATCTTTTGAATCGCATCAACTCCATGCCTGCTGCGGCTTGTATGAATGGATTGTCCCACAGTAGTGATGGCACATTTATGAACGCCGACGCATTTCGTGATGACGACGTTGGTCGAGTAGGGCTCGGGAATAATAGCCATGTCGGTCCGTACACCGGATTTCAGCATGTGGATGGTGCCCTTGCCTCCCTGAAGCTCACCGACGACGCAGGCTACCAATAAGTCCCCGCGCAACGGGATTCCCGACCGTTTGATAGCAATCGCCGCGGCAACCAGCGCCGCCAGGCCCGACTTCATGTTGTGGATACCAGCACCCCAGAGCTTATTACCATCGACTACCGGCTTGTAAGGATTCCATTTCCACGACGCGGTAATTGAATCGTTATCCATATGGCCGTTCAGCATCAGCGAACGGCCGCCGCCGCTGCCGGCTAGCTTTGCGATGACCTGCGGGCGTCCCGGAGACACCTCTTGCAGGACGGCGTCGAACCCTTCGTTTTTCAGCAACGCATGGAGAAAGAGGGCGACTTCTTTTTCGAATTCAGTTGGGCTCGGAATTTCAATCAGCCGCTTGGCTAGGGTTAAGACTTCGTCTTCAAGAAGATATGATAAAAGGTCGCCTGTAAGCTTGTCTTTACACTCAAAGCTGCCGCTCATAGCTCACCAGCAGGGTGTCGCGGTACCCTCTATCGCCGCTCAACACTGCAAAGCTATCAGTGTAATGTAGAATTTTTGTGTCGGAGGCGAAAACGGAGTCGAAGGGTTTGTCCAACTCCTCCTCCGTGAGGAGCGTTTGAGCGTTATCGTACAGAAACGTTACGCCGCCGACGATGTTTCTCCGTTGCACAACATGTATGGAAATGTATTCGAACCCGTCATTATGAATACCCTCCGGGCATGGATATCCCATCATGGAGCCCGAGCACGGAATGCGGATGCAGTGGACGTTGATAATCCAGCGAGCGCACTCCCGCACCGGAAAGACCTCGGCGCTACATCGGAGACAATCGTGCAGGATAGAACTTGACAATACATTCTCCTGGAGCGGGGCGAACTCTCTCTTCATCCCACCCGCAACCGGATTGACGTCCTTGCTTTGAAAATAGGGAGCGGACGGAAGTAGTATAAACGAATCGCTTTTATCGCGATCATATAGAAAGCGGCCATGGCGACGAAATCGAACACCGAACCTTTGTGGCAGATAAGGGTCTTGAACCAAATCGTCCCAGCTTTTTTGAAACCTATATAATTCTTTTGGGCGTCTAAATTGGGACAGCAAATTGAGTGCGGCATATCCCTTCTCTTGGAGCGATCGCGACGCCTCTTCAAGGTCGACATTCGCCGCCGTGTGGATAGTAGCGTTCAGAGGCATGGGACCAAACCCCTCGCCAAGTTAAATAGCGGCGGCCGCGCCGCAAAACAAACGGCGGACGAACGGCATTAGTTCCGAAATGCTGATTCTCCCCCCGCGCCCGGGGCGGACTATATGCACCGAATAACGCTTCGCGCAACACAAAATATGGACCGAGAGCTATTGTCCTCCGCACAAACCACTGTTCTTTGCATCCACTGGTGCTGAACTAGGCTCTACCTTTTAGCCTCCACCGAGGCCACGGTTCCCGGCAGAGTCGGCTGGCGATCTTTGCCCAAGATTTGCCACCTCTCGCCAGTCGCGGTCGGTCTCGCGCCCCTCGAATCACTCGGTCCCGACGAAAATACGCCCGAAGTGCCGATCATTCGGTCTTCCGCTGCAGAGCCGCCACGGAACAACAGTGCCTCGATCATCGCGAACCCTACGGCACACTTCACCGCTTCAGGGCAAGGGCTGGCGCCCTCGGGACGTAAAAAAGCGGGCTTTCGCGGCATAAACGGCCGCCACCCCGCTGCGCGGGTCCCCTCCAATTATTCCACGTCTCGCTTTTTTCCGGCCCGCGCCCTTCCGCTTCAGCAAAGCGGAGAACGGACGGATCATCGGCTTTCTCGACACCCTGTCCGGCGATGTCGGCCTGACCTTCGTGCCATAGTCGAAGGGCGGGGATTACACGGTCGTGACCGATCAGGGTTGCGAAGTCGGCGCGGGCTGGAACCGCAAGAGTAAGGGCAGCGGCAAGACCTAGGTCTCGGTCAAGCTCGATAGTCCGCTTCTGTCCGCGCCCGTCAATTGCGCGCTGTTCACCCGCGACGACGGCACCTACGTCCGCGTGTGGGACCGCGAGAAACCGGTGGAGGTGTAAGCGCTTCCACCTCGAGGGCGGCTTCGACCGCCCCTTATTTTTTCCAATGCAAATGAGGAGATCCTGGCCGTGACCAGCACGTGGTTCTTCGACGAGACCGATTTCGTGCGCCGCCCTTTCAATCTACCCGTCCTCCCGACCATGAAACGGCACACGGTGATGAGAATACCTAGAGGAAACCGTCCCTGGCGGACAATCAATCGAAACAGGGACCTTGAGTGCTGCGATCCCGCCAGCACTCGCCACCATCATACTTTGGCCGATTGTGAATTCCGCACGACGGATATTCCCAACAACAATCGGGCGCGCCGCATCTTTGCATGTGATCCCGAGAGGGCATACGCGGCCGTGGCGGCGGGCCTGGCTTCGGACAACTCGTAGGTCCGGGAGGAGGAGGCGCTGGTGGTTGTTCGCAGCGAGGGAGAGGCGGCGGCGGGGGTGGCGGACCGGAGTCCCTTAAATTGAGCCACAACAAAACTATGCCAACCGAAATCACAAGTACCGAGATGATTATTGCTATTGCCGCGATCCGTCGCATTTCTTCCAGTTGAGCCAGAGCCGTTGCCTCTCTCTGGAGCGCAGCATTGCGTTCTCTCTCCATTTGGTCTCTAGCTGCTTCAGCGGCCCGCCGCAGTCGGTCGCTGTCAATAACCGTATCGGCATCTCCGTTCGTAACGGTATATGTTTTCATCGATTCACGTCCACTGAGACGAACGAATAACAGCGGCGCATTCAGACGAGATTGAAACGGAACAGTGCTCGTCGCGATGCCGCCCGAGCATTTCGAGCATCAGCTAAATAAAAACCGTGCAGCTCATGCGGCCGACAGGAGCAGCCGTCGGCCGATCGCACAAATCTCAGCTGCCCGCTTGCGTTGCATGACGCGATTAGGGCTGTCACGATCGATCATCGCCCTCCCCATGAGCGGGGTGGCAATGGTCACGATCTGCTGTAACCAGCACCGATTGCAGGCGCCGTCGGCGCCAATTAATTTGATTGGAATTTGGGCTCAGGCATGATTTCCCCCACTGCCCGCATCTAAGTGACGAATTAACGTGGTTAAAACCGAGGAGTCAACAGGCGCTCCTTTAATTCTGGACTGGCGCCACGCGATCCAAGTTGGCACTGACAATATCCGGCCGCGATTTATTCCTCGAAAAGTCGCTTACCTGGACCGTTCCCTACCCGCAGCCAACCACATATTGCCGATGCGTCCGAAATCCCAAGCGACGAGAAAATGCGGGCGTGCCGGCGCGCAAACCAGGGCGCGCCGTCGGGCTTTATGCGCAAGCGCACCGAGCCCTGTCACTCACTCGCGTTCAATCGCAAAGCATCACATGTGACGGGCGAGTGAGTGACAGTCTCGGCCCTGGCGGGTAACAATCCCTCACGCACATTATGCGCGCAGACGCGCGCGGGTCTCTTAGGGGCGCTGCCCCTCAGCGCGGCGCAAGCCCCTTCCACCCATAACGCAGAGAAAATGTTCGGACGCCGCAGGTGGCTTGCCGTTGCGCGGCGCCGTCCATTTTCCTGGGTTCCGGGTCCCTGCGAAGGGGCCTGCGGCTTGCACACCCCGCTCTCGGCGAGGGCCAAGGTTGCAGCAGCAGCTGCAGCCAGCAGGCAAGGAGGCGGGAAGATGCGCAAAGACCTCAACCAGCGGATCACCGATCAGATCGTCGAGGAACTTGAAAAAGGTGTGCCATGGATCAAGCCGTGGAGCGCCGACCACATGGCGGGCCGCGTCATCAAACCGTTGCGCCATAACAGCGTCGGCTATCAGGGCATCAATGTCCTGGCGCTATGAGCCGAAGCGATGGCGAAAGGCTACGCCGCGCCCATCTGGATGACGTTTCGACAAGCTTTGGCCTTAGGCGAAATGTGCGCAAGAGCGAAAAGGGAATTCTGGTCGTCTATGCGAACACGATCAGCCGCACCGAAACCGATGAGCAGACCAACGAAGAAACCGCGCACGACATCCACTACATAAAGGGCTACATGGTTTTTCAATGTCGAGCAGATCGATGGGTTACCCGCGCATTATTACAACAGACCGGCGCCGCATGCCCCGGCCCTCCAGCCCGTTGAACGCGTTGAGCGGTTCTTTGCCGCAACGCGCGCCGATATCCGCCACGGTGGCGATCGCGCCTATTACGCATCGGGCGCCGGCCGCATCCAGATGCCACCGCCGGAAAGCTTCCGCGACACGGAAAGCTACTATTCAGTCCTTGGGCACGAAACCTGCCACTGGACGAAACACCCGTCCCGCCTTGACCGCGGCCTGGGACGCAAGCGCTGGGGCGATGAAGGTTACGCGATGGAAGAGCTTGTCGCCGAACTTGGCGCGGCGTTCCTCTGTGCCGATCTGGAATTGACGCCCGAGCCGCGCGGCGACCATGCCTCCTATCTCGATCACTGGCTCAAGGTATTGAAAAGTGACAGTCGCGCGATCTTCGCCGCGGCGTCGCATGCGCAACGGGCCGGCGATTCCTGCACAGCCTGCAGCCGCCTGGGACGGTCGAGGGGGCCGCGTGAACCGCCGCGCGGATTCGCCGTGGCTGCCGAGCTGCGGCAGGACTTGAGCCCGGCAAACTGCCCCCACGAACCCAGCCAGGCGAGCGTGAGACACGCAGCGATGACGAAGCCCGACAATCAACTGCCAGCGCCTGTGCGAACTGCGGCGGCAACAGCTCGAAGAATGGAAAGCAGAGCAGCCGTCACAACTGGGCTTGTCCGAGCTGAAAGACGATTCCCGCCCGGAGGCCGAGCGCACTGCAGCTGGGCGGTACTGTGAGCCGACTGTTCGCTCTCGATTTTGATGCGCCAACGGCGCAATAGACCTCGCTCCAAGATTTTACAACACAACCGTCCTTGTGTCTGCACTCCAGCGTGGCCGTGCTACTCCATCAGGTGCACCACCTTTTCGATGGGCGAGAATTGTGGTAACAAACCTGCCCGGCCAACTCTCCCAACTCCCGGAGATCATTTTGAGGTACGGTCATGCACACGACCGATCCCGTCACCGTGCCGCCGGAGCTGATCACTGGCGCTGACGATGCTGTCGGCATGCGCTATCTCACCAACGTCCGCAACCTATGCCGGGTGAGGCGCAAGATTCTTCGGCCGGTGCGAAGGCCGGGACTTGAGCTTGACTACGATCCGGCAGTTCGATGGCGCCACTTATATTGGCAGCCGCCAAGAGATTCCTCGCATGCTCGCCGCCCCATCCGGCTTCCGCGGTGCCCAGCCGAAGCACAAGACCGCGAGACGCCTGCCTCGCCTATGTCGCATATGGGTCAGTTTCGACGGATCGAGCCGTCGACGACGCGTCCGCTTGTGCTTCGATCGCTTCCGAATTGGCGCACCGCAGCGGCGCTGCGAAAGGCCGTGTAGTCACCGCTTGATCCCGGTCCCATTGCACCGCTGACACCTCACGACCTTGTCTCCCTTCTTAAGGGTGCCTTTGCCCTCACAATTCTTGCACTTTTGTTTCTTCTTGCCGACATTCGTCTGCATATTGTTTATTCCCCGAATCCGATGGTCGAGCTTAGCCCGACGCCTGCTTGGTGGGCTGCGCCGTGGCCCGCCGATGGTCGGCTCCCGGCCCCGCCCTGGGGTTCTGGCCGGCCAGAGTGAGCCTTGGGCGCGGTTAGCGCTGAACCTTAAGATTTTCCGCCGATGTTTTTCCCTTATTGGGAACTTCATCGTATTCGACGATCTGCCCCTCATTCAGACCGCTGAGGCCAGCCTTTTCGACGGCGGAGATATGGACAAACACATCCTTTCCGCCTCCGCTCTCCGGCTGAATAAATCCATACTCTTTTTGCACATTGAACCACTTCACAGTGCCGCGTGCCATTTTTCAAATCCCCAAGTTGACCATCAACGATCGTGTCGCAAAAGCGTGACGCCGATTCCTTACCGCCGCTGTGTCCCGAGCGGATTCAATGCCGCCGCTGCTCACAACGTGACCGGCGTGCCCATAAAGTCGCGTTTGCCGACCTCGACGCCGCAATGCCGCAAGATGTTGTAGGCGGTGGTGTAATGAAAATAGAAGTTCGGTAGGCAGAAATTCAATAACAAGGCTTGCCCAGTGAACTTGCGCTCGGCGCCGCTGGGAAATTTGAACGTAATCTCTTTGTCCTCTGTGCCATCGATCTGAGTTGGCTTCAGACCCTTAATGAAATCGATCGACTTGGCGATGCGCTCCTTTAGTTCAGGGATGCTCGTCTCCGTATTGGTGAAGGTCGGCAGGTCGGCACCAGCAAGCCGTCCACACGCACTAGCGGCATGGTTGGTCGCCTCGCGCACTTGGCGCAACAGAGGGTACATGTCGGGAGTGAGCCGCGTATTCAACAGGACCGCAGGATCAATCTTCTTTGTCTCGGCATGGGCGGCAGCCTTGTCCAACACCGCCGACAAGCTGGTGAGGAATTGTACGAAAATGGGGGCCGATGCCTTGTACAGGGAGATGGTCATTGGACTTGAGTCCTTCGGGACACAGGTGGCGGGGAAACCGAGGGCGGGAAATTAGGGAACGCTGTCCCCCAGCGGAAGAGGGTAGCGGGTCACAGCATAGCATAGAGCAACCTCCGGCAAATGCCGGCTCCGCGCGTGACCGGTCTGGGTCAAAAACGGCTATGGCGACCGTTCGACCGGCACGTCCGTAGTACCTCAGGTAGCTGACGACTTTGGTGCACCGCGCAAGTCGACAGAGGTCGGCCACGAAGAGACATTCCGGCCTTCCGTATGGATCGAAAGTTCGTGTATCGTAAATCTACTAGCGCGGCATTCTGAAAATCTGGAAATTCCGGTGGCGGGGGGTTAGTACCCGCGGTTTGACTGTTGGAGGGCACAATGAAACAGCTTGTGACGACCAGCTTGCTTGTAGCGCTCGCAGTTTCCGTTGCTCTGCCGGCGGACGCAGACGCGGTCTCGAAGGACACACCGTCCCGGATCGAGGCCATTCCAATTCAGACTCTCACCCTTTCGGACGAGCAGTTTCTCAAGGGAGACGCCTATGGACGGCCCACGACGATCGCCGGCGTCTTGCGCGTCGCCCAGGGCTCGGGGCGCCTGCCGCTGGTTGTCCTGGTGCCGGGGTCAGGCGGCATCAACGCAAGCGCCGATGTATGGGACAGGCAGTTTGAATCGATGGGGATATCCACTTTTGTGATGGATTCCTTTGCTGGACGGGGAATCGTGAGCACCGTTGTTGATCAATCACAACTCGGGCGACTGAACATGATTCTCGACTTATATCGAAGTCTCACCGCACTTGCGGCGCATCCGCGGGTCGATCCGAACCGGATCGCAGTTATGGGCTTCTCGCGAGGCGGTCAAGCGACGCTTTACGCGTCGCTGAAACGCTTCCATAAGATGTGGAATCCTGGCGGGGTCGATCCGGCCGTATATATCGCACTCTATCCGCCTTGCATCACGACTTACGTCGGCGATACCGATGTCAGCGACCATCCGATCCGCATGTTCCACGGAATCTCGGACGACTATGTCGAGATCGGACCGTGTCGCGGCTACTTCGCCCGCCTTAAAGCGACTGCCCACGATATTCAAATGACCGAGTTCCCCGACACATGGCACGCGTATGATTCCCCCTCGTTGCCACCGACCCCTACGGTCGTTCAGAACGGGCAGACCACACATTGCGTGCTGAAAGAAGAGCCGGTCGGCACGATCATCAATGCGGCAACGCAAAAGCCGTTCAACAATGCGGACGAGTGCGTCGGACGAAACCCGCACGTGGCCTATTCCGCAAGTTCGACCCACGCGACGGAACTCGCCATCAAGACGCTGCTCAAGGCGGTGTTCAAGTTGAACTGAGCGTTAGCCGCTTATCCCGCCTGAATCTGCTGCGACGGTCTGGGGAGTCGAAATCGGCTATGGGATAGGCTGCCGTTGCCACTAAGTTGGCAGCACGTCCGGTGTTCCCCAGATAGCTGCCGACCTGTCGCGTCGCTCAACTCGGCGGCCTTGGGCCAGGAGCCGCCTCTCCCGCTGCAAAAAGATTGGGAGACATTTGCCTCAAGGCGGTCGGCTGGCTTCACCCCAATCAGCGGACTCGCCCGCACGTGCTTGTCTGCGCGGGGCATCAACGCCTTTCTCGCGGCGGATCACCAAGCAAGACAGTCGATGGCCGGGGACAAGCCCGGCCACGGCTCCGAAGAGATCATTTTGGCGACCTACTTCCTGACGTACTTGTAAACTTCCATCGCCTGGACGGCCGCGGCGTAGATGTTGCCGTGGCTGTCGGCTGCGACGCCTTCGGGCGGCGGAAACTTCGGGTCGCGGACGGACGGCGGCGGGATATAGAACTGCACCTTGCCGTCCTTGACGCTGCCGCCGCGGATGCCGCGCTTGCAGCCCGGGTTGTTGGTGTCATTGCCGGGCGCGTCTTCCGATTCTGAATCCGAGACGTACAGCATGTCGCTCTTGTCGATGAAGATGCCGCTCGGCCTGCCGAACTGGTGCCAAGCGCCGAGGAATTTGCCGTCCTGATCGAAGAACGCGACGCGGCTGTTGCTGCGGTCTGCCACGAAGAGGCGGCCCTGGCTGTCGAATGCCAGCACGTGCGGCCCTTTCAACTCGCCGTCGCCCGATCCCAAATGCCCAAAGCTCTTGATGAACTTTCCGCTCCTGTCGAACTTCATGATGCGCGAATTGCCGAAGCTCGGGGCATGGCCCTCGGAGATGAAGATGTCGCCGTTCGGCGCAAACGCGATGCCGGTCGGCCGGTCGAACACATCGGTGCCGGAACCGCCCTGGCCGGCTTTGCCCAGCGTCATCAGCACCTTGCCATCCGGAGCAAACTTGAAGACTTGATTGCCTTTTCCCTCCTTCACGTCACCGTCGATCGCCCAGATGTTCCCGTCGGCGTCGGGCTTGACCGTGTGTGGGAAGACAAACATTCCGGCGCCTAAATTCTTCATCGACTTTCCGTCGGCGGACAATTCCCAGATCGGAGAATCGTTCGAGCCGACGCATCCTTTCGGCTCGCAGCGGTCCATCACCCAGATGTGGTCGCTGCCATCCACATAGACGTTGTTGGTCGCTGCCCAATGCCGCGGCATCTGCTCCCACTCTGCGACCTGCCGGTAGGGATTGGGCGCATCGTTCACGCACGGATCGCTGGCCTGCGCGTTGGCCATGCCGGTGGCGGCACTAGCCGCGAGCAGCGCGATTGCAATTTCCTTACGACCCGAGCGCATGTGTCCCTCCCGTAAGCAATGGGCATCTCCGCGCAATATACGGTATATTTCCGCCGGGTCTCAAGATATCCGGACCGGGACTTTTCGGACCAACACGCACGACGCCGACCAACAGGCGGCTTCCGCTCCTACCGCGACTTCTCGTAACGCAAAAAAGTTTAGACCACCGAGGTCTGTTGCGGGTCATTTTGAGACCAAATCGGACGCCTGTCATTCCGCATCTATTGGGTCTCATCCTCCTACAGGAACTGACGTTCTGGCGCTCGGCAAGCTAGGTCGGTGAGTTGCTCCGCGCCGCGGATGACGAACGAGGGCAGGCCAAGCGCACCGGTTCATTCTCGTGGTTGCGCTGCTTCTGGACCCGGCCTCCGTGTTGCTCCTGCTCGCCGCAACACGGAAGCAGTCATCGAGGCCAAGCCGCCGGGGACCGCGCTCGGCGTCGCCTCCGCCGCCCGAAGCCAGCCGGATCGAGACCGAGGCCACGCCTATCCGCTACGTGGCGGAATTGCTCGGCACCGACACCGACAGCGAGCGGTCCATCAGATGGGTCATTGCTTCGATGGTGGTGTGCTGTGCTGTGACCTGCTCGCCATCGCCCTGACCGCGGCGGCTTCGGGGCGGCGATGATTGTGTCTTCCGCCCAAGGAGATGTCAGCCGAACGCTACCGGTCCGTGGTCATCGCAATGGCCATCATGTGGGTGATGCAGCCGTCCGTCGACAAGGTAATCGATGTGATCACCGTGCGGCACTTGTTCGTGTCCGCAGCCCGGACCATGCGTATGAGGGCACCGGGTCTCGGGCGTGCAGCGCACGGGGTTGGTATCGCTAACCTCGATAACATGTTCGTCGATATGATCTTCATGCATGTAATGAAGATGACCATCGTGCAGATAATCGACATGGTCGTGATGGCGTACAGCCGTGTGCCCACAGTTGGGACCATGTTGATGTTTGTGATCAGGATGATGCTGCTCGGTGCAGGTGGCCATGGGTTTGTTCATCTTTCTTGCGGCTTATCTGATCGAGCTTCGCAATGCCGCTTCCTGGGTGCTTGCCTAAACCTTCCCATTAGGCCCGTCTGCTCGCAACGTGACATTCCGGATATAACGACACGCTGCGATACAATGGCCCGTCGTTCCGGGCCAGCAGCTCTTGGTGCACCGTCCCTGTGACGTAGGCCAGGATGCGCGCCCAATCCATAACGGCCTCTTTGCGCGATACCCTGTGGTGGCGATCGCCCCAAAAAATGTACCGGAACGCCTCCGGCACCGCTATGCTGGCCGTGGACAACTGACCGTTTTAGTTTTTTGACCTTACGTGGGAGAAGCATCATGAAGAAACGTTCGTTTGTCGCCTCTTTTTTGGCGGGCGTGGCTCTTCTGGCGGCTTCTCTTCCCGCCGTCTCCGCGGACACACCATCTATCGTCAGCGTATCGACTCCGCCGGACAGTTCGGACCTGTATGCCTGGGCTTTCGACACAGGAATCTACAGCATCGCCTTTCCCATAAAGGACCCCGAACACATCGGCATCGGCTATATCGTCGAGCCGGAACCGTTCCATCGCACTTGGTCGCCGATGACGGACTTTGTGATGCATGACCACATGTACGTGGCGCCCG
>WNFR01001962.1_pt1 | contig 21440 bp, 19 predicted proteins | sample 5400221 | NCBI WGS metagenome assembly WNFR01 (sample SAMN13153357, study PRJNA577476) | soil metagenome | isolation source: 40 cm soil under Madrone tree | place: USA:California | collected 2016-06-14 | reverse complement strand
TCAGCGGGGCCAAGGCGCCGAGCTGCGCGCTATAGTGCGTCTGGCGACCTTCGTGGCGGTCGCGCACCAGCCCGGCCTGCTTCAGGACCCCAAGATGCTTTGAGACGGCCGGTTGCGAGACCCCGGCCCGAGCCGTCAGAGCCCCGACCGTCTTCTCTCCTTCGCGGCACAGTCGTTCGAAGAGAGCCCGGCGAGTCGGATCGGCGAGCGTTCTGAAGAGCACATCGTGAGCGTTCGGCATTTGGGATCGATAACCTACTGGCTATTGATCGACGTATAACCACTGAGATATGTGTGCGTCAAGCGGGTAGTGGGCTCGGCCGCCAACTGAGGCGGCCTACGCCTTTGACCACCTTTGGTGATCAGAGGTTACGGCTCGACTTCAATGATGTACCGCCGTACCGTTTTTGCAGTCTTCTCGCCCTCAGGCGCAAGGTCCTTCCAGGCTTTCGACAGGAAAAACGCCTTGGCGGCGTCTGCGCTGTCCCACTCGGTCATGGCTACCTTCATGGGAGCGGGCGCGCCCTCTATGTAGAAAACCTTGCCGTTTAAGGTGCCCATAGAGCGACCATGGGCATCCGCTATCGCCTTCCTCGCGGCAATGAGGTAGCCGGGCGAGACTGTCGCGCCAGCAATTGGTTCGATCTCACCGATGCTGTAGGCTTTCAGCTTGGCTTGCGCGTGCAGCCCTTGGACCGCCAAGCCGCCGAGCGCGACGCCGGCGAGCAGTGACAATGCGACCGTGTATTGAGTTCTCATGACTTCCTCCCGCTAAGGCTAATCGCCTCCATAGCTAGCAGGTTGCTGCGCCGCGTCACATGATGACCTGTTACAATCAAAGTGACCCACTACCGTCAAGCGGGAACGTGGAGCGGCATAATGATCCTCCACAGGAGCCACCGGCCATGTGGGGCGCGCCGTCGTCTGCAGGTTGGCGTCACTCGGCCACGACGTGGTCGCAATGGTCCGGGACGTCCAAGCCGCAAGCAGGCGCCTGCCATCTGGAATCGCCCTGCGCGTTGCGGACTATGAGGATGCCTCAGCTTTGAAGAGGGCGCTTGCGGGCATCGATGATATGGTCCTCATTTCGTGCGATGGCGACGCGAGCGCAGTCATGCGCCACCACGCCAACGCCATAGAGGCAGCTACGGCGACCAACATCCGGCATATTACTTTCACGAGCATCGTCGATACCGACGAGTTGTCGCCATTCTACTTCTCACCTGTTTGCCGAGACGCAGAGCGCCGACTAGCGGTCTGCAGTGTGCCTTCGACCATCCTCAGATGTGGCCTCTATTCCGACTTTATTCTCAAACATTGGCTCGTCCCGAGCCAAACGATAAACGATTGGTACTGGGGGCGCTTCGAGCGGGGCCATGCCCGGCCGGTACAGGATGAAACGGCCCCCCGCCGCGGAAAATAGACCGAGGATGACAGGGTGCTGGTCAAGGATGTTTTTCTGAAAGACGTGGCCGGCGGCATCGTAGAGCCCGAACATGGTGTTTAGTGCGTGGACGTTCTTAGTCGCGTTTCCGCCGGGCTAGAAGTGACGGGACCGGAGATCGCCCGCATATAAGCCGGCGGATCAGCAGCGTTCGCGGCAGGTCCCGCCAGAGTGGTAACCGTCAGGACTGCGAAAATGCTCTGTCTCGTACCCGTAGCGAAGTGCGATGCAACCTCCTAGGTAGGTTCGGCGCGGTTCGATTGCTGGTGAGGACAAACTATGCGGGTAACGAAGTTCTCGATCGGTAGAATGGACATTTGGTAGAGCGCTCTCGGGTGGTAGAGCGCTCTGGGGCTTTTGCCCGAACGCGAGACGGCTCGCCGGTGCCCAGTATCGGATCTTGGTTAAATTTTCGTCTACGTCGGGGTAACCGCATTTCTCTGAATGCGCGGCGCCGATGACCTTTTCGTCCCACGCGGTTGAGGAGCGCGGGGGTGACGTAAAGGTAGTAAACCCACGCGCACCTGATCAGCGGGTCGGATGCCCCTCCATCTCTTCCGCCATGCGGTCACACCGCGCGATCAGCTCCCGAAGATACTGTTTGACCTTCAGCGTAGTGGCTTCTGCTTCGAGCCGCCGGGCGCGCGCCGACGCGGCACGATAATATCCGGCGGGCTGCTGTTCTGCCGACTCGGTGGCGCTGTCGCTTATCATGGTGGTCCTGATGCTGAGAGGGTTGTGGTCCGCGCCGGCTCCAACGTCGTGGTCGTCGTCGGGGTATAGAGAAACGCAAAGATCAGGTTACCGCAGTCCCGCAGAGACTAATGCGGACCCCACCATCCAGATCGATGCCCATAATCCAAGCGATATCAGCAACGTTACGATCAGCGACATCCCCCAGGTCAGCCGAACCGTAGCCTCGTGTGCCGTTCGATCGGATAGCGACGGATCGCTTTGAAAGCTTGCGTAGTCGGTGGAGTAAGCGCCCTGCGATACGGTCTTGCTCTCCACCGGCTCCTCCCCTCGATTGTTAACTGCCTCGCGGACCCCGACGGAGCCAGCGCGGGACATTGGGTGATCGCGTTAACCATTAACCCTTCTCCGTCAACAGATCGTCCAGCCATCTTCAAAAAGCACCTTTTCCGTGCCATCTTTCGGATCCGGCGATCGCGGCGCCACAGGAAGTCAGCGCCAGCCTATCCAGGTGTCTTCGGCCGTTCCGGAGCAGTTGAAGTTCAAAGCTCCGCAAAGGCACTGATTTACATCGTGCTCGGTACAGGATCGGCAGAAATGCTATTTAAGCGCCGAAGGTCACGTTGACCTTAGCGGCACCGGAGCCCCCGATCTGACCAAGGCTCAATTACCTATATTTCCTGCTTCAGCCCCGTGTCCGAGGCACGCACGATCGCATCAAGCAGGCGGTGACGGGTGACGGCCGCATCAAAGCCGGGGTTGGCAGGCCCGCCGTCGCGGATACCTTCGGCCAGTTTCACATAGAGTTGGGCGACATTGTAGGGCGAGCCTGGCGGCACCCCCTCAGGCACCCAGCGATATTTGCCGGGAACCGGTAGATCGGCGAGTGCCGCACCCCTGCCTCGTGCGCCTTTCAGGTTGAGTTCCTGGCGTTGCATGGAGTTGCGCGAAGTGGCGGTCAGCACGAGGTCGCCCTCTCCCCCGTGAATCTCGAACAGAAACTCGGTCCCGCGTGCCATGCCGCCGCGCACCTGGAATGATGCGACTGCTCCATCCCCGACAATGCCATTGACGACGACCTGGTCGGGTGAGGTCTTCGCCACCATCTCGCCGGTTCCTTCAAGAGGGATGCGGTCGCGCTGGCTTACCACAAAGGCGGCAAGCTCGCGGAATTCGCCCAGGCAATAGCACAGTGCATCCACTGTGTGACCACCGGTGATCGTCAAGAGGTTAGCGCCATTGGCGCGGTCGGCCTGGTAGGCGCGGTCGATCGAAGCTCCCCAGTTAGACGCGCAACCGATCATCGTCGCCGACAGAACCCGGCCGACATAGCCCTGGGCGACCAAATCCTTGACGTAATTGATCGCTGGGCTTACTTGGCCCTGCAGCCCGACCACATGCCGGATGCCCTTGCTTTCCGCCGCATCCAGCATCCGGGCGGCCTCGTCGGTATCGCGGCCGAGCGGCCATTCGCAATAGACATGCTTTCCGGCTTCGATTGCGGCCATGACCGGCTGGTAGTGATCGGGCACCTTCACGCTGACCGTGACCAGATCGACATCGGGATGTTGCGCGAGCTTTTCAGCGTCGGAGAACGCCAAAGGAATCCCGAAATGCTTAGCCGCCGCGTCGGCCGAGTCCTGGCGGGTCGTACAAACGGCGCTGATCTCGAATTCGGGAAGCGCCTGCAAGGCCGGGATATGGGCAATGGAGGCAAATCCCCGCTGCGGACTTACCCCTATAATCCCCACGCGGATTTTGCTGCTCGTCGCCATGACATTCATCTCCTAATCGCATCGATGCTTCCCGATCATTCCCCTAACGATCGTGGCACCGAGCCGACGGCAGCGAGGCGGTGCTTCGCCTCCTCGTAGAGGTCTGGCGGCAACGGCCCTTGTTGCAGGATGTCGAGGTTGGTCTGCAGGTGCGCCGGGTTGATCGTGCCGACGATGGTCGTGTCCAAATCCGGGTTCGTGCAAGTGAAGCGTAGAATGAACTCCATCGGGGTCATGCCGTCGAGCAGGTCGTCGAGATCTGCCCGGCGCCAGCGTTCCCACTGCAGCCCGGCCTGCTTTCCCTCGGTTGGCGCCCCCTTTGCGGCGCCGCCGCGAATGACGATGCCTGCACCCTTCCGAGCGGCAGCAGCGATCGCCGCTTCGTGTTCACGTTCGACCGCGGAGTACGGGATCTGAAGGACATCGAAAACACCCATGGCAATGTGGTCCATCAGATGGGGCAATGTGCCGGACATGCCGATAAATCGCACCTTGCCGGCCTCTCTGAGCTCCAGGAGTGCTTCGAGCGCGCCGTGCTCCTCCAGGGTCTGCCGGGATGGCGAGGCGTGGAACTGCACGACGTCGAGATGGTCGGTCTTCATCCGAACAAGACTCTGCTCGACCCCCGCCACGACGTTGTCGCGGGTGAAGACGTGTGCCCCCCGCTGGCCGCGCGGCGCTGGGGGCGCGCCGACCAGACAGCCGCACTTGCTGGCCAGATAGTATTCAGCGCGCCGGTGCGAGATATAGCGGCCGATCCGCTCCTCGCTCAGCCCGTAATCGATCGAGGTGTCGATGTAATTGATGCCGGCGTCGAGCACCTTGTTGAGAATGGTTTCCGCTTGGGCCTCGGTGATGTCGCGGGCACGCGGAGCCCCGCGCAGTTCCATCGCCCCATAGCCCAAGGTCGTGACCTGCAATTTGGTCCGTCCGAGCTCTCGCTTTGCTGCGGCCATGCTCGTCCTCCACCCGCAAAGACGGTGCAATGTTAGACCGTCGACTTTTTTCGCGGCCCCATCTGTCCGGTCGCCGACTTCAGAACCGAGCTGATTGTCGCCGAGCGGCCGCGGGCGAGACCTTGGCGAGAGCCGGATGCGCTCGGCGGCAGATGGCTCAGCTCCCCAGCCGTTCCGATTCCTCGTTGCCGAGCTCGCTATCCGCCGCGGGTCTTTTCGCGCGCGTGTGACTGATCGCCTGCTCGAGTTCTTCGAGCGTGCACAGGCCGAGCCCGACCGGGTGGCGCGGCTTGATGTTGGGGCTGTTCCAGTGTGTGCGGTCGCGCACCGCGGCGATCGTCGGCTTTGTCGTGCCGATCAGTTTCGAGATCTGGGCGTCCGACAGCTCGGGATGGCTCTTCAACAGAAAGGAGATCGCGTCCGGCTTGTCCTGGCGTTTGGCGATGGGAGTGTAGCGCGGCCCTTTGTGTTTGAAGACCTGCGGCGGAAGCGCCTGCGGCGAGAGCTTGAGCCGCGCCTGTGGGTCGGCTTGGCAGCGCTCGATCTCCTCCATCGTCGTCTGGCCGTTCGCCACCGGGTCGAGGCCCTGCATCTGGTTCGCCACTTCGCCGTCGGCGATGGCTTGGATCTCGAGCGGATGCAGCTCGCAGAAATCGGCGATCTGCTCGAAGGTTAGAGAGGTGTTTTCGACCAGCCATACGGCGGTCGCCTTGGGCATCAACGGAGCAGGCATGCTGAAATCCGGTTTCTAAAGGCCCGCGGGCACAGGCGAGAGAGCGGCACCCCGACGAGCTCGAAAAAAGGTTGAGCAGTATATAATCGCGTACCCCTCCGCGGGGAAGACAGCAAAGGAGAACGCGAAGGCATGGACGAAGCGGAACTCGAACCCCAGCGCAAACCGGCACAGCCCAAGGATTTATCTCTGATGGGGGTTGCCGAGCTCGAAGCTTACATCGCCGAGCTCGAGAACGAAATCGCCCGCGTGCGGGTCGAGATCACGGCAAAGCTGGGACAGCGCCGCGGCGCCGAAGCGCTGTTCAGGCGCTGACGGCGACTGCACCCCTGGAGGAACCATCTACCGCCGGCGAGGGGAGTCGCGGTTGATTTGCCTCGCCGCGGTGGTCATTTTCGAGACTGGCTCCGGCCGAGAAGAGGGTCAGCGACCATGTCCGACAGCGCCGCGCAGCTTTACGAGAAGGATTTCGTCCGCTGGACCGAGCAGCAATCGCGTGCGCTGCGCGAAGCGGCCCGGTCAACCACGAACCTGCCTCTCGACTGGGAAAACCTTGCAGAGGAAGTAGAGAGCTTGGGCCGATCCCAGAGAAATGAGCTGCGCAGTCGTATCGCAGTCATTCTTGAGCACCTGCTGAAGCTCGAACACTCGCCAGCCAACGATCCGCGGCGCGGATGGATGGAGACGATCGCGCGCGAGCGGTCGGAAATAGAACTCTTGCTCAACGATAGCCCGAGCCTCAGGGGTGATGTCGCCCGCATGATCGCCGAGACGTCATCGCGTGTAGCACAACTGACTACCCATGTGCTCCGTCTCCATGGCGAGGACGTCGGCAATCTTACGCCGCCGACCTACACCGAGGATCAGGTGCTCGGCGATTGGTTGCCTGGGGATACCCCTCACCCCAGCCCCCTCCCCGCAGGCGGAGAGAGGGAGGGGCCCGCGTAGCGGAAGGGCGAGGTTTAGCCGTCTACCCTAGGTGCTTGCGGAAGAAAGCGGCGACCGGGTCGAAGGACGCGCTGGTCGAACGCGCCTCGTTGTTGACATAGACGATGTCGATATCGCCACCCGCCTTGCGGTAGTTCGAGACGAACCTCTCGGGCTCGTTCCCCGGGAAATCAGAGTCGTCGTCGTGATAGTCGTGGACTATGTCGGGCCTGCCCTGGACCCAAAGCGCCGGTGGGGTGGGCACCTTCTCGCCGCGCTCGAGCATCAGCATCGGATTACCCTCGGCCATGGCGGCCTCGGTCTTCCAGTAGGTGTCGTGCTTTTCCTTCATCCCGACGGTGAAGGCCGGCGGGTTCGGGCCTCTCCCCAGTTTCTGCGCATTGCGATAGCGCGACAGGGGGTTGATGACCGGCCATGACATCGCGACGGCACGCACCGTCGCGTCGACCGCCGGCGAGCCGGCCGGCAGTGGGACCGACGCATATCTCGAATCGCTTGGCCGCATCGCCGCCAGCATGGCGAGATGGCCGCCGCTCGACTGACCGGCGATGCCGATCTGGTCCGGACGGATCTTCAGGTCTCGCGCACGCGCCTTGACCCAGCGGATCGCATAATTGATGTCGATCAGCGAATTCGGATAGCCGTCGGCCGCATGGCGGAAGTTCAACGAGGCGACGACGAAGCCGCTTTTCGCCAAGGTTTCGTCGAGCCCTTGAGTGCCCGACAGATCGCCGTTGTTCCACGCGCCGCCATGGAGATCGACCACCGCTGGGAAGGGGCCGTCGCCCTTGGGCTTGTAGAGGCGTGCAATTAGCCGCTTGTCGCCATGGCGGAGGTATTCGACATCTTCGGTCGTGATTTCATAGGTTTGATTCGGCATGTTCACTCCCTTCCGGGGTTGCTCTACTGCTCCGGCGCAGCGGGATCGGAACGACAGCGTTCATCACCCCGACGCCGACTGCGTAGCCTACTCGCTCCGGGCCGACCGGGAAAGACGACAGGCTCATAGCCAGTGGGCCAATTCCCGGTTTTTCCCGTCAAACCGGGAATTTTTCGATTTTCCCGGATCTGCGGCCACGTCTCAGCAAAAAAGGTTAGGCAAATCAACTTGTTGCCGGCAAATTCCCGTAGCGGGACGAACCGGGAATTCGTGGCGGCCTAACCGGGAATAAAATGCGCCGAACCGGGAATTACGGGAATTACAAAAGAGGGCCCATCTCTCCACCCATCGAAATCAAATAAAATAGGGTCTAATCAGGGGCCGCCACCCTACAGCAACAGTTGGCTTTTTGTGGGCGGACAGCCGCCCGGTCGCCGGGCAAGGCTGCGACTGCTTGGGTTGCGCCTCTGCCGCCTATCTTTCGCCTGAGCTCGGCATCACTTCGGCAGAGCTCCCCGCGCGGATCCATTACGACGCGCTCGTCACTTCCCTTTCCCGCCGGGCGCTGCTGCCCGAGCCCGGGGGCTGATACGGGAATGCGGGTCCGGAAATCTCCGTTGTTGCCGCAGCCCTAGCTGGGGCGTCCAAGGGGTGTGTCATGACATCGATGCTGTACGCCGAAGGCAACCCGTCCAGGAAAACGACCGTGAGACGAGCGTTGGCCGTTGCAACTGCACTGGTCCTCGGTGCGCCCGCTACGTTGGCCTTTGCCCATGATCCAGGCGAATACCAGGGTTTCTTTAACCACTTTTATGATCATCTGGAGCACCAGCAGTTCCACCAGCAGTTCAACGACGAGCACAACGCGGCGCATTGGCAAGGTTTTGCGAATCCTCGGCAACACGAAGACTGGCACCGCGCCTACGGAGCCACGCACGGGCAATTCCATGAGGACCATCCAGCCACATGGCATGACCATTCCGGTTACGGCTATTACGGTTATCGCCCATACATAGGGTACCAACCGTACGGTTACGGCGGGTGGTATCGCGGCTACTGACCGCAACCACTCTTTTGTCGTCTGTCCGGTAGCCTCGGTCGCCAGCCGCCAAGACGGTCGAGTGGTCCTTCGCGAACCGTTAGCTTGGGAAAACAACAGTGGAACAAACGAGCGTTGTCCCGACCGGTGATCCGTGCTAGGCAGCAGGCTGGGCAGACGGGAATCCTGGGAAAATCAGGGCCAAACACGTCCTTGGGTGATGCGGTTCTTATGGATCAGAGGCTTGGTCGTCCTCTTGTCGCTGGCTCTTATTTGCGGCAACGCCCACGCTGCGCTGCATTTGGGTGGCGCTCATCCCGAACCCTGTCCTGAAGAACACACCCACCAGGCCGGAAAAACCTCACCCCATCACCAGCATCATCAGCGCGACAAGGTACTTGCGTGCTGCTGCGACTGCCTGGGCTGCATCTCACCAGCCTATCTTCTACCCGAGCTCCGCATCACTTCAGCAGAACTCCCGGCGCGGGTTCGCTACGACGCATTCGCTGCGTCCCTCTCCGGCCGGACGCTGGTGCCCGAGCCCGGTCCTCCCAGACCCGGCACGCTGAGCTAACCCGGCGCGCACCCGCGCCCCGGGTTGCGGGGCGTTTGCCCGAAGACCGGCGCATGCCTGCCTTCGGAGCGCTCCTTCCCTTTCCTCTCAGTCAAGACCGAGCATCAGGGCCGGCGCGACCTTGCGCCTGGTGCTCGCAAAGGGGAGTCTCAATGATCGCATTTCTTTACCGTCCTTTGATGATCGGCCTGTTGCCGATCGCCCTTATCGCCTGCATGAACTCCGGGCCCACAGTCGCCGAAGAGGGTGCGGCCGTGCCGCTGGGCGTCGACCTCGGCGGCTCCGGTCCTGTGGCGGCAAGCCCCCAACCACAGGTTCCGACACGCACAGCAGTCGCCGCCGAGGGCCATGCCTCCCAGCCGCAGCGCGGGAGCGAAATGCAGATGGCGCATGAGGGCCACAACGACGCCCACGGCACCGTCAATTCCGTCGACCCGACGCAGCACAAGGTGAACTTGAGCCATAGCCCGATCTCCGAGATCGGCTGGCCGGCGATGACCATGGACTTTCCGGTCGCCGCTTCCGTCGATCTCAACGCGATCAAACGCGGCGCGCGCGTCAATTTCACGATCGAGCAGGGCCAAGGCGGCATGTACGAGATCAAGGCGATTACGCCGGCAGGAGGCGGACGATGAAGGCACGCCGCATCCCTTTCCACTCCGGCCGGCCCCTTAACCGCCGCTGGTTCATCCAGGGGGCGGCCGCCGCGGCCGCGCCCACACTCGCTCCCTGGCCATTGCGCAGCGCGCTTGCCGTGCCCAGCGGTGCGCCGGTGCTCAGCGGCAAGGATTTTCAGCTCGAAATCGGTCCCACGCCGATCAACATCACCGGGCACGCGCGGATCGCGACAGCGGTCAACGGCTCGGTTCCAGCGCCGATCCTGCGCTGGCGCGAAGGCGACAGCGTGACACTTGCCGTCACCAACCGGCTCTCCGAACCGAGTTCGATCCACTGGCATGGGCTGCGCACCCCCTCGCCGATGGATGGCGTGCCGGGGCTGAGCTTCCACGGCATCGCGCCGGGCGAGACCTTCGTCTACCGCTTCCCCGTCCATCAGAGCGGCACCTATTGGTACCACAGCCACTCGGCATTCCAGGAACAGACCGGGGTCTACGGTCCGATCGTCATCGTGCCCAAAGGCGGCTACGCGCAGGCCTTCGACCGCGATTACGTGGTGATGCTGTCGGATTGGAGCGACGAGAGCCCCGACAGGATCGTCAGCAACCTGAAATTCCAGAGCGACTACTACAATTTCCACCAGCGCACGCTCGGCACCTTCGTCGAGGATGCGCAGCGCAAGGGCTTCTCCGACACGGTCGCCGACCGTCTCGAGTGGGGCAAGATGCGCATGAGCCCGACCGACATCCTCGACGTGTCGGGCGCCACCTACACCTATCTGATCAACGGGCAGCCGCCCGGGGCAAACTGGACGGCGCTGTTCCGTCCCGGCGAGCGGGTGCGGCTGCGCTTCATCAACGGCTCGTCGATGAGCATCTTCGACGTGCGCATCCCCGATCTGCCGATGATCGTCGTCCAGGCCGACGGCAACGATGTCGAGCCGGTCACCGTCGACGAATTCCGCATCAGCGTCGCCGAGACCTATGATGTGATCGTAAAGCCCAAGGCTGACCGCGCCTACACGATCTTCGTCCAGGCCGAGGACCGCACGGGGTACGCCCGCGGCACGCTTGCGCCGCGCCCAGGTATGGCCGCGGCCACCCCGCCAATGGATCCCCGCCCGCTGCGGACGATGGCCGATATGGGCATGGGCGGCATGGATCATGGTTCGATGCCGGGCATGGATCACGGGGCAATGTCGGGTATGCAGCACGGTTCCATGGCTGACATGTCCAGCATGGAGGCCAGCCCCGAGGCCAAGCTTCAGGGGAGTGTCGGTGTCGATAACGTAGCGATGATGCCGACCCAGCGCTTGGATCGCGCCGGCGAAGGCTTTCCTCCAGGCCGGCGCGTGCTCAGCTACGCCGACTTACGCGCGACCAGACCCGGCAGCGATCCTCGCCCGCCGTCGCGCGACATCACCCTGCACCTCACCGGCAATATGGAGCGCTTCATCTGGGGCTTTGACGGCAAGAAGTTCTCGGAGGCCGAACCCATTGTGCTCCAGCGCGGTGAGCGGGTGCGCTTCGTGCTGATCAACGATTCGATGATGGAGCACCCGATCCATCTGCACGGGCTGTGGAGCGAACTCGAGAACGGGCATGGCGAGTACCGCCCCTACAAGCACACGATCAACGTCAAGCCCGGGGAGAGGCTGAGCTACCTCGTCACCGCCGACGAGCCGGCCCGCTGGGCATACCACTGCCATCTCCTCTACCACATGGAGATGGGAATGTTCCGGGAGGTGCGCGTCCCATGAGCGTCTGCCGCATCAGCCTGCTCGCCGCTGCGCTCGTTGCCTTTGCGACCGCCGCTGCCGCCCAAATCCCCGCCGCCAAGGAAGAGCCCTCCCTCATCATGGAGCCCATACAGCCCGTGATGGACCGGCCAATCCTGGCCCACGTTATCTTTAATGAGCTCGAGGGCCGCTTCAACGGCAGCAATACCGAGTTCCGCTGGGAAGGACAGGGCTGGGTCGGCACCGACTATGACAAGCTGTGGATCAAGTCGGAGGGCACGCTTCAAGGCAACGGCACGCTCGACGACGGCCAACAGCAGTTTCTTTACGGCCGCTCCGTCACGACCTATTTCGATCTTCAAGGCGGGCTGCGCAGCGATATCGATTCACGCCCCACCCGCAACTGGGCGGCCTTTGGCATTCAGGGTCTAGCACCCTATTTCTTCGATCTCGAACTCACCGGTTATGTGAGCGGCGAAGGCCATCTCGCGGGCAAGCTCGAAGCCTCCTACGATCTCCTCCTCACTCAGCGGTTGATCCTGCAGCCGCAAATCGAGGTCAATCTTTACAGCAAGGCCGACCCCGCGCGCCTGGTCGGCGCGGGGTTTTCCGACATCGATACCGGACTTCGGCTGCGCTACGAGTTCACCCGGAATTTCGCGCCTTATCTTGGAGTGGTCTACGAGGGCAAGTTTGGCCAGACGGCCAGCTATGCCCGGCGGACGGGTGATAGCACGGGCGATTTCCGTTTCGTCTTTGGCGTCCGAGCCTGGTTCTAGAGGGCGATAGCATGCGAACCCTGCTCGCCTCGCTTGCCCTGATGCTCGTGCTTCTCGCGGTTGGCGGGCTCGCCTTCCTCTATTCGGGCCGTTACGACGTGGCTGCCACCGCTCCGGATTGGCCGGTCACGCGCTGGGCCTTGGAAACGGTGCGCACGCGTTCGATCGAAACCCACGCCGCCGGCATCCCGCTGCCGCCCGGGCTCGACGATCCGGCCAAGCTCCTGATCGGCACGCAGCATTTCGCGGCGCATTGCGCTGTCTGCCACGGCGCACCGGGGGTCCCCAAAGGAGCCATCGCGTATGGGCTCAACCCACAACCTCCCGATCTGACGCATGCGTCAGATCACTACACCCCGCCGGAGCTGTTTTGGGTCCTCAAGCACGGGATCAAGATGACCGGCATGCCCTCATGGGGCGATCACAGCGATGACGAGCTGTGGGCGACCGTCGGCTTTCTGGAGAAACTCCCCAATATGACCGAGCAAGACTACGCCAAGCTGGTGATGGCGAGCATGGCGCATGGCGGCCATCATCAGCACGAGGGCCACGAGGCTGAGCCGGGGGCGGCAATTGCGGAACCGCCGGTCGCGCCGGCCCACGATGCCGCCACGGGGCACCGCCATTGATCCCCGTCCCCTGAGATTACCTCAATGATCCGAGCGCATCCGGCTTATTCTGCCCTACGAGCCCAGGAATGGTGAAGTTCATGCGTGCTCTTTCGATTTTGATCGGAACCATTGCCGTGATCGGTTTTGCCGGTCCGATCGTTGGCGCCGATCCAGATAAGAGCGGCTATGCTGGGCAGGAGTCGCGATCGATCAAAGCTCTGTCCCAGGAAGACATTGCTGCTCTTCGCAAGGGAGAGGGCATGGGCATGGCGAAGGCGGCAGAACTCAACGGGTATCCGGGTCCCCTTCATGTGCTCGCACTTGCGCGGGATCTTCGTTTGGCAGAAACCCAAGTCAGTCAAGTGACAGCGATCCGTGATCGGATGAGCAATGTTGCTCTCCCACTCGGGGCCGAATTGATCGAACGGGAACGCCTGCTCGATCGGTTGTTCGCGCAGAGCCGGATTATGCCCGAACAGTTGACGGCCGAGACAGCGGCGATCGGCGAGATCCAAGGACGATTGCGCGGTTCACCTTGCAGCGCACTTGGAAACGCGTGTGATCCTGAGCCGCGAACAAGTGGCGCAATACAAAAAGCTCCGCGGCTAAACGGGAATTGTGCGAGCCCCACCGATACCCGGCGCCGACATGCGGCCGGCTAGTCTTTGAACGGCTTCTGCCATGACCTCCTCCGCTCGCTACATCATTCCCATGGGAGTGAGCATGATCTCGTCAGCGGTCTTCTTTTGCTCGTCGCTGAAAGCGGTGTAGAGCGGGTCCATCGCCGCCTTTAGCTTCCGCAAGGCTTCGAGATGAGCGCTCATCATTTTTTCCCGCATCGCCAGCTTCTCGGGCAGGCTTGCCGATCGACTCGTCCCCATCATGCCGCCCCGCATCATTTGCTCCATCGCCTTCGCGTTGTCGCGAGCGGCCTCGGCGAAGGTGTTCCACAGCGGCAGCTGCGCGTCGGTGATCTTGAGCTCGGCCTTGAGGAAGGCGAGGCGCCCTTCGACATGACCGGCCATGGCCGCCATCATCGGCATGCCGCCCATGCCGTCTTGACCCATCATCATGCGCATCATGCCCATCATCGAACCGCCACCGGGCATCGCCTGGCTCGGCATTGCCGCCTCAGGCGTGGGCGCGCTGCTCGGATGGTGTTCGGGGTGAGCCTGTTGTTGTGCGAGCGCAGGGCTCGCCAGCAATCCCAGGAGCAAGATCAGCGAGGCGGAGTTTTTACGGGGCACCATTGCGATTCTCCGTACAGCTACGGTGCAACGGATATCCTCGGCCGCACGGACGTTCCTTGATCTGGATCAATCCGCACCCAGCTTGCGACTGGTCTAATGTAGGGACCGATTTCCAAAGGATAGTCATGCCATGACCGCGGCCGAACTCTCTCGCCGGGAAAGCGGCCATCATCATGCTGAGCACGCCTCCGGTGGCGTGCATGAGCCGCCACCCCCGGCTGGCGGGCAGGTCCTGTGGACCTGCCCGATGCATCCGCAGATCGTCCGCAAGGAGCCCGGCAGCTGCCCGATCTGCGGCATGGCCCTCGAGCCGATGACCCCCGCAGCCGGCGAAGAGGTCAATCCGGAGCTCCGCGACATGACCCGCCGCTTCTGGGTCGGCGTGACGCTGTCGGTTCCGCTGGTGGCCATGGCCATCGCCGAGGATTTCGCCAAGGCGGCGCTAGATGCGCTGTTCGCACCGCCCATTGCCGTGTGGATCCATCTCCTCCTCGCCTCGCCGGCAGTGTTGTGGGGCGGCTGGCCCTTCTTCGAGCGCGGCTGGAGGTCGATCGTCAGTCGGCGTCTCAACATGTTCACCTTAATCGCTCTTGGCACTGGGGTCGCTTATGCCTATAGCGTCGTCGCGGCGCTGGCGCCGGGTATTTTCCCTCCGTCCTTCCGCGGACCGGAGGGCGAGGTGCCGCTATATTTTGAGGCAGCGGCGGTCATCGTGACCCTGGTGCTGCTCGGCCAGGTCCTCGAACTACGGGCCCGCTCGCAGACCAGCAGCGCCATCCGCGCGCTGCTCGACCTCGCGCCGAAGCGCGCCCGCTTGGTAAGCGACGACGGTACCGAAGCCGATGTCGCGCTCGAGGAAGTGGTTCCCGGCAACCTATTACGCGTTCGTCCCGGCGAGAAGGTGCCGGTCGACGGCGTCGTGCTCGAAGGCAAGAGCGCCGTCGATGAATCGATGATTACCGGCGAGCCGGTGCCGGCGGAGAAGGCGCGGGGGGACAAGGTCACCGGCGCCACGGTCAACACCACCGGCAGTTTCGTGATGCGCGCCGAGCGGGTCGGCAGCGACACCTTGCTGGCGCAGATCGTTCAGATGGTCGCCGAGGCGCAGCGGTCACGCGCGCCGATCCAGGCCCTGGCCGATACCGTTTCCGCCTGGTTCGTCCCCGGCGTTCTCGTCGTGGCCCTACTCACTTTTGTCGCGTGGTCGATCTTTGGCTCCGCCTCCGCCATGACCTTCGCGCTCGTCAACGCGGTTGCGGTGCTGATCATCGCTTGTCCCTGTGCGCTCGGCTTGGCGACGCCGATGTCGATCATGGTCGGCACCGGACGCGGCGCGCGCGCCGGCGTTCTCGTCAAGAATGCCGAAGCCCTGGAGCTGATGGAGAAGGTCGACACGTTGGTCGTCGACAAGACCGGGACCTTGACCGAAGGCAAGCCGCGCCTGGCCCGTGTCACCGCGATCGGCGCCATCCGCGATGACGAATTGCTGGGTCTGGCCGCCAGCCTCGAACGTGGCAGCGAGCATCCTTTGGCGGCAGCGATCGTCAGGGGCGCCGAGGACCGCGGCCTCGTGCTCGGCACGGCCGTCGACTTCACCTCGGAGACCGGGAAAGGCGTCGTCGGGGTCGTCGAGGGCAGGCGCGTTGCGATCGGCAACCCGGTCCTGTTCGCCTCCCTCGGCGTTGATCCCGCTGGCCTGATCGCAGGTGCCGAGGAGCTCCGCAAGGAAGGGCAGAGCGTGATGCTGATCGCGGTCGACAGCTTGGCGGCCGGGCTCGTCGCGGTCGCCGATCCGATCAAGGAAAGCGCGATCGGCGCGCTGAGGGCGCTGCGCGAGGACCGGATACGGGCAGTGATGCTGACCGGCGACAGCCGCACCACGGCAGAGGCCGTCGGGCGCCGGCTGGGCCTCGACGATATCGCGGCGGAAATCCTGCCGGACCAAAAGGCCGCGGTGGTCAGGGATCTGCAGGACAAGGGCCGCGTCGTGGCAATGGCCGGCGATGGGATCAACGACGCGCCGGCATTGGCGCAGGCGCAGGTCGGCATCGCGATGGGCACCGGCACCGATGTCGCGATCGAGAGCGCCGCAGTGACGCTCGTCAAAGGCGATTTGCAGGGCATTGTGCGGACCCGCCGGCTCTCCCGCGCAGTGATGCGGAACATTCGCCAGAACCTGTTCTTCGCCTTCGTGTTCAACGCTCTGGCGATCCCGATCGCGGCCGGCGTTCTCTATCCGGCGTTCGGTCTGCTGCTCAACCCGATGATCGCGAGCGCTGCGATGAGCATGAGTTCGGTGCTCGTCGTCGGCAACGCGCTGCGACTGCGCACCGTCGCTCTGTAGCGCGATCGAGTCGGAAACGCACCTTGTCTTCCCGGCCCACGGGTCCGGCCGATGGCCGGCCCGAGGACAGGCTCCGGCCGGGACCCATGGCAGAAATGGGCACCGGCCCCCTGTCCTCTGCCAGGGGCAGGCTTCGCCGGTGTGACGAGTTGGGGGGATTTTGCGGGAACTGGGGCGGCCAGTGCTATCGCATGTTCCCGGTGTGTCCGAGCGAGTACCGTCCGGGCTGCGGCCAGACCGTCAAGCCGTGCGGCTCGTGGCCTACCGGGATGGTCTTGACTGCCCCGGTCGTGGTGTCGATGTCGTAGACGACATTGTCGTAACGCCCGGACAACCAAAGCTGCTTTCCATCCGCGCTCACATTCCCCATATCGGGGCTGCCGCCACCCGGGATCCGCCAAGTCTGCTCGACCTTGTCGGTTGCGAAATCGACAACCGCAATGCTGCCCTTGCCATGGGGGGCCCCGCGCGTGGAGTGTGAGCCACGGTTGGCGACATACAGCTTCTTTCCGTCGCGGCTCGGATACAGCCCGTGCGTCCCGACCCCGGTCGGGATGAAATCGGTCTGGGTGAAGGTGTCGCCATCCACCACGTAGACGCCATCGGCGCGCATGTCGGCGACAAAGAAAGTCGCACCGTCAGGCGAAATTCGGATGTCCTGCGGCATCCCCCTTTTCGGGAACCGGAGATAGCCCAGCACCTGGTGATTGACGAGGTCGATCTTGACCAGGCCACCACCCCGGAACTCGCAGGTGAAGATCGCGTAGCGGCCGTCGATCGAAAAATCGGCGTGGTTGACACCGGAGCAGTTCGGCGTGGCGATCGATTGCTGCAGTGCCATCGTCTGAGCATCGCGAAAATCGAGGCGCTTATGCCGTTCTGCGACGACGATCGCCGATCGCCCATCGGGCGTGAAATAAAGGTTGTAAGGATCGTCCACCGGTATCGTATTGCCGGGTCTGCCGGTTTTCGGGTCGATCGGGGTCAAGCTGCCGCTGTTGCGGCGGCTGCCGTTATTCGCCACCCACAAGGTTTTCAAATCCCATGACGGGACGACATGCTGCGGGCTGGGGCCGACCGGGTAACGGTCAACGACCTCGAGCGTCGCCGGGTCGATCACATAGACACTGTTCGACTGCCGGTTCGGCACATAAACGCGAGGCGGTGCTCCGGCCACCGCCGGGCTGAGCCGGTCGGCTGCGGCGCCACTGTAGAGATTGCTCCGGTCGAGAACCGACGGCATTCCAGGCACGGGCTCTACCGGGTTGCTGGGACTGGTGCGAACCTCGCGCAGCAGAGCCGGGACGGCAGCCGGCTGGGCCGTGCGCGCTGCCGGCAGATTCGCCGCGCATAACGGACCCGCCCGCTCTTCTGGTGCGGGCGACGGCAGAGTCGAGGCGCCGACCCAACCGCACAACACGACAACCGGGCCGAGCCACAGGGCGACGCGAAGCCAACGAACGACTTGCTGGTGCACAACGATCTCCAAGTGCGAAATTTCAGCGGTGGCCGGTCGCCCTTCTAATGGCGTCCGCCGTACGCGTCACGATCAGATCAACCCCGAGCTGCCCGAGTTCGGCGCTCGATCGGCGCGGATCCCCGTTCACGCCGTCGCCGCTCTCGAGCTTGGCGCCGGGCTGCAGGCGATCCGTCCTGACCAGACGAGGGTCCACGGCGAGCGTCAACGAAGTGTCGGCGAGGCCGGCATGAGTGCCGACTTCTTCCTCTCGGTAGCCCTTGCTCTTCAGCAACCGACCAAATTCAGCTTCGCTCACCCGGTAATATTCCTCGATGGCATGCACACGGACCGGTTTTGTGGCCCATTCCTTGTCGAGCCGATCCGCGACCGCCTTCTCGACCCTCTGGTAAGAGCCGTGATCCCCGAGAAAGACGATGTCGCGGAACCCGGCGGACTTGAAGCTGCGCGCGGCATATTCGAGGATCTTCTCGAAGGCCTCTTCCGGGACGGTGATCGTGCCCGGAAACCTCATATGCCCCGTCGGCGGTTCGAGAGCGCCTTCCGGCACGTAGGCGATCACCGGCGCCACCAGCGCGTTGCCCAGAGCGCCGGCGATCTTTTCGGAAAGGTAGCGAACCCGCAAATTGTGCTTTCCCAGCGCCATGTGAGCGCCGTTCTGCTCGGTCCCGCCGATTGGGACGATGATCGTCGTCTTGCCGGATTGGATCAGGTCGCGCAATTCCGTCCAGGTCAGCTCTTCGAGAAACACCGTCCCCGAGGCATGCGCGGCGGGGAGGCCGAGCAACAGGAAGCATAGGACGAGGAATGTTCTAGCCATTTATCGCTGGAATACCTGCGACTATGCTCGCTGCTGCTGCGCCGAACCGATTGCACCGTCGGCCGGCGGCGGAGTGTGTCCGAGAAGGGCAGCGCGCCGATCTGACCGGGAGCTGACGGGATCGCGAGCGCTACCATTGCTGCACCGACGGCGATCGTGGCGCGTTCGCGGTCGGGACACAAATTTCTTGTCATCCCCCAGACGGCCTGCGCGACAACCGCCACCGCGACGATCTTGAGCCCGTGCAGCCAGGCCGAATCGGCGACGTTTCCGGAATGCCGTCGCGCCATATCCGAAGAGGATCATCGCTACGGCGGATGGCCCGGTAAAAGCCGAGCCATGCGGCGCAGGCTCCGAGCAGGCCGGCGCGCAAAATGCCGATGTTGATGCCGACCTGACTGCTCGCCGGTCCCGGCAGAAATTGGCAGAGCGCCACGATGTCGGCGTAAGTCCCTTCGTCCAGTCAGCCTCGCCGATCGACAAATTCGGCCCGGAAATAGCCGAGATGCGCGACCGGACCGCCCGAACGAAGTCAGACCCAGGCGAAGAAAGACGCGCAGCACCTCGGATGGTGAACCGCGCCCCATCAGAGGTCTCGTCGCGTTGGCGGCCGAATTCAGATTTTACAGCCGCACCATGCCCATCCAGAACATCGTCTTGTCGCCGACATCGACATCGTACTTGCGGACAAAATCCAGCGTGCCGTCGTCACTTATGCGGAAAACCGCCAGGCTCGCCGGAACGGTGCGGATCGCGGCGCCCTCTCGGACCGGGAGCGCCATGATGTGCGCAGCAACCAGCATGCGTCCGCTCGGGTCGATGTGAAAGGTTCGGCAATGGATGCCGCGCGTATCGATGTGCTGAATGAGGGTCGGCTCGCCGGTTGTCGCATCGATGGTAAAGACCGCGAACGTATTCTCGCCGCCGGCAAAGACAGGCTTGCCCTCGGCCTCGATCGTCGACGAGGCGCGATTGACGGCATAAACAAAGCGGCCGTTCGGGTGCACGTGAACCGTGCCTGCGACCTGCCGGCCGCGGATCTTGCCCGGCTCGGCCAGGGTCTCCTTGCGGAACATCGGCGCCGCCGACACGACATTCCCGGCGATTTCAAACATATCGAGCTTGTTCTGGCGCTCCAGCGACACGTAGACCCAGGGCTTGGCCGGGTGAAAATCGAGGTGGCGTGGTCCAAAGCCATAGCCGCCATTCGGTGCGACCGAAACTTCGTTGGTCAGCAAGCCGTCCGTGTAATCGAAGATCTTCAGGGCGCCCGGATCCTCGGGTTTGCTGCCTGTCGGGTCGTGGCCGCGTGTGACGAGCATTGCCAGCCTGTTGTCCGGACTGACCCGGACCTGGTGCCCGTAAATACCGGCATCGACCGAACCGGGCTGCCTGACCTCTTGCCCGGGGGTCGCGTCGGAGTTGACGCGGTAAACCCTGATCGCGCTCGGATTGCTGAACGCCACCAGCAGATGATCGGAGGGGATGTCGGTCGTCATATGGATCGGCCGGGTCGGCAAGGATATCGGGTCCCCGTGCGGTGTCAGCGCGCCGGAGGCCGGGTCGATGCACCACGCCGTCACGTGGTGCCTATCGCCCACCGGGCCCATCCCCGACGCACTATTGCTCGAGGCGACATAGAGATGCCGGCCCGAGGCATGCGGCCACACATAATGCACGTTCGCCGGCAGCGTGACGGTGCCGCGGCGGAAGAGCGCGGCGCCCTCGACGTCGACGTCATATTGCGTCAGCGCCGGCCCAACACTGGCGTAAAGCGCCATCTTACCCGACGCGGTCTGAGCGGATGCGGATTGCGGCATGACAGCGGCCCCCGAGAGTCGACCCTCAACAATCCGATATGCAGATCTCTGCGTCTAGGTTGAACCGCAACGGCGAAGTCCTACGTCCGTCGTGATCTTCGACTGAAACGATCCGCCAAGCGATTCTTATCTCCTTAGGATGCCACGGAACGCGTGCCCTTGGCACGCGCGAGCGGCAGTGCCCTTCTCGGCGGCGCGCCCTCTAAACCGCGGGCGCGGCCAGCAGGTCGATCAACGCCGAGACATGCGTTAAGCGGGGGAAGTCATGGATGACCGCTAGGCTCGCCTCGACCTGTGCGTCTTGCAATAGTACCGGCGTCATCAGCGTCCGGTATTTTGCGTCGACATCGGCCCAGGCGATCCCGCTCATTCCCGCCCCCTTGGGTGCGTAGACCGTGCTCGTGCTGGTGCGGCCGTCCTTGGTCCGAATGGTCACGGTTGCGCCCTGCCGGTAGCGCGCGACATTGTCGGTGGGCGGGGCGCCGACCTGGATCTTGTCGATCAGCTGATGGATGGTCCGGTCGGCGATCTTGGCTGCCGTCGCGTGCACAAAGGAAAAGCTGTGATCGGCCGCGCCGGCGGCGAGGAAGTAGGCTGGGCTATGAGCCATGCCAATGAGGTCGGTCGGGTGGAGTGGGCCGGTCAAGGTGGTGAAGTCTGGACTGGACACAGTGATGCTCTCGACGTCCTGCGGTGCGATATTCCCTTCTGTCGCCGCAGTCGCGGCAGCCTCGGCGAGCGCGTGGTAGGGATGACCGCCCGGCACGAGCTTTATGGCCATGTCGGTGATGATGTCCCAGCTCTGTCCAGGGTTGCGCGTCACACCGACGCCCGGAGCGCCGTCCACGCCGCCATAGACCTCGAAAAACCCCCGACGTGCTTCGAGGATGCTTTCTTCGGCTCTGTATCCCCGTCGCGCCGCAAGTGCTGCCTGGATGCCG
>WNFR01001961.1_pt1 | contig 21441 bp, 20 predicted proteins | sample 5400221 | NCBI WGS metagenome assembly WNFR01 (sample SAMN13153357, study PRJNA577476) | soil metagenome | isolation source: 40 cm soil under Madrone tree | place: USA:California | collected 2016-06-14 | reverse complement strand
TCGCCAAGATCATCGACGGATTACCGAAGAACGAATACCGCCACTATCTGCGAATGGTTTGCGACGAAGGGCCAATCTCCGGTCCGGAGCCGGTGGGGTAGCACAATCATTTCGGCTGCTCGCGCAAGAGGTGCGTTGTGTCAGCGACCAGTTTTGTTATCGCATCCGCTTCAGTGGCGTCGTAGTAGCCGCGGATTTGGCCGTGTCGATCGACAAGCACCATTCGCGTGCTGTGCACTGGAATTCCCTGAGCGTCGCTGCCATCGGACACCGCGAGTTTGAAGCCATCATGGGAGAGTTTGTAGATCGCAGATTTCGGTCCAGTGAGAAAATCCCAGCGGCCCGGCTCGGCTTGCAATTTTTCGGCATAGCCGCGCAGAACCTCCGGTGTGTCTTTCTCCGGATCCACACTGAACGAGACGAGACGCACATCGGTTTTTTCCAGCGGCTTTTGGAGCTCGCTCATTCGGCTGCTGATCATCGGACACGGTCCCGGACACGTCGTGTAAATAAAATCGGCGATCCAGATTTTGCCGGCCAGCTGCGCTGAACCAAACGGCTGCCCGTTCTGGTTAATGAGCTGAAATGAGGGAACCGTGCCGTAAGAAGAAACAGCGCGCTGCTGCAGCGCGTTCACTTCCAGCTGACGCAGCCAAAGCAATAGTCCCAGCGTAATCAGCGGGATCAGGATTAGCGTCACTTTCCAAGCGATGCCGCTGCGCGTCGGCGCACGATCTGTTACCACAAAGGTCGTATTCATGATTTCGTCAGAACCAGCGCCCCGAGTAACAGTGGAAGATAAACGATCGAGGCAATGAACAATGAACGTGCTGCGCCTGGCGTGCGCATCCGTAGAAAACGCATCGCAACGGCAATGAACAAACCGCCGAGCAAAAGCTCGATTGCAAGGTAAACAAAATTCGCGATTCCAAGAAAAGAAGGCAGACCTGCAATCACCAGGAGCAGGATACAGAAAAACACGCTCTGGCTGGCGCTGCGTTCGCCGCTGCGATCATCGCTCGAAATCATGCGAAACCCGGCCCGCGAATAATCTTCTCGGTACATCCACGCGATGGCAAAGAAATGCGGCAATTGCCACAGAAAGACGATGGCAAAGAGACTCCACGCGCCAGCGCCGATGCTTCCGCACGCAGCCGCCCAGCCGATCATGGGCGGGATCGCACCCGGGATTGCGCCGACTGCCGTGTTCGCTGTGCTGGCGTGCTTTAGTGGAGTGTAAGCAAAAATATAAATCGCGATCGTTATCGCTGCTAGTGCCGCGCTAAGCAGATTGCAGACAATCGCAAGATAGCCGATGCCAAACACTGATAGGACGATGCCGACAAGGAGTGCTTGCAGCGCCGGCATTCGCCCAGAAGGTATCGGCCGCGTTCTCGTGCGACGCATCAGCGCGTCGTCTCTACGTTCCCACCACTGATTGAGCGCCGCTGCGCCCGCTGCTGCCGCGGCTGTTCCAAAGACGGCATGAAACAGTGCGACGTAATCCGTCGGCGATTCCGATCCGAGGTAAAAACCGACCGCAGTGGTAACCAACACAAGCAGTGTCAATCGCGCTTTGACGAGCTCGGCGAGATCGGCAACGACACGATTGCGCGACGGCGCAAGATTCGCATTTTCAAGCGCGGCCGTTTTCATGCGGGGACTGCGAGGGCGCGAGCGCCAGCCGCGCCGCGCCGTGACACCGGGGTGACTTGCCCGCAAATCGCAGAAATGCTCACGCCAAAAGATAGCATGACCGCGCCGAGCGCGACATGCGCCGTCGCGACATCGGCTGCTTTGTTGCTCCAGACCGTCCAAGCGCCGAGCGCAATCTGGCAAACGACCAACACGACCCAGAGGATCGATAATCGCTTGAGCGCGGCAAAGCGGGGCGCATATCTCCAGACACGAAGACAGAACGCAATCACTCCAATGGCGATGATTAAAGCCAGCAACCTGTGCGCCATTTGCAACCAGATTTGGAATGCAGTCACATCCGATAAGCCCCGCGCGTCGCGCCAGGCGTTGATCTTTGCCAGTGCAGTTGCGCTCGTGTCCGGTATCCAGGCGCCGTTCGCCGTTGGAAAATCGAGAATCGCCAGATCGCGATGTTGGTGGCGCATCGTGGCTCCGAGACCAAGCTGCACGTAAATCGCAATCGTGATTGCAATCGCAAGCGTTGTAACTAGAGCGAGACGCCGCCGAACTTGACTGCTTAAAGCAGTCAAGTTTGCCTCGCGTCCGGGGGATCTCTCGGTTGAATCAACTGCCGAAGCCGGGAGCGATTGCCAAAATCTTGTCGTCACCAGCGCAATGACGACAAGCAGCCCAAGAAATGCCTGCGCGATACAGGCGTGAAAGATGCCGATTTCATCTTTCATCATGGTGACGCGAAGGCCGCCGAGAATTCCCTGCAATATCACGCCGCCAAGCGCGATCACGCCAAGATTGCGCACCAATCGCCGATCTTCACCGAGCCAGAGCCACACCGCGAGAATGATCGTGAGAAACCCAACGAGCGATCCCATCAAACGGTGCGTATGCTCAAATAAAATTCCGCCGACCCATTTCGAGACGGGAAATAAAAACATGTTGTAACCGAATGTGGTCGGCCAATCGGGCACGGCGAGGCCGACCCCCTTGCTCGTGACCATTCCGCCGCTGCAAATGAGCAACAGCGTCGCCACGCACGTGAGCCACGCGAAACGAGTGAGCCAAGTCGTTGAGCCTGCCGAACGCATCGCATTAAATTAACCGCGGATTACGCGGATTTCGCAGATAATTTGTAGCCGTCGCCCTGCGGGCAACGTGCGCGTTTCGCAAAACGAAGCGGCTACAGCTGACCTGGACTTTGCGCGGGTTGCGCCGGCTGCTGCGGTGCGCCCGGCGAGGCTTTCGGCTGCTCGCCGGAGTTTGGAGGTTTCGGCGCACCGGGCAGTGGAATTGTGCCCGGCGTAGGCCCACTTGGCGGTTCGCCAGGCGGACGCTGCGTCGGCGGTGGAGGCGTCGTTTGTGTTCCGGAGAGTTCGGCGCGTTCCTTTAGCCAAGCTTCGTAATCCTGCGGCGTGTCCACGACAAGCGTCCCTTTCATTCCGTAATGCCCGAGACCGCAAAGCTGGCCGCAAATCACTTCGTCCGTGCCGGTCTTGATTGGCGTGAACCAGACCGGAATGAGTGAACCGGGAATTGCGTCACCTGCGATCCGCATGCTTGGTAAAAAGAAATCGTGGATCACGTCCTTGGAGGAAAGCTCGGCAATCACCGGGCGATTCACTGGTACATGAAGTTCGCCAGTCGTCACGATGTCGTCTTTGCCAGCGGGATCATTCGGATCGAGGCCCAGCGGATTTGAGTTGCTCACAAAACCGACATCGCGCCGGCCAAACTGCCCATCCGGTCCGGGCAGGTGATAGTTGAAACTAAACTGCTGCGCCACCACGTGAACAACCAGCGCCTCTTTGCCTGGCGGAAACTGATTCACGCGTTTTGCCCAGAGCGGAATCGCAAACCCGAGAAGGAGCACCGCTTCGATCAAAACGACCGAGAATTCCAGATGCGTTGAAATGCCGCTCCTTACTCCCATGTGATCTGCCCCGGGCTGGCGACGTTTCCGGAAACGGATCAGGACGAAAATAAAAAACGCCGACCAACCGATAAACAGCGCGGCCATGAACCAGTGACAAAACTCGAGGATGTGGTCGATCTGATATCCGTGCGAGGAGGCGTTCGGCGGCTGCCCCAGGAATTCATTGATCAGCGCAAGGCTACTCATATTTGCTCAAATCTTCCTCGGTAATCTCCTGGTGAGGTTCGACCGGCATGCGCCCGTGGCGCCACAGATGAAAACTGAATGCGCCGATCCCACCGATGACGGAGAGAACTGCGCCGAACAGAAACCAGATCGCGATCGCCATGTGCTCGGTCGACTTTCCATCTTTCGCGCCGTAGCAAAACGGACATGCCAGCGCTTCGTGAGTGGCAAATAGCATCGACAAAAACAAAACCGACAAGATCTTTGTCTTCATGTGATGATCCGCAGCCGTTTCATTTTCCTGTAGAACCAGACGCCGTAAACGATCAGCGCAACCGCAGCGGCAAACGACGCGATCGCGCCTGCAAGATAGATCGGCGCGCCTTCCACGAGATCGACCCAGACGCACCAAGTCCCGGTCCCCAGCGCAAGCAGCGTCGAGAAAATAATGAAAACAATATGGAAAGCTTTAAGGGACATTTACCGGAAAATCGGGTAGTCGTACCACGCTAATAAAATAAGCCAGAAAAGTCCCAGCACAAAGAAACCGGTGAAAATAAGGATGCGGTAGATGAGGCGTTTTTCCGCGGCAAGGTGCATGAAAATTGCCGCCACCAAGCCGGCCTTCAGCGTCGCTACCAACATGGCCACGGCGATGTTCGCCTTGCGCGCACCAAAATCGACATAAGACAGCGCCACCGTGATTCCGGTAAATACGAGCAGCGTGATACCGACCATGACATAGCGCATGACATGTTGATGCACGCCGTGCGCGTATTCCTCGTATTCCTTCGGATCTTGTGTGACGTCAGGCGGATTGTTCATGGTTTAGAGCAGGTAAAAAAGTGGGAACACAAAAATCCAGATCAGATCGACAAAGTGCCAGAACAGGCCGCTCACTTCGACGCGATTGGCAAGGTGTTCCGGGTTGCGCTGGTAAAGCCGCTTGCTCACAGGCAGCCACATGTAAATGAACACCAGCACGCCGCCGAGCACGTGCATGCCGTGAAGACCTGTAATGGTGAAATAACTCGCGAAATACGCGTTGTGCGTCGGCAAAAACATCGTCGCGCGTTGGACGTCTTCCTTCTCGATCGTGGCGATCTTGTCCGTGACCGGCAGCGGGAAAAAGTGCGGCCGATCCATCACCGGATTGTCTGGCTCGGCATTCACCGGATCGAGTGCCACTTCGTATTCCTTCGAATTCTGGCTGTGCAGATGACCGGTGATCTCGATTCGCGGCTCCATTCCTTTTTCGGCGCGCCGCTCGTTCCCCAGATACTTTTCGTACTTCCCAAGCGCCTCTGGTTTAATGTAAGCGCCGAAGTGCTCGAACTTCTGCGGCCATTCGTAAACGAGTTTGACCGTTAAAAAAATCACGCCGCATAAGATGGTGACCAACATGTACCACCAGTAGGCGCGATACCTTCTCATCTTCAGCGACGCCCATGCCAGTACGACCGTCACCGAGGACATGATCAGGATAGCGGTGTTCATCGTGCCAACAGGAACGTTGAGCAGACCGTGTGGCCACATGCCGGGCGCTGAATCGATCCGCAGAAAAATGTAGGCGGAGAAAAGCCCGCCAAAGAGCATCACTTCCGACGCAAGAAAAAGCCAGATGCCGATCTTGGCGTTCCAAAGACCTGTATCCGGACGAGTGGAGATTGTGTACGGAATTTCCATCGGGTCGGTCAGACAACGACCGGCTCGGCGGGAGGTTTGCGCCGCGTTCGTTCCGCCGGTTCCACCGGTTCGTTCTGCATCGTGTAATCGCGTTCGCTGCCTGGAAGGCTGTATTCATAAGGCCCGCGATAAGCGACCGGCATGTGGATGAAGTTTCCGTGCGGCGGCGGCGAAGGCGCAGTCCATTCCAACGTGGTCGCTTCCCACGGATTGTCGTTCACCTTTTCGCCATGCCTGATGCTCCAGAAAAAGTTAATGATGAACGGAATTTGAGCGAGACCCATGATCCAGGCGGCCCACGAAATTGGCTGGTTCCATTGAAATCCCGTTAATCCCCAAATCGTGTGTTCGTTCGAAACAGCCCACCCTTGTCCGCCGTCGTACCAGCGGCGATGCATCCCGGCCATTCCCTGCAAGAACATCGGTAGAAAAATCACGTTCATGCAGATGAGCGTCGGCCAAAAATGCACTTTGCCCCAGAAATCGTTCATCTTTCGGCCGGTCGCTTTCGGGAACCAGTAATAAATCCCGGCGAAAAGTCCGAAGATTGTTCCAGGCGCAACGATGTAATGGAAATGCGCGATGATGTAGTAGGTGTCGTGCAGATAAAGGTCGGCTGAATTAAATGCCAGCGGGATGCCGGTGAGGCCGCCGATTCCAAACATCGGGAGGAATGCGGTGGCGAAAAGCATCGGCACTGTAAAGCGAATGGAGCCGCCCCACAGTGAAATGAAAAACGCGCTCAAGATGATCACTGATGGAATGGAGATCAACAGCGTAGTCGTTTGGAAAAATGCGCTGACCGCAGTGCCCATGCCCGTCATCCACATGTGATGGGCCCACACGATGAACGACAAAAATCCAATCACCAGCACGGAAAAGACCAGCGATTTGTAACCCCAAAGCGGCTTGCGCGAATTGTTCGCCAGAATTTCGGCCACAATCCCAAAAGCAGGCAAAATCAGCACGTAAACCTCGGGATGCCCGAGGAACCAGAACAAATGCTGCCACAAAAGCGGGCTGCCGCCGCCGCTGATGTCCACCGGCGCGCCATTCACCACTAGACCGGCCGGCAGGAAAAAGCTGGTGTGCGCTACTCGGTCCATTAACTGCATAACGATCGCAGCCTCCAGCGGCGGGAATGCCAGCAGTAACAAAAACGCGGTGACAAATTGCGCCCACACGAAGAACGGCAGCCGCATCCAGGTCAGCCCTTTGGCGCGCAATTGAATGATGGTCGTGATGAAATTAATCGCGCCAAGCAGTGACGAGCTGATCAAAAAAATAAACCCGATCAGCCAAAGTGTCTGGCCGTTAAACACCGGATTGTGTCCCGGCCCCGTATCGGAGAACGCTGCCAGCGGCGTGTAAGAAGTCCAGCCGCTCTTGGCCGCGCCACCAGGCACGAAGAAACTGATCATCATGATCACGCCGCCCACCGCGAACGCCCAAAAACTTGCGGCGTTCACTTTTGGAAAGGTCATGTCCGGCGCGCCGATTTGCAGCGGCACCACAAAGTTTCCGAAGGCGGCAAACGCCAACGGCACAACGCCGGCAAAAATCATGATCGTGCCGTGCATCGCGCCTAGTGAGTTGTAGAAATCGGGCGTCATCTTTCCGTCCGGCATCGAACCGGGCCCGAAAATGTGCGGGAGCCATTTGCCGATCACCGGCAGCGCCTGGCCGGGATACGCCAGTTGCCAGCGCATCAACATCATCAGGCAAAATCCAAAGAAGAGGAACACCAGGCCGCAAAGCCCGTACTGGATCCCAATGACTTTATGGTCGGTAGAAAAAATATATTTTCGCCACCACCCGAGCTCGTGGTGGTCGTGTTCGGCGCCGTGTGCGTGCGGATCGTGATGGGTTTCGACAGAAGTGGAAGCGTCCATTTCAGGAAAAAGTTACATTGGTAATATTGAAAGAGAAGCGTTCATTGCAAAGCCGAAAAACATGTGGCGGCGCGAAATTCGTGGCAGTGAAAAGTTCGAAATCCCGAATATCGAAAACCGAAATAACCACCAATATAAAAGTTTCACTCGGGTTGGTTTCGGATTTCCTTGGCTCATCTCGCCGCTCCGGGCGCTTGCAAAGTTGCCTTTTACCGGAGCACCCCTCGTATGCAAATTCTCTAAGTGGAGAGCGAGGAGAAGGCGCGTGCGATCATCCATCTCGACATGGATTGCTTTTATGCCGCCATCGAGGTGCGCGATCGACCTTCATTACGCGGGAAACCCGTCGGCGTGGGTGGCGCTCGTGATCGCCGCGGCGTATTGACGACGTGCAACTATGAAGCGCGCAAATTTGGTGTGCGCTCGGCCATGCCGACTTTCATGGCGCTGCAACGCTGCCCGAACCTGATTGTACTGCCGACGCGCTTCGATGTGTACCGGCGCCAAGCGGCAGTCATCCGCGGGATCCTGTATCGATACACCTCAACGATCGAACCGCTCTCGCTCGACGAAGCCTACCTCGATGTCACTGAGCATCCGAGCGCGCCGGGAGCGCTGGCGCACGAGATTCGCAGCGAGATTTTCCGGACAACGAAGCTCACATCTTCCGCGGGAATTGGTCCGAACAAACTCATCGCGAAAATCGCCAGCAAAATAAACAAGCCGAACGGCCAGTTTGAAGTGAAGCCGGAGGAAGTTCCGGAGTTCATGAGAGATTTGCCGGTGCGCAAGATTTGGGGGATCGGCGAGAAGTCCGAGCGCAAACTGGAAGAACTCGGCGTCAAAACCTGTGGCGACCTCCAGCGATTCTCGCGTCCTGAGCTGGTCGATCTGTTCGGAAAATTTGGTCTTGAGCTCTACGATCTCTGTCGCGGCATCGATCACCGGCCGGTTGAGCCCGATCGTCCGCGCAAATCACTCAGCACGGAAGAAACTTTCGCTGCCGACCTGACCACCCTCGAGGAATGCGAAGAAAAACTGGAAGAACTCTTCCAGGATTTGATGGCTGATCTCGCGCAAAAAGAATCAACACGCGAGATCACGAAAATTTTCGTGAAACTAAAGTTCAACGATTTCAGCCGCACGACTGCCGAGCGCGCGGGTCTTGCGCCCGCGTTGGAACATTTTCGTTCACTCCTCGCAGAAGCATTCGCTCGGACTGGAAAACCAGTGCGCCTGATCGGCCTCGGCGTCCGTTTCGCGGAGACCACGCCGGAAACCGCGCAAATGGATTTGCTGTAGAACAACAATCGTGTCTGCATCTGCCATGTGAGCGAAGCGAAACATCTCTGATTATTTCCTAGGATTCGAGATTCTTCGCTTTGCTCTGAATGACAACATGACCTCCGCGCAGGAAAGGAAAATCAAGCAAACCGGTTGCGACGCGCGCTTTGATAATCTGACGCGTCAACTTTACGCGACTGACGCGTCGATTTATCAGATCGAGCCGCTCGGCGTGGCTTTTCCGAAAAGCGCCGAACAGGCGAGCCTCGTAATTCGCGCAGCTGCTGATGCAGGCCTTTCTGTCACACCGCGCGGGGCCGGCACGAGTCTGGTCGGCAATTCGATTGGGGAAGGCTTGATTGTTGAGTTCTCGCGCTACAACCACCAGATCACCGATCTCGATACCGAAAAACGCAGTGTCCGCGTCGGCGCGGGTGTCGTGCTGGATCAACTAAATGATTTTTTGAGACCGCACGGATTTTGCTTTGGCCCCGATGTCGCAACCAGCTCGCGCGCGACGCTCGGCGGCATGATCGCGAATAATTCCTCAGGCGCGCGTTGCCCAATCTACGGAACAACAGCCGACCACGTGATCTCATTGGAAATTGTTATGGCGGATGGTCGGGTCGTACCTGTAGGGGAAGCTGACAGCTTCCCCTACAGGCACGCGGCCTCGCTCGAAGCCGAGCGCCAACAAATCCTCAGAATCGTTCGCGAACATTCGTCGGAGATGGCCGACCGGTGGCCGCCCGGCTTGATCAAACGCTGGCCGGGTTACGGTATCGAAAGATTTCTCCGCGCGCCGAATGATCTCACCAACATTCTCGCTGGCAGCGAAGGAACGCTGGCGGCGATTTTCTCCGCCGAACTGAAAATCTCGCCATTGCCGCGCGAGAAAGGCTTGGGCCTGATCTTTTTCGCGTCGGTCGGAGAAGCGATGCAGGCAACGGTCGACCTGCTTGATCTCAAGCCTGCCGCGATTGAACACATCGATCGCCCGTTACTGGATCAAACCAAAGGGCAACTTCATTTTCAGGCGGCGCGCGACTTGCTCGAACTGGATGCGCAGCCTTGCGAAGCGATTTTGATCGTTGAGTTCTACGACGACATGGCCGAACGCCTGTCGATTTTAGAGTCGAGAAGGATCGGGTTGCGCAAAAAAATTCTCACCGATCCAGCGCAAATGAATCTTGTCTGGTCGGTGCGCAAGTCCGGCCTGTCGCTTTTGACGGGCTGCGTCGGAGCAGCCAAACCGGTCGCGTTCATCGAAGACGCTGCGGTTCGCCCAGCGCAATTGCCCGAATACGTGCGCGGGTTGCAATCGATCATGAAACCGCTCGGCTTGGAGGCGAGCTACTACGGCCATGCTGCCAGCGGGTTGCTCCACGTCCGCCCGGTGCTCGATCTGCATAGTGCAGCCGATCTAAAAAAATTCCGGCGGGTCGCCGATCAAACGTCCGCGCTCGTGCGCCAATTCAAAGGCTCGCTCTCCGCCGAACACGGTGTCGGCATCGCGCGCACCGAGTACATGCGCGAGCAACTCGGCGACGAGCTGCTCGGCGTGCTGCGTGAGATCAAACGCGCGTTTGATCCGAAGAACATCTTTAACCCCGGAAAAATTTTCGAAGACGGCCGTCACAAAATCGACAACCATCTACGCGAAAATTTCACCCGTCCGCTCGAACTTCCATTCCAGCCAGTGCTCGCGTTCGTGTTTAAGGACCGCTCGTTCATCGGCAACCTCGAGCAATGCAACGGCTGCGGGGGCTGCCTTAAACACACCGGCATCATGTGCCCGACGTTCATGGCCACCGGCGAAGAAGTCATGTCCACGCGTGGCCGCGCCAACATCATCCGCGCCGCACTCGAGCTACACGTAAACGGATATGATCCGCTGAAATCAGCCGAGCTCGACGCCGCGCTGAGCAATTGCCTCTCCTGCAAAGGTTGCACACCGGAATGTCCATCCAACGTGAACCTCGCGCTGTTGAAAGCCGAGCTGATGTACGCGCGATGGCGAAGAGATGGATTGCCGTTGCGCGAGCGGATTTTGAGCAACGTCGATTTGCTAGGGCGAATCGGCTGCGCCATGCCGGCACTCACGAATCCCATTCTCGACTTTAAGCCAATGCGCGTGATGATAGAGAAGACGATCGGTCTTTCGGCCAGACGCTCCTTGCCACGCTACGCAAACCAACGATTCGATCGCTGGTTTGCAAAACATGCTGTAGCGTCGATCTCTGATCGTCGACCCTCTGATTCGGCGGTCGGAGACCGCCGCTACAGCAGAGGCCACGTCATCCTGTGGGACGACACCTTCGTCCGTTACCACGAACCGCACGTCGGCATCGCCGCCGTGAAAGTCCTGGAGGCGCTCGGGTTCGAAGTTGCGCTTGTGAAAAATCGGCGCTGCTGCGGACGACCGGCTTTCAGTCAGGGAAATCTCGGTGCCGCGGCGAAACTCGGAAAACACAACATCTCTCAGCTCTCAACCCTCCCGCCTTCGCCGGGCTACGGCGCGGCAAGCAACTCTCAACTCTCCGCCGCTCCCATCCTTTTCCTCGAGCCGTCCTGCTGGTCGATGTTCGTGGAAGATTATCGAGAGCTAAAGATCGAGGGCGCCGATGAGGTCGCGAAGCGATCTGTCCTATTTGAGAAATTCGTCGATGATTTACTCGCGCAAGCACCCGACGCGCTGCGATTCAACGAACGCCCCGCGACAATCGCGATTCATCCGCATTGTCACGCAAAATCAATCATGAATCCGGAATTTATGCGGCGACTCGCGGAGCGTTTGCCGAGTCGAAAAGCGACAGTGCTCGACACGGCCTGTTGTGGAATGGCAGGCGCATTCGGCGCGCTAGCTGAGAAATACGATGTCTCGATTCAGGTCGCTCACCGCTTGCTCGACGCGATCGATAATCAACCGCCCGGGACCGAGATCATCGCCTCAGGCACAAGTTGCAGGCATCAAATTAGCGACCTAAGCAACAAGCGTCCAAAGCACATGGCGGAGCTATTAGCCGAAGCGATTGTATGAGAGAAGGAACCCGGACTCCGGTTTCCTACTTCTCACTTCATCCTTCTTACTTCCCCTTTCGCGCTAAGTACTTCATCTGCTTCGTTCCATCTTTGCTGCCACTATCCGGCTTTTCTTCAATCAATTCATCCGCCACGACGGTGTGAAACGAAACAACCGCCCAATTCTCATCTTTGCCGACCACTGGGCGATGCCAGTCATTCGGTGGGATTGAAATCCAGCGCTGTTCCAGCGGCGCGTTCAGGTCGCTGACCAAAACATTCGATCGCCACCCACCTGGCTCGCCGGTTTGCATATCGCCGCTCCCTTCGTACGACATCATACGTTGATGACTGTTCGGATGCCGTTCCGCGCCTGTGTCGGCACCCGCGCGCAGGACAAACACCCAGGCAGACCGGATCTCAGGCGGCAGCGCGTGACCGAAAACAGTTAACGGAATCGGTTCCCAGGCCATAAGCGCCTCTTCCTTCCGAGCCAGCTCGCCGCGGACCCGCTCGACAATCGGGCGAATTTTTTCCCGGACATTCTCAGATCGTAAAACCGCGTCGAGTGATTCGAGGCGGGCGCGTTCTTCCTGTGGCATTCCGCGAATATTCTCTCACCATCCATTCCGTCTCCAATTGTCAATTCTTCCTTCCTGATTTTCCTTCTTCCGGCTTAATTCCCCACTGCGCATGGCGAAGAAGAGCAAAATTCGAAAGCGAACCGCACGGATCGAGGTTCGCGAGTCCGGCGTGCACGGTCGCGGTGTTTACGCCAGGCGGTTCATTTCCGAAGGCACTCGCATTATCGAATACACCGGTCAACGTATCTCATGGGAAGCGGCTCCCGATGACGACAACGACCCGCACACATTCAATTTTGGACTGGAAAGCGGCGAAGTAATCAACGCAGAGATCGGCGGCAACGATGCGCGCTGGATCAATCATTCCTGCGACCCAAACTGCGAAGCCATCGAGGAAGACGACCGCATCTTCATCTATGCGATGCGCGATATCGAGCCCGGCGAGGAACTCTTTTACGATTACGCGATGGAAATCGACGAACCGATTACGGAAGAATCAAAAAAGAAATTCGCTTGCCACTGCGGCACCTCAAATTGCCGCGGCACAATGCTTGCACTGTAGCGCGGAGTAGATCTGTAGCGGCAGGCGTGTCGCCCTGCATAGTTATTATCAGGTCCAGAGCTGTAGCTGACGTGCGTGACCTCGGAGCGATCCCTCCCATAGGCAAATCCTATCGCGACTAGATGCATAAAGTATTTCAATCGGCGCCCCGACTGTGGCCGGTTGAGCACATGAAAACTACAACGCCGATACGGCAGCGCATTGCACGGTTCATCGAGAACCGATACGTCCACAGGGCGCACCCTCATTATTTGCCTGAGCTCGCCCTCTTTGGAGTAATCCTGATCCTCGCCGTCTGGCCGATGTTATCGCTGGTGGCGGCGCTGGAGACGATCAGGTAGAAAGGTTATTAGTTCGCGTCGTGAGCAATCGACGAATCTTCGCCTGAAAAGGCAGCGGCAGCTTCCCGACGGAACGCTGCGGCCGCTTTGCTCTGGAATCGAAGCGGGTTGTAAAGAAGATTCAGTTCGCGCTCAGGAACCGGCGGAGCGAACGGCAGACTGACGCATCCGGGGGTGGCTTGATGGTCCACCATCAGTTGCGGCACAATTGAGACGCCGATCCCCGCCGCGACCATGTTTGCGATCGTGCCAAGCTGGCTGCCGGCTAGCGCTATCTCCGGCCGGAGATGACGACGTTCAAGCAGATGGTGCACCTGCTGAGAGAGGCAATGCATCTCGTGCAGGAGCAAAAACCTCTGCGATTTGAGATCGTCGAACGTTACCAAGGTCTTCCTTGTTAGAGGATGCCCTTCCGGCAACAAGGCAAGCAATGGTTCGGTGCCCAGAGATTCGCGTCGCAGCGTGGGAGTTTGCTGGCACGTGGAAGCCAATGCGACATCCAGCTCCCCAGCTTCCACGCGTCGAGTGATGCCCTCAGTCACGTCCTCCACGATTTCGAGCGACACTTCCGGATAATGTTCTTGGAACGTCCTGACCAATCCGGGCAGAACATATGGCGCGATCGTGGGAATTCCGCCCACGGCCAGCTTGCCGCCAATCTCGCCTTTAAGTTCGCCAACGCATCGGCGAGCGTCGTCGATCGAGGTCAAAATTTGCCGGGCGTAATCGATCAAACAACGGCCGGCCTCGGTCAGGACGACTGAACGCGGCAGACGATCGAATAAAGGTTGCCCGACCTCCGCTTCGAGCTTTCGAATCTGTTGACTGAGCGAAGGTTGAGCGACTCGGACCTTGGCGGCCGCGCGGGAAAAGTTTCCTTCGTCGGCCACCGCGACAAAGTAACGCAGCTGATGAATCTCCATGGTTTCTAAAGTTAGAAGGAAGAACGAGGAATTAAGAAGTCTCTTTTACGAGGCAGCGACATAAAAGGTTAAGGCTGTGAGGGCAACAGCGAGTCGCAGCGGGAGTGAGCGAGTTTCAATTAAGAAGTCTCTTTTACGGGAAAAATAGACTCGAGTAAAATTAAGCAATGCGAAAGGACAATCCAAAGATTACGTTTTTTACTTCTGCCTTTTCCCTTCTGACTTTCTTCGCCTGCGCTGCCGATGCTCCCATTACGCAAGACGAACTGGTCCGTCGCACTCAGGAGCTATACGACGCCATCATCCCCGGTAACCAGGCCCCGTGGAAAAAATACTTCGCCGAAGACTGCATCTTCGCCGACGAGAAAGGGCGCATTCTCGACAAACCGAAACTGATCGCCGACATCACCCCGCTGTCGGCAGGATATTCCGGAGCGATTAAGATCGAGAAGGCCCAGAGCCGGATTATCGGCAACACCGCCATACTGAGTTACGATGCTGACGAGACCGAAACGATCTTCGGACAAAACCTGAAAGCACGTTATCACGTCACTGACACCTGGCTGCAGCGCAACGGCAACTGGCAGATCATCGCCAGCCAGGCCCATCGCTACTACGAAGATCCGGCCGTGGGAAAAGCCGATCCAAAAAAGTTCGCTGACTACATCGGCGCGTACGAACTCGCACCCGGACAAACGAGATCCGTCATTGCCGAAGGCGACAAGCTTTTTGTCGAACGAAACGGCAAGAAGGAGCAACTGCTCCCGGAAACGTCAGAGATCTTCTTCCGCAAAGGCGTGGAGGGCAGAATTCTGTTTCGTTACGCTACCACTGGCAAAGTCGACGCCTTGATCGACCGTCGTAACAACGAGGACGTCATCTGGCGCAAAACGAAATAGGCCGTTCTGATTTCCGGTGCCTTCCTTTGCAAAGCCAACCGAACCCGAGCAAGCTCGAAGCATGAAAGCGGAATCGCTATTTCGCGCTTTTGCGAAACTTTCCACCCCGCTCATCGCTGATGCAGCTCTGCGCTTGAAGATTCCCATCCGAATCTGTCCGCCTGGCATTCGGCCGGTCACGCCTAATCAACGTCTCGCGGGCCCGGCGCTGCCGGTCAGACATTTTGGGAGTGTTGATGTTTTCTTGGAAGCAATGCAGAACGCGCAACCGGACGAAGTCCTGGTAATCGATAACGGCGGTCGGCTGGATGAAGGTTGCATCGGCGATCTAATCGCGCTCGAGGCCGAAAACTGCGGATTGGCTGGAATTATAGTCTGGGGCGCGCATCGCGACACGCCAGAGCTGCGGCAGATTGGTCTGCCCATTTTCAGCTATGGAATGTGTCCGTCCGGCCCGCAACGGCTGGATCCTCGTGATCCTTCAGCGTTGCGTTCGTCACGCTTTGGTATCTTCCAGGTCAAAGCAGGCGATGTTGTCTTCGCCGACGACGATGGGTGTCTGTTTGCCGCTGCTGAGCGTGCCGACGACCTGCTTTCGATTGCACACGAAATCTGGCAACGGGAACGGCGTCAGGCGGAGACGATCCAACGCGGGCACTCGTTGCGAGAACAGTTGGAGTTTGCGCAATACCTGGAGAAGCGAGCAGCCGATTCGAGTTATACGTTTCGGGAACACCTGCGAAAAATAAGCGGCGCAATCGAGGAATAAGCAGATCGCTCGCGTGCCTCGCCATTTGGGATAAGTCTGCAACCCCAAAGAATCATAATTCTCCCTTCGTTAATTACTTCTTGCCTCGGAGTTTCTAGTCTCTCCTTTCTCCTCCCTCTTTCATTAGAAGAAATTTCCAATGATTTCGTCACTCGCTTGTGTCAAAACACGCTTGTCAACCTAGACACTGCCGCTAAGCTTGGCCTCCCGCACCGGGAATCCGCATGTCCTTGGCCAATTTACTTTCTGCCGACCAAATCATCCCAGAGATGAAAGCGACGGAGCGTTGGGCGGCCATCGTCGAGTTGATCGATTTGCTCGTTCGTCTTGGCAAAATAAAGCCCGCAGATCGCGACCCTATTCTTAACGCACTTAGACAGCGTGAGGAAACCATGAGCACAGGAATCGGATTCGGGATCGCCATTCCACATTGTTCTTCGGACCGACTCGAGGAAGTCGTCGCCGCTTTCGGAAGATCCACGAGTGGCATTGAGTTTGATGCGCTCGATAATGCTCCGGTGAAATTCGTCGTGCTTTTCATCGTCCCGAAAAATCAATTTCAGACGCACCTCCGCACGTTAGCCTCGATTGCAAAGTTTCTGAACGACCGCTCGGTGCGCGAAAGTCTGGCCGGCGCGAAATCCGCCGATGAAATTTTGTCGATCTTTCGCGATCGTTCGTAACTTATAGCCGTCGACCTCTGGGCGACTCGGCGTGCGCGTATTTCACATCAGCGTCGCGCTTCGCACAGGGAAGCGGCTACAGTTTGCTGATGGAAACCTTCCAGTCACTGCTTGCAAAAAAGCTCTCGAATGCTTTGAAAAACGCCGGTTTATCGGACGCGGGCGAATTGACGCCGGCGTCCGATCCGCGCTTCGGCGATTACCAGACCAACGTCGCTCTTGTGCTAGGGAAGCAGCGCGCCGAAAATCCGCGAGCTCTCGCGGAGAAAATCGTCGCGCATTTTGATGCTGGCGACCTTTGCGAATCACCGGCAGTCGCGGGTGCAGGGTTCATCAACTTCACACTTCGTTCCAGCTCAGTCGCTGAAAAGACAATGGAGGTGCTGCGAGATGAACGGCTCGGCGTTGCTGAGGCAAAATCGACACAGCGCATCGTGATTGATCTTGGCTCGCCCAATGTAGCCAAACCGATGCACGTGGGTCACATCCGCAGCACAGTGCTGGGCGATGCTCTTGCGCGCATAGCGCAGTTTCTCGGGCATGAAGTGATCCGCGACAATCACATTGGCGACTGGGGCACGCAGTTTGGGATGGTCATTTACGGTTGGAAAAATCTACTGGATCGGCAAGCTTTGCAGCGCGATCCGCTGACCGAGATTGTTCGCATTTACAAGGAGACAAACGAGCGCGCGACCCGCGACCCGGAAGTTCGCGAAGCCTGCCGCCAGGAGTTGATTAAGCTCCAGGCTGGCGACCGGGAAAATCTCGACATCTGGAACAAGTGCGTCGCCTTCTCAATGCAGGACTTCGAACGTATTTACAAATTGCTCGACATTCATTACGACATCCAACACGGCGAAAGTTTTTACAACGATCGCCTGCCCGGCGTGGTCGAACGCCTGCTCAAATCGGGCATTGCCGAGATCAGCGAGGACGCGGTGGTCGTTTTCTTTCGCGATAATCCAGAACTGGCGGATAACCCCCTTATCATCCGCAAACGGGACGGCGGCTTTAATTACGCCACGACGGATCTCGCTACGGTCGATTATCGGATCAAGGATTTGAAAGCGGACGCCATTTGGTACGTGGTGGGCGCGCCGCAGATTTTGCATTTCAAACAAATTTTCAATACCGCCCGACGCGAAGGTTACACGGCTGATCTGCGCCATATCACGTTTGGCAGTATTCTCGGCGAGGACCGAAAACTGATGAAGACGCGGTCCGGCGAAAACGTGCCGCTGCGTGATCTTCTCGAAGAAGCCTGCAACCGCGCGCGCAAAATCATCGAGGAAAAAAATGCGCACTTGAGCGAGGACGAAAAGATCGACATCGCCCAGAAGATCGGGATTGGCGCGGTCAAATACGCTGATCTCTCGCAGTACCGGATGACCGATTACGTTTTCTCATGGGACAAAATGCTCTCGTTGCAGGGAAACACTGCGCCGTACTTGCAGAACGCGTACGTGCGGATTCGTTCCATTTTCCGCAAAGCAGGCGAATCCGCGCCAAAGATCGACAAGCTGATTCTCGCCGACTCCGCCGAAATTAAGCTCGCCAAACGCCTGTGTCAGTTTGCAGAGACCGTTCCGCAAGTGCTGAACGATTTTCGGCCAAACATTCTGGCAAATTACCTGTTCGAGGTGGCGAACAGCTTCCACACATTTTACGAGGCCTGCCCGGTGCTAAAATCAGAGGAACCGGCGCGCAGTTCGCGACTCACTTTGTGCGATCTCACCGGCCGAGTTTTACAGCGCGGTCTCGAGTTGCTGGGCATCAAAGTGCCGGAAAAGATGTAATAAGAACGCCGAACGCCCAACTTCGAACGCCCAATCTCGAGCTCAAACTCTGGATTTCGGCGTTGGACGTTGGGCGTTGAGCGTTGGACGTTTGCTTTCCGTGAAAAGGGAGTATCCGCGTATCCCAACTTGCACGTACCGATTGCAATTTAATCGGTGGTTCACGTTTGCGCAGGCGCGAGACATCGTGCCGTATCTGCACGCGTTGGGAGTGAGTGATGTTTACGCTTCGCCATATTTTCAGGCGAGCCCGGACAGTCTGCACGGTTACGACATTACCGATCACAACAAGCTGAATGCCGCCATCGGCTCGCGCGCCGATTATGATGCCTGGATCGCGGAACTGGATGCCCACTCGATGGGCCAGGTGCTTGATTTTGTTCCGAATCATGTCGGCGTCGCCGACTCGCGGAATGCATGGTGGATGGACGTGCTCGAAAACGGTCCCAGCTCAAAGTTCGCGCCGTACTTCGACATTGATTGGAAGCCGCTCAAGTCTGACCTGCACGACAAGGTTCTGCTGCCAATTCTGAGCGACCAGTACGGACGCGTGCTTGAGCGCGGCGAACTGCAGGTGCGGTTTGAAGAAGGAACGTTCTATTTGCTCTACGGCGAGCGAGGGCTCCCGCTCGCGCCCGGAACTTATCGCTACATTCTGGAAATCGCTTTACAGAATCTCGCCGAACACAAGGAGGAAGATTTTTACGCCGAATTACAAAGCATTCTAACTGCGCTTGAATATTTGCCGAAACGCACTGAAACCGATCCGAAGCGCATCGCTGAACGGATTCGCGAAAAGGAAATCATCAAACGCCGTCTGCAGCGACGCTGTGCCGACGCGCCGCAGGTGCAACAGGCGATCGAAAAGGCTTTGGCGCAGATCAACGGAAAGCCAGGCAATCCGCGCAGTTTTGATACGCTGGATGAATTGCTCAACGCGCAGTCGTACCGCCTCGCTTTTTGGCGCGTCGCTGCCGAAGAAATCAATTATCGCCGTTTTTTCGATGTAAACGATTTGGCGGCGATTCGGGTGGAGCTGCCAAAGGTGTTTGACGCCGTGCACCGGCTTCTTCTGGATTTGGTGAGCACCGGCGCAGTGACAGGGCTCCGCATCGATCATCCCGATGGGCTTTATTTGCCCAGCGAGTATTTCGAAAAACTCCAGCAGCGTTGCGCCAAAGCGCTTGGGATTGCGTTGCCGAAAGACGGTCGTGCCATTTACATGGTCGCAGAAAAAATCCTCAGTGGCCCCGAAACGTTGCGCAAAGACTGGCGCGTGCACGGAACGACTGGTTACGATTTTGCAAATCAAGTGACGCAGTTGCTGGTCGATTCGTCGGCCGAGGAGGCGATCACAAAAACGTTCCATCGTTTCATCGGTCACTCGGTTCCTTTCGGTCATCTGCTGTATGCGAAAAAGCTGCAGGTGATGAAACTCGCGCTGGCGAACGACGTCGATGTTCTGGGCAACATGCTCGACCGGCTCTCCGAGCGAGACCGCGAATATCGAGATTTCACCCTCGAGGCGCTTTCGCGTGCCATGCGCGAGACCATCGCCTGCTTTCCTGTCTACCGAACCTATCTCGCTCCAGGCCAGCCGGTGAGCGAGGAAGATCGTCAAATCGTGGAGCGCGCAATCAGCGCAGCCAAGCGCCGAAACCCGGCGATGGATGAATCGATCTTCAGTTTTCTCCGTGACGTATTGCGATTTCGCTTTCCAGCAAGCCTTGATGCCGACGGACGCGCGGCCCACACACACTTCGTTTTAAAGTTTCAGCAAACGACGGGGCCGGTAATGGCGAAGGGCCTCGAGGATACGGTCTTTTACATTTACAACCGACTGACAGCGCTAAATGAAGTAGGCGGCGAGCCGCAACAGTTTGGGCTCGGCATCGAGGCGTTTCATGAGCGTAATCGCGAGCGGCAACGCAATTGGTCCGCGACTTTGCTGGCTACCTCGACGCACGACACAAAACGCAGCGAAGATGTCCGCGCACGAATCGTGGCGATTTCCGAAATCCCGGACCTTTGGCGGCGTTCATTGCAACGCTGGCGAGCGGCGAATCACCGCTGGAAACGGACGATCGCCGACGCAGAGGCGCCGGATGCGAACGAGGAATGCTTGCTTTATCAAACTTTGCTCGGTACGTGGCCCACGCAGGCAAACGGCGAACCGGATCCAACTGCAACGCCGGAGTACGTCGAACGAATTCAAGCCTACATGGCCAAGGCGCTGCATGAGGCGAAGATCAATACGAGCTGGATCCAACCAAACGAAGAATGGGACGCAGCGATGCGGGATTTTGTCGCGAAAATTCTCGATCCGTCGCCGCGAAACAAGTTTCTGCCGATTTTCTTGCCGGTTGCGCAGGAGATTGCGCGTTTGGGAGCGATTAATTCGCTCACGCAAACATTGCTTAAACTGACATCGCCGGGTGTGCCGGACATTTATCAAGGCACCGAGATTTGGGATTACAGCCTGGTCGATCCCGATAACCGGCGTGCAGTCGATTACAATCGCCGGCGCGACATGCTCGAAGGATTGGCGATCGCGAGTCCAGCCGACCTGATGCAGACCTGGCCCGACGGACGAATCAAACTATTCCTGACGCAGCGCGTGCTTCGGTTTCGTCGTGACCACGCTGATCTTTTTCAGCGCGGCGATTATCTGCCGCTCCGCGCGAGTGGAACCTTTGCGGATTGTTGCGTCACTTTCGCCCGACGCGTCGCAGAAAAATGGATTGTTGTGATCGCACCGCGACTTCCCTCGCGCGTTGGTTTCCCACCAGTCGGCGAGCCCTGGAAAGACACGACGATCGAATTTCCCGAAACGCTTTCGCTTCCGCAGGCGCACGACTTGTTTACGTGCCAGCCTCTTCCTGTGCGAGATCGAGAACTGAAAGTCGCAGACGCGCTGTCGATCTTGCCGTTCGGGGTAATTACGAATCTGTAGCCGCTTCGCTGTGCGAAGCGCCGCTGGCGTGAACGGTTCGCAGGAAGGCGTCGCCCACAGGGCGACGGCTACAGGTCACGCGCTGTGAATACCGCGAAGAAGTTGAACCATCCATTGTGCGAAGTTGCCGAGATTCATCAGCAAATCCGCGCCGAAGCTGGCGAATGTGATTTGTGGTGATGCGAGAATCAGCATCGTGCTGAGCAGAAGCAGGTTCATCAGATAGATCACAACGAGCGAAAAAAATGTGCCCTGATCGCTGAGGTCAGTCTGATTTTTCGGAATCATCCAGCACGT